>Ga0187783_10000806_pt1 | contig 23064 bp, 21 predicted proteins | sample 1015_SJ02_MP02_2_FD_132471 | JGI IMG/M metagenome (GOLD analysis project Ga0187783, IMG submission 132471) | Tropical peat soil microbial communities from peatlands in Department of Meta, Colombia - 1015_SJ02_MP02_20_MG | ecosystem: Environmental > Terrestrial > Soil > Wetlands > Peat | place...
ACTTTCAGCTTGCGCAGCTTGGCAAGGCTCGCCGGCGACAGCACCTCGCCGGCGATGTCGGGGACGATCTTCGACAGGTCGCGAAGCTTGCCCTGGGCGTCGATCATTCCGGGCCTTTCGCGACCCAGCGCGCCGTAGCGAACGAGTTTCATGGGTGTCTCCTCTTCGTAGGGTGGGTTGAGCGGAAGCGAAACCCACCGAAGGTCGCCGATGGGTTACGCGCCTACGGCGCTAACCCACCCTACCAATTATTTTAGAACGCGCCGGGGAAGGTGCCCCCGTCGATGAGCAGATTCTGTCCGGTTATGTACCCGGCTTGCGCCGAGCACAGGAACGCGCACGCGGCGCCGAGTTCGTCCGGCGTGCCGATGCGCTTCGCTGGCACGGCGTCGATCCGTTCGGCGAGCGCCGCGTCGTAGCCGACGTTGCGCTTCTTGGCGGTGGCTTCGACGTTGGAACGGAAGCGGTCGGTGTCGAAGATCCCTGGCAGCACAAAATTGATGGTCACGTTCGACGAAGCGACGCTGCGCGCCACGCCGGCAAGGAAGGCAGTCAGCCCGGCGCGTGCGCCGGACGACAGATCGAGACCGGCAATCGGCATTCTCACCGACCCCGAGGTGATGTTGACAATGCGGCCGAATTTTCTGGCGACCATCGGGTCGATCGCCTTTTGAATGAGCTCGATGGCGACCACCATGTTGGCGACGACGCCGTCGAGCATCTTTTGCCGGTCCAGCTTGCGGAAATCGCGAAACGGCGGGCCGGCATTGTTGTTGACCAGAATATCCGGCTCGGGACAGGCGGCGAACAGCGCCTGCTGTCCGTCCGGCGAGGCGACATCGGCGGCCACCGCCGTGATCTTCGCGCCGGTCGCGTTCCTCAGTTCGGCGGCGGCGGCGGCAAGCTGGGTTTCGTTGCGGCCGTTGACCACGACCTCGCAGCCGGCATCGGCGAGCCGCCTGGCGCAAGCGAAGCCGAGCCCGCGGCTCGACGCGCAGACGATCGCCTTGCGACCGGCAATTCCGAGGTCCATGCCGTTCCTCCCGCTCTTGTCGGCTCCGGCGTTGTTTTGCTTTGCCAGGCGCGCCTGTATGACGGCCCTTGTTCTCGTGATTGCACGCAGTTTAGTCAACGGCCGAATCCGCGAACCGCGAATTGCCACGATGCCGCTAATTCCCGACGTTTCCCTGCTCGAGTTGGCGCTGATTGCCGGCTTGGCGGCGTTTTCGGCCGTCGCTGGCGGCGTCGCTGGCTACGGCACTGGCGCGCTGATGCCGCTCGTCCTGGTGCCGATGGTCGGCGCCGCGCCGGTGGTGCCGATCATCGCCATTTCGGCGATGTTCACTAATACCGCGCGGGTGGTCGCGTTCCGCCGTTTTCTCGATCCGCGCCGTGCCGGCATTGCGCTCATTTGCGCGCTGCCGACCTGCGTGCTCGGCGCTTGGCTCTATACGCTGTTGACCGGCCGCGGCGCGGCGCTGGTGATTGGCTTAAGCCTGATCGCGACCGTGCCGCTGCGCCGCCTGCTGCACCGACGCGGCCAAAGGCTCGGCGAAAAGCTTTACGCCGCGGCCGCTGCCGGCTGGGGCGTCGTGGTCGGCGGCACCACCGGCGCCGGCGTGATCCTGTTGTCGCTCCTGATGGCGACTGGGCTCGAAGGCGCCGCCGTGATCGCCACCGACGCCGGCGTGTCGATCGGTATGGGCATCGTCAAGCTGTCGGTGTTCGGCGCCGCCGGCGTGCTGACGCCAAAGGTGATCGCGATCGCGCTTCTGATCGGCCTGATCGCCTTTCCCTGCACGTTCCTCGCCAAGCGCATCGTCGAGCGCTTGCCGGTCCACGTCCACACCGCAATGCTGGACGCGGTGGTCATCGTCGGCGGCGCGATGACGATCTTGGGGGCGGTGCGCTAGCACGTCATTGCGAGGAGCCAAGCGACGAAGCAATCCAGCTTGCAAAAGATTGCTGGATTGCTTCGCTGCGCTCGCAATGACCGAGCTAGGGCCACTTCACCACAGGTGGCATCGACGAAAGGATCGACTCGACGTTGCCGCCGGTGCGCAGCCCGAAAATGGTGCCGCGGTCGTATAGCAGGTTGAACTCGACATAGCGGCCGCGGCGGATCAATTGCTCCTCGCGCTCGGTCTCGGTCCACGGCTTGGCAAAATTCGCCCGCACCAGTTCGGGATAGATGCGCAAGAAGGCGAGGCCGACATCCTTGGTGAAGGCGAAGGTCTCGTCCCAGTCGGTTTCGAGATAATCGTAAAAAATGCCGCCGATGCCGCGCATCTCGCCACGGTGCTTCAGGAAGAAATAGTCGTCGCACCATGTCTTGAATTTATCGTAGGGCGCGACGGCCGCATGCGCGTCGCAGGCGGCTTTCATCGCCGCGTGGAATGCGGTCGTATCGGGATCGTCCTGCCGGCGCCGGCGGTCCAGCACCGGCGTCAGATCGGCGCCGCCGCCGAACCAGGCCTTGGTGGTGACGACGTAGCGCGTGTTCATATGCACGGCCGGCACATTCGGGTTGTGCATATGCGCGATCAGCGAAATGCCGTTAGCGAAAAACCGCGGATCCTCGGCGGCCCCGGGAATCTCCTTGCGGAATTCGGGGGCGAATTCCCCGAACACGGCGGAGACGTGAACGCCGACTTTCTCGAATACGCGGCCTTTCATCATCGCCATCACGCCGCCGCCGCCCGGCGCGCCGGAATGATCGGTGCGGCTCCACGGCGTGCGCGCAAATCGGCCGGCCGCACGATCGCCAAGCGGCGCGGCGGCAGGCAACGCGTCCTCGATCGCCTCGAATGCCGCAGTGATCCGGTCGCGCAAGTTCTCGAACCAAGCTTTCGCCGTCGCTTTGCGCTGGTCGATCGAGCCGATATCCATGTGCACTGCCGACATATGGAAAAATTCGGTATTTCTCAGATGCTAAGCACGGTCATCCGTCCGTCGTCTAGCGGGCGTAAGGCGGCCTCATCATTGCCATGGAGGCGTACATGAGGATCACGATTCGCTCTAGGGTAACCCGCCGCCTTTTGCTGTCGACGGCTGGTTCGGCGGCGGCGCTGACCGCAGCGTCCGGCATCGCCCGTCCGTATCTCAGCTTTGCCGCCGACCGGCCGGTCATCACGCACGGCGTGCAGTCGGGCGACGTCTCGGTCGATTCCGGCGTGATCTGGGCGCGCGCCGACCGGCCGTCCCGCATGCTCGTCGAAATTTCGACAACCGAGAGTTTCAAGGACATTCGCCAAGGCGCCTATGTCGATGCGCTGCCCGAGAGCGATTTTACCGCCAAGGCTCTGATCGACGGCTTGCCGGCTGGGCAGGACATTTTCTATCGTGTGCGTTTTCAGGATCTGGCGACGCCGGCCATCGTCGGCGAGCCGGCCGTCGGCCGGTTCCGCACTGCGCCCGCCGATCGCCGCTCCGTCAACTTCGTGTGGTCCGGCGACACCGCAGGCCAGGGCTGGGGCATCGACGAGAGCCGCGGCGGCATGCGCACCTATGCCAGCATGCGCAACGCGCGGCCGGATTTCTTCATCCACAACGGCGACAATATCTACGCCGACAATCCGATGTCGACCGAGCAGAAAATGCCGAACGGCGAAATCTGGCGCAATATCGTCACGCCAGAGAAATCCAAGCCGGCGGAGACGCTCGACGAATTCCGCGGCAATTTCAAATACAATCTCCTCGACAAGAACGTGCTGGCGTTCAACGCCGAGGTCCCGATCTTCTCGCAATGGGACGATCATGAGGTGTTCAACAACTGGTGGCCCGGCGAGCCCTTGACCCGCGCCGAGCAGCAGCGCCGGCATTACGGCGTGCAGAACGCACTCATTCTCGCGGCGCGCGCGAACCGCGCCTTCCACGAGTACATGCCGATGCGCGAGACGCAGCTCGAGCCCGGCCGCGTCTACCGCAAAATCTCCTATGGACCGCTGCTCGACGTGTTCATGCTCGACATGCGCAGCTATCGCGGCCCGAACGGCGAGGACAAGCAGGAGACCTACGGGCCCGATGCCTATTTCCTCGCTCCGACCCAGATCGCCTGGCTCAAGCGCGAACTGTTGAATTCGCGCGCGACCTGGAAGGTGATCGCCGCGGACATGCCGCTCAGCCTGGTCGTCATCTACGACATCGACCGCAAATGGGGCATCGAGGCGGTGGCGCAGGGCGACGACGGACCGCCGCGCGGCCGCGAGCTGGAAATTGCCGATATCCTGTCCTTCATCAAGCACGCACGCGTGCGCAATACCATATGGCTGACTGCCGACGTGCATTACACGGCCGCGCACTACTACGATCCCAACAAGGCGATGTTCCAGGATTTCGAGCCGTTCTGGGAATTCGTCTCCGGACCGATCCACGCCGGCACGTTCGGCCCCAACCAGCTCGATGCGACATTCGGGCCGCAGATCGTGTTCATGAAGGCGCCGAGCAAGGAGCAGGGACAAAACCCGCCGCCCAGCGACGGCATGCAATTTTTCGGCCACATCGCCATCGATGGGGCGACCGAGGTCATGACGGTGACGCTCAAGGACGTTGGCGACAACGCGCTATGGTCGACCAAGATCGAGCCGAAGCTCGCTTAAGGCGAAGCCGCCCGTTTGCCGCAGCGCCTCGCCGGCCGCCATCGCCGCGGCGACCGCGACATTGAGCGAACGCAGGCCCGGCCGCATCGGGATTACAAGCCGGGCATCGGCCTCGGCATGCACCTCTTGCGCGACGCCCGCGGTTTCGCGGCCGAACAGCAAAATGTCGTCTGTCGTGAAGCGGAAATCGAGATAGGAAACCGTCGCCGCGGTCGTGAACAGGATGAGGCGATGACCTTGCCGCCGGCGCCATGCGGCGAATTCCTCCCAGGACGCGTGCCGCACGATGACCACGGTGTCGAGATAGTCCAGGCCGGCGCGGCGAAAGGCGCGGTCGGACGTGGCGAATCCGGCCGGCTCGATGATGTGGGCTTCGATGCCAAGGCAAGCGCACAGGCGCAGCACCGTCCCGGTATTGGGCGGGATGTCGGGCTCGTAGAGGGCGATCCGTAGGACCATGGTCGGATTGTAGAAAGTGGTTGGGGCAATCAGCATTGTCGCGAAAACGCCTGTGGAGCGGCCGCCGGGTCGCATTGCCGAGTGGCGTCGCCGCCACACTTGCACTCTCTCGGCAAGGGTGCCAAAAAATGCCCGCCAGACCGCGTCGCCTTAGGCCTTCCCACATAGGTTCGATTATGAGCGGACATTCGACTTATCAGCCGCAGAGCCCTTTCATGCAATGGCTGGAGCGGCGAATGCCAATCGCGAGCCTCGTCCATTCCTCGTTCGTCGCCTATCCGACGCCGCGCAATCTGAACTATTGGTGGACGTTCGGCGCAATTCTCATGTTTATGCTGGGCGTGCAAATCGTCACCGGCATCGTGCTGGCAATGCACTATACGCCGCATGTCGATTACGCGTTCAATTCCGTCGAAGCCGTCATGCGCGACGTCAATTACGGCTGGCTGTTGCGCTACATCCATGCCAACGGCGCGTCGTTCTTCTTCCTAGCCGTCTACATCCATATGGCGCGCGGCATGTATTACGGCTCCTACAAGGAGCCGCGCGAAGTGTTATGGATCCTCGGCGTCATCCTGTTCATGCTGATGGTGGCCACCGGCTTCATGGGTTATGTGCTGCCGTGGGGGCAGATGAGTTTCTGGGCGGCGACCGTCATCACCAACCTGTTCTCGGCGTTGCCCGGCGTCGGCGGCGACATCGTCACCTGGCTGTGGGGCGGTTACGCCGTCGGCAATCCGACGCTCAATCGCTTCTACTCGCTGCACTACCTGCTGCCGTTCGTCATCGCCGGCGTGGTAGTGCTGCATGTCTGGGCGCTGCACGTGGCCGGACAGAACAATCCGACCGGGGTGGAGGCGAAGACCGACAAAGACACGGTCGCCTTCACGCCCTACGCCACGGTCAAGGATGTGTTCCTCACCGGCGTGTTCAGCATCGTCTTCGCCTATTTCATCTTCTACATTCCGAACTATCTCGGCCATCCCGACAATTATATTCCGGCCAATCCCGGTCAGACTCCAACCCACATCGTTCCGGAATGGTACTATCTGCCGTTCTACGCCATCCTGCGCGCGATCCCGAATAAGCTTCTCGGCGTCACCGCGCTCGCCACCGCCATCATCGTGCTGGCCTTCATGCCATGGCTCGATACCTCGGCAGTGCGCTCGGCGAATTATCGGCCGTTATACCGGCAGTTCCTGTTCATCTTCTTCCTGAGCGTGATCGGCTTGGGCTATCTCGGCTCGCAGGAGCCGGTCGGTGGTTATGTCATCGCGGCGCGCTTCCTCACCGGCTATTACTTCCTATTCTTCTTCGTCATCCTGCCGCTGTTGGGCCTGTTCGAGCGGACCAAGCCGCTGCCGAACTCGATTTCGGATTCGGTGCTGCACCGGGGCGCTCCGGTCGGCGCATCGGCGCCGTCGCCGGGCGCGCGCTGAGGAGGTCCGCCAATGAATCGTCGTCGTATCCCTCGGCGCGGCATCATCCTGGCGTGCCTGCTCGCGGCCTCGCTCAGCGGCAGCGCAACGTTAGCGTCGGCGCAGGAGGCGGACGCCCCGCCGCGGCTGCATTGGTCGTTTTCGGGGCCGTTCGGCGTTTACGATCCGCAGCAGCTGCAACGCGGCTTCAAAGCCTATCGCGAGGTCTGCTCGACCTGCCACGGCCTTAAGCTATTGTCGTTCCGCAATCTCGCCGATCCCGGCGGCCCGCATTTCACCGAGGCGCAGGCGGCCGCGATTGCGGCCACGTTTCAGGTGACCGACGGCCCCAACGATCAGGGCGAGATGTTTCAACGGCCGGGCAAGCTTTCCGATCGTTTTCCGCCGCCGTTCGCCAATGACCAAGCGGCCCGCGCCGCACTCGGTGGCAAACTGCCGCCGGATATGTCGGACCTGGCCAAAGCCAGAGGCTACGAGTGGGGCTTTCCGCAATTCATCTTCGATGCATTCACGATGTATCAGGAGGATGGCCCTGACTACATCCACGCCATCATGACCGGCTATGCCGACGCGCCGGCGGGCTTCGTGCTGCCACCCGGCGGCCAGTACAACAGGTATTTTCCCGACCACGCCATCGGCATGCCGAAACCGCTCAGCGACGGTCAGGTCGAATATAGCGACGGCACGCCGACCACGGTGGACCAGTACGGCCGCGACGTCGCCGCCTTCCTGATGTGGGCGGCGGAGCCGACGCTCGATGCGCGCAAGCGGCTCGGCTTCCAGGTGATGATTTTCCTGATCGTCTTCACCGGGCTTCTCTACTTCACCAAGAAGCGGGTCTGGCACGCCGTGCTGCACGATTAGAACTTGAAAAAGCCGTGCGCTCCGGCTGAATATCGGCACTAAGCCTTGCCGGCGGCCGCGGAGTTCCGACCATGACCAGCATTGCGTTCGAGAACGACCTGAAGGCTGCGATCCGCACCATCCCGGATTATCCCAAGCCGGGCATCATGTTCCGCGACATCACCACACTCCTGGGCGATGCGCGCGCCTTTCGCCGCGCCGTCGACGAGCTGGTGCAGCCCTGGGCCGGCGGCAAGATCGACAAGGTGGCGGGCATCGAGGCGCGTGGCTTTATTCTCGGCGGCGCCATCGCGCACCAGGTGTCGTGCGGCTTCATCCCGATCCGCAAGAAAGGCAAGCTGCCGTTCAAGCGCGTCAGCATCGGCTATTCGCTGGAATACGGCATCGACGAAATGGAAATGCACGAGGACGCGCTGGTCGACGGCGAGCGGGTCATCCTGGTCGACGATCTGATCGCCACCGGCGGCACCGCGGAAGCGGCGGTGAAACTGCTGCAGCAGGTTGGCGCCGAGGTCGTCGCCGCCTGCTTCGTCATCGATCTGCCGGACCTCGGCGGTGCCGAAAAAATCAGAAAGCTCGGCGTGCCGGTGCGCACGCTGATCAACTTCGAGGGGCATTAACCGGCGCGGGCGAATTGGCCCGGGGCGCCTGGCGAACCGGCTTGCTGACCCCGCCGCGCAGCGAAGAGTCGAGTTCGCCGATCAGAAGCCGCAGTTCGAGTTCGCGAAACTGGGCGAAAATACCGGCGATCCAGTTGTGCACTTCGGTCGGCCCGCCGGGCTGCTTGCTCATATAGGCGGCGAACGAGAAACCGCGCCGGTCGATGACGCCGCGGACGATCGGCGACAGCCGCGGGATGCGGATGACGCTGTAATTGGGATGCGACGGCGGAAAATCCTGCGGGATCAGCATGAACGCCGCCGCCTCGTTGTGCACCGGCACGAACGTGGTTTTTTGTAGCCGGCGCCGGAGCTCGGCATAGCCGCGTGCCGTTGTCGGCGCCGAATCGGTGATGAACAGCACGACCGGCGCGATACCTTGCCGCCACGCCTCCTGTTCGACGCCGATTTCGGCCATCACCGCGAAGAATTGCTCGAACAGGCTGTAGCCGAGGTCGATCACCGTGGTCGGCGAATTCTCGGCGATCAGCCGGTCGAACAACGCCATCTGGCCGCGGGTGTCGGCGATATCGAGGATGCGAACCAAGTCGGGAAAATAGGTCACCAGAGTCGGCTCGCGCGGATCGAGATCGTAACCGACCACCGGCTTGCCGCTCAGGCACAGGTATTCGATGAGAAGCCGCGCAATCAGCGTCTTGCCTACCCGCGCATGCTGCGAGGCGATGATGTAGAGCGGCGTGTATTGCGGCATCTGCGGCGCGAATCCGCTTCGATCGGTACAAACCGGCCCCGTGACGCGCCGGAACGCACGACCATAATCACTTCCGAAAAGCGGTGTCCACTTTTCGGCGCGCCGGCGGAGACGGTTGGAAAGTGCGCCCGGGAGCGGCGGAGGCCTGATCGCTCGATTACGGCCGGCTGCCGGCCTGGGTGCGCTGTGCCACGGCGCTGCCCGAAATATCGAACAGATCGAGCAGCTTGACGCGGTCGTACTCGGCCCAGACGTTGCCGAGCCAGTGCCGCACGTAGCCGCGCAGCACGAACGAGTAATTGGCCGGCTCGCCTTTCTGGTTCTTGTTGGCGACGAAGGTGAGGAACGGGACGGAGGCAAGCTCGACCTGCTCGTAGGCCATTTCGTTGAGCTTCGGAATGTTGATGACCACTGCGTCCTTCAGCCTCTTGAAATAAGCGGCCTGAGTCGCCTGGTCCCAGTCGAAGAAGCTCGTGTTGTTGATGTAGTTCTTGACCAGGAAGTACTTGGCGTCGGTGGTGAAGGGGGCGGTCTCCTCGATCTCGTTCAGCGAGGTGATTGACGAGCCGAGAATGTGGAAAACGACGAAGGTGATCTGGCCTTTCTTGACGGCTTCGAGGAAGCCGATGTCGCGCAATGCACGCAGCGTCGGCGACATCAATCCCGCGCGCACGTCGACGATCGTCACGGTCGCGTCGGTGGTCGACAGGGTGTCGATGATCCGCATCTGATCGGCCACCGCGGTGGCGTCGACGACCTCGCTGACGTCGTGATGAAAGCGTTTGAGGGTGCCTTTCGGCACCTCGGTATCGAACGCGCGCGTCGGCACGTGATGCGCGGCGAAATAGTCGAGCAATGTGCGGGCGACCGTGGTCTTGCCCACGCCGCCCTTGTCCGCGCCGACCAAGATCAATGCTGGTTTAGCCATGAGTGAACCCTCAACTAACGGTTAAGCGCGGCAACGCCCGTTCCGACCGGCCTCGTAACGCCGCAACGTCATGCGGCCAGGCTGAGGGACAAGTCTGCCCAAGTCGACAGCTAAGTTGCGCGCGCCCGCGTCGTCCGTCCTCAACTTTCGCTTCTACACAGGCGCGGCGCCATTTGGAAGCCTGATCGGCTATCTAGCGGGCGGTAAAGGCGGTTTGGGCCCTGTTTGTAAGTGGTTAAGGTTAATTCGGCCGCCGCCGGGTTAGCTGCCGCGGTGCGGCCCCCAGGGTCCGGGTGCGGATACGGACGACGGCGCCGAACTCGGTTGCGACGACTGGCCCGGCGAAGGCTCGGACCACGGTTCCGGCGCGTTGCTGGCTTCGTCGTCCGAGGCCCGGCCCGGGCCGCTCTCGGCGCCCCACGGACCGGCGGCCGCCTGCTCGTCGTCTTCATCGCTCTGCGGCGGCAGCGCGATCGGGCCGGGGTCATGGCCGCCGGCGAACTTGACCAATGCCGCGACGCGGCTGTCGACGCTCGGGTGGGTGTCGAACAGTTCGCCAAAGCCTTCGCGCGGATTGTCGATGCACATTTCCATTACCGCGGAGGTCGTGCGCTGCAATTCGCCGCGGCCCTCGATCTTGCGCAGCGCGGAAATCATGGCATTGGGATTATGCGTGAGTTCGACCGAGCCTGCGTCGGCGAGAAACTCGCGCGAGCGCGACAGGGCCAGGCGAATGACGAAGGACAGGACGTAGGCGACCACGAGTAATGCAATCGCGATCAGAATCGCCAGGCCGGCGCCGCCGTCGCGCCTTTGTGAGCGCGAGCCGCCGAAGCCGAAGCTGTTGTAAAACCATAGCCGAAAAATCAGCTCGACGAAGAACGCGACGGCGCCGGCGATGATGACGGCGATGACCATCATGCGCACGTCGCCGTTGCGGATGTGGGTCAGTTCGTGGCCGAGCACGGACTCGATTTCGGCGTCGTCGAGCCGGTTGAGCAGGCCCGTGGTCACGGTGATCGAATATTGCTTGGGATTCATCCCGGTGGCGAAGGCGTTGAGCGCCTCGGAATCCATCACCTTGAGCTTCGGCATGGCGATGCCGCGCGAAATGCACAAATTTTCCAGGATGTTGTAGAGCCGGGGCGCGTCGCCGCGCTTCACTTCCTGCCCCCCGGTCAGCGCATCGATCATGCTCTGGTGAAAAAAGTAAGCGATGGCCACCCACAGCGCCGCGCCAATCGTGGCGTAAGGCGCGGCCTGGAGAAAATCGATCCAGGCGAGCTGCATGAGCGTATTGAGGTCGGCGTCGAGCGAGAGCCCCTCGGCCACCAGCGCGCCGGCGTAGACGAGGACGTAGACCAGGAAGAACAGGCCGACGAGCAGGATTAGCGAACGGCGGCGGTTCGACTGGATATGGCTGTAGAGACCATAGGCGGCCATGGTTGCCGAATCAGAATTTCACCTGCGGCGCGGCCGTTTCAGCCTGGCGGTCGGCGCCGAGATCGAAATAGTCCTTCTGCGCGAAGCCGAACGCGGAAGCGAACAGCGCCGCCGGGATGCGTTGAATGCTGGTATTGTATTCCTGCACCGCATTGTTGAAGAAGCGGCGCGACGCCGCGATCTTGTTCTCGAGATCGGCCAGCTCCATCTGCAATTGCTGAAAGTTCGCGTTGGCCTTGAGGTTGGGATAGTTTTCCGACAGTGCGAACAGCTGGCGCAACGCGCCGGACAGCATGTTCTCGGCTGCCGCTTGCTGCGCCGGCCCCTGCGCCGCCACCGCTGCATTGCGCGCCTTGACCACCTCGTCGAGCGTGCCGCGCTCATGCGCGGCGTAGCCTTTGACCGTCTCGACCAGGTTGGGAACGAGGTCGTGGCGCTGACGCAGCTGCACGTCGATGTCGGCAAAGGCCTCGTTGACCCGTTGGCGCATGGAGACGAGGCCGTTGTAGACGCTGATCGCCCACACCACCACAACGACGATGACGGCCAGCACGATGATGGTCGAGGTGGACATCGGGGGCTCCTTGCGGGTGACGCGGCGCCGCGTTTGTGCCGCCGCGGTCGGAAAGATAATACTTCGCCCCCTCCGCCGGGAGAGGTTGTGCCCGGCCGCTACCGACGAGAGCGCGGGCGTGGCAGGCGAGGGAGACCCTTGCGCCGTTCCGCGCTTGGCGGGAAGACGCGCCCTCGTTGCCGCCTTCAGCCGCGGCGCCGGGCAGGGGACGAGGAGAGTTATCGACCCCACTAATGTTAGCGGCCGATCAGCGTCGCCTGCCCGCGCCGGCCGGCACGCTTGGCGCGGCGATAGCGCACCCGATCGCCGTGTTAAGATTAATGCGCCGGGGCGCCCCGGATTTTCGCGCCGCATGATCATGCTCGGGAGAAAAACGATGGAAGGCAAGATTGCGCTCGAAGAACATTTCGCGATTGCCGAGACGCTCGAAGACTCGCACGGCTATTTTCCCGAGCGCGTCTGGCAGGAGGTCAAAAGTCGCGTGATGGACATTCAAGACCGGCGGCTGCGCGAAATGGACGGCAACGGCATCGAGCTGATGCTGCTGTCGCTCAATGCGCCCGCCGTGCAGGCCATCCCCGACAAGACGCGCGCCGCCGAAGTCGCGCGCAAGGCCAACGATTATCTCGCGGCCGAGGTGCGCAAGCGGCCGGACCGTTTTGCCGGCTTGGCGGCGCTGGCGATGCAGGATCCCGACGGCGCCGCGCGCGAGCTCGAGCGCTGCGTCAACGAACTTGGCTTTCGCGGCGCGCTGGTCAACGGCTTCTCGCAAGTCGGCGACGCGGAGACCGTGGTCTATTACGACCTACCGCAATACCGGCCGTTTTGGGCGACGGTCGAGGGGCTCGACGTGCCGTTCTATCTGCACCCACGCAATCCGATACCGCGCGACGCGAAAATCTACCAAGGCCAGTCCTGGCTGCTGGGACCGATCTGGGCGTTCGGCCACGAGACCGCAGTGCATGCGCTGCGCCTGATGGGCTCGGGCCTGTTCGACGCGTACCCGCGCCTTAACATCATTATCGGCCATCTCGGCGAGATGCTGCCGTACGAAATGTGGCGCATCGACAACGCCAATGGCTGGATCGAGAACCGACACGGCTATCCGGCCAAGAAACGGATGCGCGATTATTTCTGCGCCAATTTCCACATCACCACCTCGGGCAATTTCCATACCCAGGCGCTGATCGATGCCATGCTGGTGCTGGGCTCCGACCGCATCATGTTTTCCGCCGACTGGCCGTTCGAGAATATCGATCACGCCGCGCGCTGGTTCGACGCCTGCCCGATCAGCGAGGGAGACCGCATCAAGATCGGGCGGGACAATGCGCGCAGATTGTTCAAGCTTGGTGGCAATACGTCGCGCCGCGCGCAATAGAGCGGGATGAATTCAGGTTGCAGCGCGCCTGGCGTCGCCGCGTTATCTGCCGAGGTAGTCGTGCAGGACGCGGCCGTACGGCAGCGTCATATCAGTGACCAATTGCAATCCGCCGATGACTTTTTTCACCGGCAGGTCGGCCAGCGGGCAGTTGACCGCAGGCACCAGTTCCAGCCGCGCGGCGCCGGACCACGCGCCTTTGATGTTGACGTCGGCAAAATTGATGCCGACCAGTTGTGCGATCGCCGGCCTGCCGTCGATGTCGGGAATGAGTTTCAGCGTTATCTGGGTGCGGCGTAGGAGTTCGTGCTCTTTCGAATAATCCTTGCGAAACGCATCGTGCTTGTAGACCATGCTGCCGACGGCGATTTGCTGATCGGCATAGTGGAGCGTCCCGGTCAAAGTATCGCCCTCCACTTTCAGCAGCGACTTGCCGAATTTCATCGGATAGCCCCAGATCTCGCGCCCACCCGCCAATGGCGGAGTATTGTCGACATACATCTGACAGACGAAACTGCACTGCTCGCCCTTGAATGCGCAGGGAATGATTTGCGCGGTGGCCGAATAGGCGCCGAAACCCTCGCCGTCCGGCAGGTCCAGCCACTGCACCGAAACCATGTCGCCGACCGGTTCGAGCGGTTCCGGTAGATGCGCACGAATGGCGCTTTCATCGGTTTTGTAGCCGATCACCAGGTATTGACGGTTGAAAAATCGGTAGGGGCCGCGCGGGTAGGTGGGACTTTGCAGCGGCATCGAAGGAAGAGCGATAACGTCTTTTTTGTTCATGGCCGCACGCTTCGCTCACGCGTCCTTGAGGTAGTCGAACAGCACGCGGCCATGCGGCAGCGTCAGGTCGGAAATGAAGTGCTTGCCGCCGAGAATGCGTTTGATCGGCAAGTCCGCGGCGGGCGCGTTGACGTGCGGAATCAAATGCAGCCGCGCCGGCGACAGCCAAACGCCTTTGACGGTAATGTCGGTCAGATTGTACCCCACCAATTGGCAAATCTTCGGGCTGCCGTCGACGTCGGGAATGATCTTGAGGTTGCACGACGTTCGCGTCATCCCCTTGGCCTGCGCTTCGACGCCGCCCGGCGCGCTGCGGTGCTTGTAGGCCATGGTGCCCATGGCGACGAGTTGGCCGGCATATTCAAGCGTGCCGGTCAGCGTATCCGAACGGACCTCCAGCTTGGGATGGGCGTATTTTTTCGGAAACCCCCAGATCTCGCGACCGGCCGAGATCGGCGGCTCGTCGTCGAGGTACATCTGCGCGGTATAGTTGATCGGCTCGCGGTTGAGCTGACACGGGATCACCACGCCGCTTTCGGTATAGTCGCCGAAGCCGGAGCTGTCGGGCATCCGGATCCATTCGTACAGCACCTGATTGTCGGGGTTGGGCTCCAACGGCTCGGGAACCGCCTGCCGCAGCAGATCGGGATCGGTTTCGTAGGTCACGATCATGAATTCGCGATCGATGAAGCGGTACGGGCCCATCGGATAGCTCGGGCTCGCGGCCGGCATCGACGGCAGCTGCAGTATTTGTTCGACGTTCACGCCGAGCACCCCCAAAAGCGATTAAATGCTACCGCATCGGCCGCCTTGCTCCAAGTCGGAATCGGCCGTCTGCTCCGAGTCGGAATTATGACGGCCGCCGCCACTCGCGGGCTTCCCATGGGTTCAGAATGCGCCTAACATGAAATCTCCGGGGGGGTATGCGACGACGGCAATCGATCGGCGAGCGCCCGGTCTGCTGTCGCAGATATCGTCGGTTGCACGATCTGCCAGCCGCGCACGCTGCTCCGAGAAACCGGATGGAGGGCGCGTCTATGAACGACATCAGCACTAAAGCCAGCTCTCGATTCTCGACCGGCGAACTCGCCGGAAGGGCGGCCGTGGTGACCGGCTCGACCAGCGGCATCGGTCTCGGCATCGCCAAGGCGTTCGCCCAGGCCGGGATCAACGTCATGCTCAACGGTTTCGGCAACGCCAGCGAGATCGAGGCGACGCGCAACGGACTGGCGACCGAATACGGAATCAAGGCCGCCTATTCCGGCGCCGACATGAGCAAGCCGCGCGATATCGCCGCCATGATCGACGAGGCGGTCGGCGCGTTCGGCGCCGTCGATATTCTCGTCAATAATGCCGGCATCCAACACGTTGAGGCGATCGAAAGTTTTCCGCCGGAGAAATGGGACGCCATCATTGCGATCAACCTGAGTTCAGCGTTCCACGCCATCCGCGCGGTCGTGCCGGGCATGAAGGCGCGCAAGTGGGGCCGGATCATCAACGTCGCCTCCGCCCACGCACTGGTCGCCTCGCCGTTCAAGTCCGCCTATGTGGCGGCCAAGCACGGCATCCTCGGGCTGACCAAGACGGTAGCTCTGGAAACGGCTGAACACGGCATCACGGTCAATGCCATTTGTCCGGGCTATGTGCTCACCCCGCTGGTCGAAAAGCAGATTCCGGATACCGCGAAGGCCCGCGGCATTACCGAGGAAGAGGTGGTGCGCGACGTGCTTTTGCATGCACAACCGACGCGGCAATTCGTAACCACCGAACAGCTTGGCGCGCTGGCGACGTTCCTGTGCGGCGCCGGCGCCGATTCCATCACCGGAACCGCGCTGCCCGTCGACGGCGGATGGACCGCACAATGAAGGAGGACGTCGAGCGCGGAAAACCGTCGGCCGCCGCAGCGGCGCGCCGCGCGGCGCAAGTCGACCACAAGGCGGTCAACCTCGCCTTGCAGGGCGGCGGATCGCACGGCGCCTTTGCCTGGGGCGTGCTCGATCGTCTGCTCGAAGACGAGCGGATATCGTTCGAGGGCATCACCGCCACCAGCGCCGGCGCCATGAACGCCACCGTCACCGCCTATGGTCTTACCATCGGCGGCCGGGAGGGCGCGAGACGCGCGCTCGCCGAATTCTGGCAACGCATCAGCAAGGCGGCGGCCTCAAGCCCGCTGCAGCCCACGCTCTTCGACAGGATGATGAACAATCGGTCGATGGAAAATTCGCCGGCATTCGTGTTCTTCGACATGATGACGCGGCTGCTGTCGCCGTATCAGTTCAATCCTTTGAATATCAATCCGCTGCGCGACGTGCTCGAAGCGACGGTGGATTTCGACCGGCTGCGCAAAGACAACGTCATCAAGCTGTTCCTTTGCGCCACCAACGTCCGCTCGGGAAAGGTCAAAATCTTCCGCAACAATGAAATCTCATCCGCTGCCGTTTTGGCGTCCGGATGCCTGCCGTTTCTGTTTCAGGCGGTCGAAGTCGACGGCGAAGCCTATTGGGACGGCGGCTACATGGGCAATCCGGCGATTTACCCGCTGATCTACCATTGCAAATCGGTCGATGTCATCGTCGTTCACATCAATCCGATCGTGCGCGACGAGATTCCGCGCACGGCTCCCATCATTCTCAATCGGCTGAATGAGATCAGCTTCAACTCATCATTGATGCGCGAGATGCGCGCCATCGCCTTCGTCAGCAAGCTCATCGACAGCGGCGGGGTCGCCGACGAAGAGAAGAAATTGAAGCGCGTTCTCATTCACGCGATCGAAGCGCAGGAATTGATGAAGGACCTCGGCGTTGCCAGCAAGCTCAACGCCGACTGGGGGTTTCTTACCCATTTACGCGATATCGGACGCGAGCGCACCGACGAATGGCTGGCCGCGAATTTCGACCAACTCGGCGTCAGTTCAACCGTCGACATTCACGACAAATATCTGTGAGCGGTTCTCGTCCGGCTCGGGCAGGCGACGAAATGCTCAAAGCATCGCCTTTCGCGAGTTGCCGCGCCGACGGCGGGCTTCAGCCCGCCTCGCGCATCTTCACCGCGCCTTCGAGGTCGACGGAGACGAGTTGGGACACGCCACGCTCGGCCATGGTCACGCCGTACAGGCGGTTCATGCGCGCCATGGTGATCGGATTGTGGGTGATGATGACGAAGCGCGTATCGGTCGAGCGCGTCATCTCGTCAAGGAGATCGCAGAAGCGCTCGATATTGTAATCGTCGAGCGGCGCGTCCACTTCGTCGAGGATGCAGATCGGCGCCGGATTGGTCAGGAACACGGCGAAGATCAGAGCCAGCGCGGTGAGCGCCTGTTCGCCGCCGGACAGAAGCGACAGCGTCGCCGGTTTCTTGCCGGGCGGCTTGGCCATGATTTCCAGCCCGGCTTCCAGCGGATCCTCGCTCTCGATCAGCTGCAGTTCGGCATTGCCGCCGCCGAACAGCTCGGTGAACAGCTTCTTGAAATTGTCGTTGACGATCTGAAACGACGTGAGCAGCCGCTCGCGCGCCTCGTGGTTGAGGTTGTGGATGCCCTGGCGCAGCCGGCGGATCGCCTCGATCAGGTCGTCGCGTTCGGTGGTGAGCTTTTGGTGCTGCGCTTCGACGGCGCGCAATTCCTCCTCGGCCAACAGATTCACCGCGCCGAGCCGCTCGCGCTCGGCGCGGATGCGTTCGATCTTGGCCTCGACCTCGGCGATCGACGGTACTGGCGCACCTGGCTTGAGTTCGGCGACTTCCGCCGCGGCCGCCGGTTCGATGGCGAGCGCGTCGCGGATTTCGTGTTCGATGTCGACGAGCCGCCGCTTGGCGGCGTCGTAGCGTTCCTCGCCGCGCGCCGCGTCGGCGCGCGCTTCGCCGACCGCCTCAAGGGCTAGACGGGCGATCTTGTCGGCGTCCGAGAGTTGGTTCTCGGCCGCAACCAGTCTATCCGCCGCGGCGCGGCGCTCCGCGGTGGCGGTCTCGATTTCGCCGATCAGCGCCTGGCGCTGCTGCGCGAATTTTTGCGGGGCGTTTTGCAATTCGGCACGTTCGGCGGCGGCCTCATCGGTGCGCCGGCCCAGCGTCGCGATCTGCGTCGCCGCGTTGTCCTTGCGGTCGTTCCAACCCGCCCGTTCGGCGCCGATGGCGCGCAGGCGATGATGGGCCAACTCGGATTCGCGGGCAATAGCCTGCGCTTGCCCGCGCAGCTCGGCGCTGACGCCGCGCTCGCGAGCGATCACGGCATTGACGGCGGCCAGTTTCTTCTCGATCTCGGCGGCGGCCGGCAGCGCGGCCAGCGCTTTCTCCGCCTCGCCGCGCGCCGACTTCGCCTCGTCGCGGCCGGCGCTGATGCGCTGTCTGGCTTCTTCGAGCGCCGAAACGCGCGCTGCATTGCGGGAAATTTCCCGTTCGGCTGCCGCATGCTCATCGCGCGCGACGTCGGTCAGGCGCTGCGCCTCGCGCCAGTATGCGCGCGCGTCGGTCTCGGCGGCGGCCGCCGCGGCAAGCGCGGATTGCGCGGCCTCGACGACGCGGCGCTTGGCCTCGACGTCGCCGCGGGCGGCCGCAAGCTCGCCCTCGATCGCCTGCAACCGGCCGCGCTCGGCGAGCCGGCGGGCGGCGCCGGTCGGCGCATGGGCGGCGGCGGCAAAGCCGTCCCAGCGCCACAGATCGCCTTCCCGCGAAACCAGCCGCTGGCCGGGCTTGAGCAGCCCGGCAAGGCGAGGTCCGTCGGCGCGCTTGACGATGCCGATCTGGGCGAGACGGCGGGCGAGCTCCGCCGGCGCCTTCACGTATTGCGCCAGCGTGGTTGCTCCCGCAGGAAGGTTCGGATCGGTCGGATCGCGCGCTGCGCCGGCCCAGTGCATCGGCGCCGACGAGCCGACTGGCGCGTCGAGATCGTCGCCGAGCGCGGCGCCGAGCGCCTTCTCGTAGCCTTTGCTCACCGTGATCGCATCCATCGCCGGCGGCCAGAGATTTTTACTCTCCACCGAGAGCAATTTGCCGATGGTCTTGGCCTCGGTTTCCAGCCGCTGGACGTTGCGCTCGGCGACGGCGAGCGGCGTGCGCGCGGCGTCGATTTCTTCGCGCGCGCGGCGATGCGCGGCTTCTGCGGCGTGGGTGGTGCTCTCGGCGCCGGCGAGCGCCGATTGCGCGTCGGAGAGCGCTGCGGCCAGTGCCGGCAAATCCGGCGCGCCGGCGTCGGTTGCGGCCAATCCGGCCTCGATATTGGCGAATTCGGCCTCAAGCCGCGTTGCGCGCTCGCCATGTTCGCGCAGTGCAGTTTGCAGTTGATTACGCCGCGCCGTCAAGTCGGCGAGCGCGCCGGTCAATTCGGCGAAGGATTTTTCGGAGATGGCAAGCGCGGCGTCCGCCTCGGCAACGCGACTATTAGCGCCGGTGAGCCGCGTCTCGGTTTCTTGCGCCACCGCGGCCAGCGCCGTTTCTTCGGTGTCGAGGCGTTGCAAGGCGGCCTCGGCGTCCGCCGCCAACGCCCGCTCGCGCTCCAGATCGGCGGCGAATTGTTCGATGCGGCGGTCGAGTTCGCCGATGCGTTCCCTGGCGCGCGTTTCTTCGCGTTCGAGCGTTTCGCGCGCGACTATGAGGCGCTGCAGGCCGGCTGCGGCTCTGGCTTCCGCTTCGCGCAAAGCCGGCAGAGTCGCCGCGATTTGCGCCTGTTGGGTCGAGGCTGACGCCTGCTCGCCGGTGCGCGCCGCGACGACGCGAACGGCCTCGTCCTTGGCGCGTCCGGTGTCGGCGACCTCGGCGCGCGCCGCAATCCAGCGCAAGTGCAAAAGCAGCGCTTCGGTGCGACGCACTTGCCCGGAAATATTGCGGTAACGCACCGCCTGGCGCGCCTGGGTCTTCAGCGCTGCAACTTGGGCGGCGAGCTGGCCGATAACGTCCTCGAGCCGCGCGAGATTGTGCTCGGCGGCCTTGAGCCGCAGTTCGGCTTCGTGCCGGCGCGCATGCAGTCCCGAAATGCCGGCCGCCTCTTCCAGCACGCGGCGGCGCTGGTCGGGCCGCGCCTGGATGATCTCGCCGATGCGGCCCTGATGCACCAGCGCCGGCGAACGCGAGCCGGTCGAGGCGTCGGCAAACAGCATGGCGACGTCGCGGGCGCGCACCTCGCGGCCGTTGATACGGAACGTCGAGCCCTGCTCGCGCATGATGCGCCGCGACACTTCCAGCGTATCGAATTCATTGAAGGCGGCCGGGGCCTTGCGGTCGTTGTTATCGATCGCGACCGCGACCTCGGCGTGGTTGCGGGCCGGACGTTCGGTATTGCCGGAGAAGATGACGTCGTCCATCTCGGCGGCGCGCATCGCCTTATGGGAGGCTTCGCCCATTACCCAGCGCAGCGCTTCGACCAGATTGGATTTGCCGCAGCCGTTCGGACCGACGACGCCGGTCAGTCCCGGTTCGATGGCAAAGTCGGTCGGTTCGACAAAAGATTTGAAGCCGATCAGGCGCAGCCGCGTAAGCTTCATTCGCTTGGCACGTCCATGTCCTTCGCGGCGGCGGCGCGGGGAATCATTAATCGCTCACGCCGAGGTTTGGGCCTGTGGCGCGGGAAGGTTGCCGCATCGGCCCGGAGAATGAATCGTCGGGACTCCGAGCGCAACAAGGGGCGCAAAATTTTCCCGTACCTTGGCGTCTCCAGGCGTTGCGGCGGCGCGCCGGGCGTTCGCCTCCCGCCGTCGGCGCTGCGGCGAAAAACCCTTATCCTTCCTTGAGATAGGGGTCAATTTCCTTGGCCAATTGGTCGATCGAGAGGTCGCCAACAAGCTTCTTGCCGTTGATGAAGAAAGTCGGCGTGGAATTGACCCCGAGCTTCTCGACGGCGTGATCGCGCACCTCCTGGATGCCGTCGAGCATCTTCTGATTCGCCAGGCATTGCTTGAACTGGTCCTCGGTAAAGCCGAACTGCTTGGCGATGGCCGCAAGCGGCGGCACCGGCTCTTTCACGATCCATTCCGATTGCTTGGCGAACAGGGTCTCGACGATCGCCATGTATTTGTCCTTGCCGCCGCACATCGCGATCATGAACCCGGCGGCCGAGAGCTGGTCGAGGGGGAAGGTGCGCAGCATGTAGCGGGCTTTACCGGTGTCGATGTAGCGCTTTTGCAGTTCGGGGAAGGTGGTCTCGGAGAAATGCGCGCAATGCGGGCACGTCATCGAGGCGTATTCGATGATCGTCACCGGCGCCTTGTCGGAACCGAGCACGACGTCGCCATTGGGACCGGCATCGGCCAAATCGGTCGGCGACGGCGCGTCGTCCGCCCAGGCCGGACCGGTCAGCGCCGGCAGCACGGTTGCCGCCGCCCCGGAACCCAGCGCCAAAGCGGCGCCGGCTGACAACAATTCTCGACGACTGACCGTCACAACAAACTCCTGGTTCGAACCCGTGCTTGATCGTGGAATCCGTACCATATCAATGTGGCATTAGCGCGCCGCCGCGCCAAGTGCCCGCCGCTGCGGGTCAGGTACGTTTGACCGCCGCGCCCAACCGCGCCAACGCGGCGCGCAGGTCGTCGTCGCCGACTTTGGAAAGATTTTCGCTGATCTGCGCCGCGAGCGCCGGATCGACACCGCGGCCTGATCTTCGTGCGGCGTGCTTCAGCGGCGCTTGGCGCAAGGCGAGCCGGGCCACCGCACGCCAGCCGAGAAAGCGATTGACGCGCTCGCAGATGACATCGGCAAGGTGCTGGATTTCGATCGCCGCCGGGCCCTCGACCCGCAACACCAGCGTGCCCGGCTCGCGCTCCTCGCCGTCGGCCGGCCGCGTCCATTGGATTTTGACCGGCTCGCTGTGGGCTGAAATTTCCACGCCGACGATATCGGGCCATCGCGTCACCAGTTCGGCGGAGGCAAAGCCCTGACGGGTAAAGCTTTCGCCTATGACCTTGCCGACGAGGTCGCGCAGCGGTTTGGCGAAGGCGCCGGAGGGCTTGTTCATGGGGTGACGCTCTGCCATGCCTCGGGCGATGACGCTAGCGGCAATGACGGTGAAAAAGACTCTGCGTCCCCCCGAACGGGGGAGGTCGAACGCGAAGCGTTCGCCTGGGGGTCAAGGTTCGGAACATGACCCCGCCGCGGATCGAATACCGCGATCCGACCCCCCGCTTCCAGGGGAGGGGAACGACCGATCACCGCTACCCACCGATTTGCTGGTCTGGTACGACCGCCACCGCCGCAAGCTGCCGTGGCGCGCGCCGCCGGGCCAACGCCCCGATCCGTACCACGTGTGGCTGTCGGAAATCATGCTGCAGCAGACCACGGTCAAGGCGGTGGGGCCCTATTTCGCCCGGTTTTTGGCGCGTTGGCCGGACGTCGGCGCGCTTGCTGCGGCGCCGCTCGAACAGGTTCTCAAGGCGTGGGCCGGGCTCGGTTATTATGCGCGCGCCCGCAATATTCATGCCTGCGCTCGCGCCGTGGTCGAGCGACACGGCGGACGCTTTCCGACGAGTGAAGCCGCGCTGCGCGAGCTGCCCGGTATCGGCGCCTACACCGCCGCCGCCCTCGCCGCGATCGCGTTCGACGCGGCGGCCACCCCGGTCGACGGCAATGTTAAACGCGTCATCGCGCGGCTTTATGCGGTGGCCACGGCGCTGCCGGGCGCCATGTCGGAGATTTTTCGTTTGGCGCAGGCGCTGACGCCGCCCCGGCGCGCCGGCGATTTTGCCCAAGCCATGATGGATCTCGGCGCGACCTTATGCACGCCGAAGCGGCCTGCCTGCGCGCTGTGCCCGTGGAATAGAAATTGCACGGCGCATTTGCGCGGCCAAGCCGAAATATTTCCGCGCCGGCCGCCCAAGCGCGAAGGTGCGCCGCGCCGGGGCGCTGCCTTTGTCGCGCGGCGGGTCGACGGTTTCGTCCTGGTGCGGACGCGGCCGGCGCGTGGGCTCCTCGGCGGCATGACCGAAGTGCCGACAACACAATGGTCGGCAGATTTTGCGGAAGAGAAAGCCCGCGACGCAGCGCCACGTTTTGCGAGGCGCCGTGTTCATTGGCGCCGCCTCGCTGGCACCGTGCGCCATGGCTTTACGCATTTTCCGCTTGAACTGTCAGTTTATACCTCTGGTGTGGGGGCAGGCACGCCCGCGCCCCAAGGCACGCGCTGGGTCGCGATTGCAAGGCTTTCCGATGAAGCCTTGCCGAGCCTCATGCGCAAGGTTGTGGCGTATGCGCTCGGAGATATGAGAGAAGGCGACTGATGAAGACTTTGCTGCCGCTGGCCG
>Ga0187783_10000807_pt1 | contig 23063 bp, 23 predicted proteins | sample 1015_SJ02_MP02_2_FD_132471 | JGI IMG/M metagenome (GOLD analysis project Ga0187783, IMG submission 132471) | Tropical peat soil microbial communities from peatlands in Department of Meta, Colombia - 1015_SJ02_MP02_20_MG | ecosystem: Environmental > Terrestrial > Soil > Wetlands > Peat | place...
AGCAGCGTTCCTACGCCGGCGCTCAGGCTGCGGCAGCGGTCAACGGCAAGCGCAGCCGCTCGCCGAACTCGCCGGGGTGCTTCCGTCTGCTGCCGTCGCCGGGATAGCGATGCAACTCTGTGCAGCCTTCGATCCACAGCGCCTATCGCCGCTAGGCGACGTACTGCTCGGTGCGGCACTCGGATTTACCGCTGCGCCGTGCGGCCTCGGCGCAGTCGCCGTTGCGGCCGCGCTTCGCGTTCGCGCTCCGCTGGCCGCCGCCGCCTTTCTCTGCGTCGCCGGCATCATCGACGTACGCACTTTCCGGCGGGCGCTGCCTGCAGTCGCGGGGCACGACGCGTTCGCCTATGCGCTGCTCGCGGCGGCGCTGAGCGTCGTCGCGTTACGTGGGGGCGACGAACTGATAAGGCCCGCCTTTGCTCCATTTGTCGGATGTTGCGCGGCTGCCGCGCTAATCTGTTGCGCGCTCTATCGACGCCGGCGCTCGCCGGCGGCCAGACTCGCGCCGGCCCTGATGCTGATCGGCGCGCTCGCGGGCGCTCCGCCGCCGCAGTATCACGCAACCGAAACGACCATGACCGATCTTTTTGCCGGAGAACGGCTGACGTTCACCGGCGCGTTGACGCGCGAAGGCAGCGCAAGCGCACTCGTGCGATACGCGATCACCTGTTGCCGTGCCGATGCGGCGCCGGTCGCGGTTCGCCTCCAACGAACGCCTGCATATCCGGCCGGGACGTGGCTGCGCGTCGACGGCCGGATCGAAAGCTTTGCCGGCGATCTTCGTCTCGTCGCGCAACGGACGGTGCGCGTGGCGGCGCCGACCGACCCATTCATCTACCGGTAGGAACTCGCCCGACTTGGGGAACCTAGGAGAGATTCTTCGCTTGGCGCGGCTCGAGTAGCTCGACGGGAATTCCATTGGGATCTTCGATGAACGCGATCGCCCGCGTTCCGCTCGGCGATTTGTAGACATCCTTTAAAATTTTGACCCCCTTTGCCTTGAGCGCTTCGACGTATTCACGAAGATCGCCATCAACCTCAACGGCGAGGTGCTCGTAGCGATTGCCGAGCTGATACGGTGGATGCTCCTCCAGATCGTAGACCAGCTCGATGTACGCGTTCCAATCCCGGCCAACGAAGGCCATGTCGGCGTTGCCGGGATAGTGATACGGTCCGTCGAGCAACCGCAGTCCCAGTTTATCGGTATAGAACTCGATCGACTGACTCATATCGTTGACGAAAATCGACGTGTGCAAGAATCGCGGCATTGCAAGCTCCTTAGCGTCGTATCACTAGTGCGTAAAATACCGATACGTTGAGAAGACTAACGCGACGCCGGCGCGGTCGGCGGCGCCGACCACCTCATCGTCGCGAATCGAGCCGCCCGGCGCGATGATTGCGGAACAGCCGCTATCGACGGCGGCCTCGAGGCCGTCTGCGAACGGAAAGAAACCGTCGCTCGCGCAAGCCGCTCCGCGCGCGTGCGAGCCGGCCCGCGCAGCCGCGATCTGAACTGCACTGACTCGATTCGTCTGTCCGGCGCAAATGCCACGAGTCGTTCCCTCTTTGACGATCACGATTCCGTTGCTCTTGACGTGGCGCACGACGTCCCACGCGAAGGCTAGATCGTGCCACTCTTGCGCCGTCGGCTGACGGGCGCTGCGGACCTGCCACGTTTCGGTGGGCGCATCGGGATCGTCGTCCTCAGCCAGAACGCCGCCGAGCGCGCTGCGCAGTCGCAGCTCGCGCGCCAAGGCGTCGGGCAGCGCCCGTCTGAAGCGCATGATGCGCAGATTCTTTTTCTTTTCGAGAATTGCCAGCGCATCGTGGTCGAAGTCGGGGGCGGCAACGATTTCAAGAAAGAATTCTCGCAGCGAAAGCGCCGCGTCGCGGTCGATCACTGCATCCGCCGCCACGATCCCCCCATACGCCGAGATGGGATCGGCATAAAGCGCTTCGCGCACCGCCACGGCGACGCTCGACCGTTGGGCCACGCCGCAGGGAACCGCATGTTTCACCACGCCCGCCCGTACGAAACGAAGATGCTCGCTGCCGAACTGCGCGCCGAGCGGCGCTCGCGAGAGAAGCCGCAGCGTAGCATCGAGATCGAGCAAGTTATTGTATGAGAGCGCTTTGCCGTGTAACTGTTCGGGCAAACGCTCGAGGCGATCGAGGTAGAAGGCCGCTCGCTCTTGGGGATTGGTGCCGTACCGCAAGCGTTTGGCGAGCGGAAGCGTCAGCGCGAGCGCTCCGGGCAGCTCGCTCGGAAGCACTTCGCCGGCCGTTGCGAGGTAATGCGAGATCGCGACGTCGTACTCCGCCGTACGCTCGAAAGCTGCGACTGCGAGCTTGCGCCGCAGCGTCCACGACACGTCGTTCGCTTCGGCAGCCTTTCGATACTCGGCATACTGTGAAGGGTGAGTCAAGACGGCGACGTGCTCGAAGTTCTTCGCGGCCGCGCGCAGCAACGCAACGCCGCCGATGTCGATCTGCTCGATCGCTTCCTGGAGCGTCGCTCCTTCGCGCGCGACCGTCGCCTCGAACGGATAGAGATTCACGGCCACGGTAACGATTTCCGGAATCGCATACGTTTGCGCCTGCGAACGTTGCTCCGAGTCGGCGCGATCGTAGAGGATCGCACCGAAAACCTTCGGATGAAGGGTCTTCACGCGCCCGCCAAACAGCGCCGGAAATCCCGTGAGCTCTTCGACGTCGCGCGCTGGGATGCGGTGCTCCGCGAGAAACGCGCGCGTGCCGCCGGTTGCGTAAATTTCGACGCCGCGCTCGCGCAGCGTGCGCGCCAGCTCGGCCGCGCCGGTTTTATCGGAAAGCGAAAAAAGCGCAGCCGCCGGCCGCGGCGTCTCAGGCAAGCATCGCCTCGGCTTCGCGAGCCAGCTCGGCCGAAACGATCGTGCTGACACCCGCGTCGCGCGTTGTCACGCCGTAAATGCGATCGGCCATCTCCATCGTCTTCTTGTTGTGCGTGACGACGATCATCTGCGACCCTTCGGCGAACTCTCGGACCATCGCGCAAAAGCGCTCGACGTTCGCATCGTCGAGTGCCGCATCGACCTCGTCAAGCAGGTAGAACGGTGCCGGTTTCGTCACGATCAGGGCAAAAATCAAAGCCGCCGCCGTCATCGCGCGTTCGCCTCCGGAGAGCGCCGCCAGCGGCATCTCTTTCTTTCCCGGCGGCCGCACGGCGATTTCGATTCCGGTCTCGGCGAGGTTGTCCGGCTGCGTCTGCCACATTCGCGCTTCGCCGCCGGAAAAGAGCCGCGCATACATCAGGGCAAAGGCTTCGGCTGCCCGCGCGAAGGTTTCGTTGAACTGAGCTTGAGTCTCGCGCTCGATCTCGCGAATCGATTCGAGCAGCGTCTCACGTGCCCGCGACAGATCTTCAAGCTGCGCACGCAGAAATTGGTCTCGCTCGGCAACCTCGCTGCGCTCGATCTCGGCGTTGAGATTGACGTTGGCTTGCAAACGGGCAAGTTCGTCTCGAAGGCGTGGAAGTTCGTCCGCGACGGAGTCGGGCTCATCCCGATAGCGCGTCTCAACGTCGGCGCACTCCTCGTTCGTGGCCGGATTCTGCGCGAACTGCGACACGAGCATTCCAAGTTCGGCCTCGACTTGCGCCAGGCGGGTGCGATGCCGCTCGCCGCCCGCTGCGGTATCGCGCTCCTCCTGCTCGGCAGCGCGCAGCTCTGCTTCTACACGCGCTTGGCTCGCGGCCAGTTCCTCGCGCTCGCTGCGCGCCCACTCGAGCTGCGCGTCGAGCTCGGCCACGCCGCCGCGAAGCCCTTCCACGTGCGCGTGCGCCGTGCGCGTCTCCCGTGCCAACGACGTGATTTGCGCGAGCATCTCTTCGCGCGCTAGACCGCCGCGCTCACTGTCCTGGTCGAGCATCGCCAAACGCGCCTTCGCCGCATCTCGCTCCGCCGTCAACGCTGCCGCGCGCTCGCGTAGACCGGCACCCTGGGCGTTGGTCGACCCCTGCAAAGCTTCGGCACGCGAAATCTCGTCGCGCACGCGCGCAAGTTCCGTTTCGAGCCGGTTGCGTTCTTCGATGCCCCGTTCCGCCGCCGGCTCGCCACGCTCGTACTCGCGTTCGAGCTCGCGCGAGCGCGTCACGCGCGCGTGCAGCTCCGTTACGGCGGCGCGGGCAGTTTCGAAATCGGCGTTCGCGCGGTCGACTTCCGCGGCAAGGGCGGCGCCTTCGGCGCGAAGGCCGACGAGCTTTGATTCCGTCTGGGCCTGCCGTTCGCGCGCAGCGTCCCGCAGCGCAATCGACCGTTGTGCGCGAAGATGTGCCGCATGCAGGCTGCGCTCGCTCTCTTCCAGCTTCGCTCGCATCTCGACGAGCGCTTCGTGCAGGGTTGCAGCTTGGAACCGCCGCGATAGGATCGAGCGCTCGCGAACGAAACGGCCGCCGGTGATTGCGCCGCCGCCGGTGATTTGCTCGCCGCCGAGCGTGACGATCGTATCGCGCAGCCCGCGTCCACGAACGAGTTCGATGCCCGTCTCCAGCCGATCCACGATCAGCACGTTTCCCACGAGAAAGTTGACGATGCCGACGAAACGTGGGGCAGTCCGAACGAGCGTGTGCGCGTATCCCATTACACCGGGCCGATCGGCGAGATGCTCGTCGATCTGACGGCCCTGCCGATTCGCCAGGGTGTCGAGCGGCAGGAACGTGGCTCGTCCGGCCTCTTTGCGATTGAGGAACTCGACGCACCGCTCGGCATCTTCCGACGTCGTGGTGACGACGTTGGAGAGGCGGGCGCCAAACGCAACGTCCATCGCGCGCGCGTATCGCTCTTCGGTCGTAATTAGATTTGAGACGATTCCTTCGATCCCGTTAAGCTCGTCCCGTTGCCACGCTTCGACGATCGCGCGGGTACCGGGAACGTGTCCCTCCAGGGAGTTCTCCAGCTCTTCGATCGTGTGCAGGCGTGACTCGGCGGATTTTACGTCGACCGATCGGTCGCGGTGCGCCGCCAGCGCGCGTGACAACTCCTCTTGCGCAAAGACCGCTTCGCGCGCGGCATCCTCGGCACGCCCGCGAGCCTCCAGCAACTCTTCTTCGCCCTGTTCGAGCAGGCGTAGACGTTCGCGGTGGCGATGAGCGACCGCTCCCGCTGCGATTTCAACCCGCTCCGCGCGCTCGCGGGCGCTTCGCTCTTCCGTTTCCAGCCGGTCTGCGTCGGCGCGCAGGTTCTCGGCGAGGAGTCGGCGCTCGGCGCGGCGCGCCGCCAGCTCGGCCGCAGCAGACTCGACTTCGCGCAGTTCCGTGAAGATCGTTTCCAGTTTTGCGCGGGCCTGGGCGAGCGCGGCCGCGGCATCGCTTTCGCGTTCCCGGGCCCGCTCGATTTCGGCGCCAAGAGGTTCGAGCCGCTCCCCTACTTCCGCCATCGCCGCTACGAGTGAAGCGTGCTCCGCAGCAACGCGCGCGGCGTCTTCCGACGTCTGCGTGGACTGCCGTTCGAGCGCCTCTCGCCGCGCCAGGGAGGCCGCATATTGAGCCTCCAAGCGCGCAAGCTCGGAGCGTTTGCTCTGTGCTTGCGTCCGCAACTCTTCTAGCCGCAGTTCGCAACGATAAAGCTGCGTCCGCAACCGCGCGGTCTCGCTGCCAAGGTGTGCGGCTTTGGCTGCCGCGGAGCCGCGAAGCTCTTCATTCCTCGCGATTTCCTCGCGAAGTACCACCGACTCCGCGCGACGCGTCGCCCCAGCTCGCAGATAGCTGAGGATCTCGAGGTCGCGGACGCGTGCAACCACGCGGCGATACCGCCGCGCTCGGCGCATCTGACTCTCGAGTTCCGGAACGCGACGTTCGAGCTCGGCAATCAAGTCGCTGATGCGGATCGCGTTCTGTTCGGTCCGTTCGAGACGGCGCATCGATTCATGCTTGCGAGCAAGAAACTTGCCGATCCCCGCCGTCTCTTCGAAAAGGGCTCGGCGCTCGACCGGTTTACTGGTAAGGATTGCGTCGATTTGTCCCTGAGAGACGATCGCGTACGAGCCCGGACCCAAGCCGGTGCCCATCACGAGATCGAGGATGTCACGTAGACGCACTTGCGATTGATTGATGAAATACTCGCTCTCGCCCACGCGATAGGCGCGCCGCGTGATCTCTACTTCGCTGAAGTCTAGGGGCAAACGCCGATCGGCGTTGTCAAACAGAATCGAGACTTCCGCTAGCCCGAGCGGCTTGCGCGTTTCGTTGCCCGAAAAGATTACGTCTTCGAGTGCGCGCGAGCGCAGGCTCTTGCTCGAAGTCTCGCCTAGAACCCAGCGAAATGCATCGACGAGGTTCGACTTTCCCGACCCATTGGGACCAACGATTGCGCTGATACCTTCGCCGAACTCCAGCACGGTCGGCTCGGCGAATGTCTTGAATCCGAACGTACGGATGCGGCGCAGCTTCATCAGCTAACCGCGATCGAAAGCAGCGCAGCCTGTGCGGCGGCTTGCTGCGCGGCTTTTTTGGACGAGCCCTCGCCGCGGCCCAAGATCTTGCCTTTCACACTGACACGGGACTTGAAGGCCGGCCGCTGTGGGGTGCCGCGGCTAATCTCGCGGTAGACGGGCGTTGCGGCCAGATGCTCTTGTGCGTAGTGCTGCAATCGCGTCTTGGGGTCCAACAACGCATCCGAGGAATGATCGATATGATCGACGTGTTGGCGAAGGACGAAATCGCGGGCCGTTTCAAGGCTAAAGCGTAGGAAAAGCGCGCCGACGAAGGCTTCGAAGGCGTCGGCCAGGATCGACGTATTCTCAGCGCCGCCGGCTGCCCGCATCCCGGCGCCGAGCCGCGTCAGCGCACCGAATCCCAAACGGGCAGCCGTTCGCGCGAGCTGGACGTCGTTAACGATCGCAGCCTTTCGCAGCGTAAGCAGGCCTTCGGGTTCGTCGGCAAAGCGCTCGAAGAGCCAGTGCGCAGTAATGCAGCCGAGAACGGAATCGCCGAGAAACTCCATCCGGTCGTTCGACGGCCCGGCGTGCTCCTTGGCGTAGCTTTGGTGAACGAATGCAGTTTCGAAGAGCGCCAGGTCGCCGGCCGCGCGAACGCCGGCAAGACGAAGCAGGGCGCGCAGGCGCCGGCGATAGCTTTCGCCGCTCATTGAGGGGCGTTACAGGTCACTACTGGGCCGACCCGACCTTACCGAAGACGATCACGCTGTTGTGACCGCCGAAGCCGAATGAATTGGAAAGGGCAATGCGAACCGTGGCACGGCGAGCGACGTTGGGAACGTAGTCGAGCCTGCATTCGGGATCGGGAAACTCGTAGTTCGTCGTCGGAGGCATGATATCGTTGGCAACCGCCAGCGCCGTAGCGACGCCTTCGATGCCGCCGGCTGCGCCGAGCGCGTGCCCGTGCATCGACTTCGTCGAGCTGACGCCGATCTCGTAAGCGTGATCGCCGAAGGTTTTTTCGATTGCCTTCGACTCGGCGGGGTCCCCCATCGGGGTGGACGTCCCGTGTGCGTTGATGTAATCGACGTCGCCCGGTTCAATGTCCGCGCTCGCGAACGCCCGTGCGAAGGCCAATCCGACGCCGCGTCCGTCGGGGTCGGGCGCGACCAAATCGAACGCGTCGGACGATTGCCCGTATCCCAACACCTCGCAGTAGATCGAAGCGCCGCGCGCACGCGCGTGCTCGTATTCCTCCAAGACGAGGATTCCGGCGCCCTCGCCAAGGACGAAACCATCCCGCTCGCGGTCGAAGGGACGACTGGCTCGGCTCGGTTCGTCGTTTCGCGTCGAGAGTGCCCGCATCGAACAGAAGCCGCCGATCGCTAACGGAGAGACGGTCGCCTCGCTTCCGCCGGCGATCATCGCGATCGCGTCACCGTGCACGATGGCGTTGAACGCCGTGATGATTGCGTCGTTTCCGCTCGCGCAGGCACTCGCCGCGGCAAAGAACGGGCCCTGATATCCATAGGCCATTGAGATGTGAGCCGGTGCCGCGTTGGCCATCAGCATCGGAATAAAGAAAGGCGTGACCTTTGCCCAGGTTCCGTTTTCGTTGGCCTTGTCGGAATTCAACCAAAAGGTGATGATGCCGCCGATGCCGGTCCCGATCACACCGCCGACGCGGCGCTTGAACTCGGCGTCGTCGGGGAGCTTCGCGTCTTCGATCGCTTCGCGCGCGGCAACGAAGGCAAACTGTGTAAACCGATCCATGCGCCGGGCTTCCTTACGCCCGATGAGCTCCTCGGGACGAAAGTCTTTAACTTCGCCGGCGATTTGCGCGTCGAATGCGCTGGCGTCGAAGGCCGCAATTCGCGCGATCCCCGACTCGCCGGCAACGAGGCGCCTCCAGAAGTCATCGCGGGTGTTTCCGACGGGGGTAACGGCCCCCAGCCCCGTGACGACGACGCGACGGCGGCCGGGCGGCTGCATACTCGAAAGGCTCAAAACTTCAGCAAGTTACGGCGGGCTTCGGGTGCATCCCCGCCGCAGGTGCTTGCGCCTGCGGCACGACGATGGCTATAATCAGGGGCTGTCTGCCGGTCGGGGTGTGGGGCATTACTCTTTGCTTTAAGGGAACGTATGAAGCGGACGTATCAACCGCATAATCGTCGCCGCAAACGCGTGCACGGTTTCTTAGAACGAATGCGCACGAAGAATGGGCGCAGAGTGCTGGCCCGACGCCGAAAGAAGGGCCGTCATCGCCTCGCGGTGTGATGCGCCGCTTCGCGAGTCTGAGCCGCCAAGCGGATTTTGCTCGCTTGCGCAGGCAAGGGCGGCGCGCTTCGAGCGAGAGCGTCATCGTATATCGTGGTGATACGCGGCCCGGCGATGCGTCATCGCTCGTGGGCATCACCGTCAGCAAGTCTATCGGAAAGGCCGTGACCCGCAACAAGCTGCGCCGCCGCATAGCGGCAATCGTGCACCAAGCGCTGGCAGGGCATGCTGCGATGCGTCTGCTTGTGGTCGCGCGCCCCACCGCGGCGCTGGCTCACTTCGGCGATTTGCAAGCCGAAGTAACCTCTGCGCTTCAACGGACGTACTAAGTCGCATGCGCTTTTTGCTGGTCGGCCTGATCCGCGGTTACCAAGTCGTTATCTCGCCGCTCCTTCCACCGGCGTGCCGTTTCTATCCGAGCTGTTCGCAATACGCACTGGTTGCAATTCAGGACCACGGCGTCATCCGCGGTGCATGGCTGGCCGCCAGTCGCTTGGCGCGCTGCCATCCCTGGAACCCCGGCGGTGTCGACTTCGTGCCCGAAGCTACCGGCCTCGCTCGTAAAGGGACCGGAAAGTGCATCTGATTCTTGCCGCCTCGTGGCTGCAGCCGATCGTCGACTTCCTTTCGGCGGTGGTTCTTGCGATCGACAAGCCGGTTCACAATCTGGGGTGGAGCCTCGTCATCCTGGCCGGGCTCATCCGCGTGTTATTCTGGCCGCTGAACACCGCGCAATTCAAAGCGTTTCTTGCGATGCAAAAGGTTGCGCCCCAACTCAAGAAGATCCAAGAGCGCTACAAGGACGACCGGCAAAAGCAGCAGCAAGAGATGATGGCGCTTTACAAGGAGCATGGCGTCAATCCGATGGCCGGGTGCTGGCCGCTCTTGGCGCAATATCCGGTTATCATCAGCGTTTACTACGTCGTCATGAATCACAAAACGCTGTATGAGAATCAAAGCTGGCTGTGGATCGGCAGCGTTTTCTCGCGTTTGCACGCGACGCTCGTTGCGGTGCCGTCGGCCGGCGCCCATGCGGCTTCGGCGGTTACCCAGCACTGCATCGGCTGGTGTATTTTCGACAAGCCGGTCTTCGGCGTGAGTCTGGCGTCGCCCGACGTCATCTTGATTTTACTCTACGCCCTCTCGATGTACCTCAGCGTTCGGTACGTCAGCATGCCCGCGACGGATCCGCAACAGGCGCAGACGCAGCGCATGATGGCGGTGATATCGCCGGTGATGTTGGGTTACTTGGGGCTGCGGTACGGCTGGCCGTCGGCGATGGTGCTCTACTGGTTTGCCTACAATCTCTTCACCATGGGGCAGCAGTTCTATATGTTGCGCCGCTACCATCAGCCGCTCGCACTCGTCGATAGCGAGCATGTCATCACCGATAACGTAGCTGCCGCCAGCGCCGCGCCGAAAGGCGTCACAGCCAAGGCCTCAGCCCGCAACGGCGTCGCGCAGACGAAGCCGGCGCGCTCGGGGCGCTCCAAGCGCAAGAACAAACGATAAGGTCGCATAAAATGCTTTACGAAGACGATTTTGAGTTCGAAGAACAGCCGTCCGACGTGCGCGATCGAACGATCGGAGGCAAACAAGGCGGCGCCAAGCCCGGTGGGCGACTGCGGGGCGGAACGCGACGGCGTGGCGAAGAGGGACGCGATCACGACAATGCGCGCGGTTCCGACGAAATCCCCGAGGAGGCGAAGCCTGCGCGTGACTTGCTCCGCGAAATTCTGGAGCGAATGGGCTTGGAGCCGGTTGAGATCCGCTACGTCGGTCGAACCGAGGGTGAATATCTCGAGGTCAGCGGTCAGCATTTGGGTATGCTGATCGGCCGCCACGGCAATACGCTCGAAGCACTCAACCTTCTTTTCAACAACGCATTCAATGCCGGCGTGCGCACCAACCGCCGTTACTACACGATCGATGCGGAAGGCTATCGCGCGCACCGGGCCGATCAACTCAAGAATCTTGCACTAGCGACGCTGGAACGCTGCGTGCGCGAAGGAAAACCTCAAAAGCTCGAGCCTATGCTCCCCTCCGAGCGCAAAGTCATCCATATCGCGCTCGCAACGTCGGACTTAGTACGAACCGAGTCCGAAGGCGAGGAACCCGAGCGGCACGTCGTCGTCCATCCTCGTTGAGCGAAAGCTCGACGGAGACGATCGCCGCTATAGCCACGCCGCCCGGCAGGGGCGCGATCGCAATCGTACGAGTAAGCGGCCCCGAAGTGCCGGCGCTCGTCCGCCGTCTCGTACGAACTACGGCACCGCTCCGGCCCCGGGTCGCGACTCGCGCTAGTATCGTCGACGAGCTGGGCGAGAAGCTCGATGAGGGGCTCGCCATTCTCTTTTCGGCGCCGGGAAGTTACACCGGTGAGGAGATGCTCGAACTGCAGATCCACGGTTCCCCCGTCGTCGCTCGCGAGGTCGTCCGCGCGCTGCTCGGCTGCGGCGCGCGCTTGGCACAGCCGGGCGAGTTCTCACGGCGCGCATTCCTTAACGGAAAAATCGACTTGCATGCGGCCGCGGCCGTCGCCGATCTTATCGAAGCAGAAACGAGCGCCGCTGCTCGGGCTGCGGTGGCGAATCTCGGGGGCGGGCTTGCTTCCGAGGCGCGGTTGCTGCGGGATTCGTTGGCCGAGATCCACGAGGAACTCGCGGGGGCGATCGATTTTCCGGAAGAGGTGCCCGAGCCGGATCGCGGCCGGCTCGAGGAACGGCTGTCGGCACTCCTAGCGGCGCTGGAGCGTCTGCGGCGCGACGGGGAGATCGGACAGTTGATCCGTGAGGGCGTTCCGGTTGCAATCGTTGGACCGCCCAATGCCGGAAAATCGTCGCTGCTCAACGCGCTGCTTTGCACGCAGCGCGCCATCGTCTCGGAGCTTCCCGGGACGACCCGCGACACGATCGAGGAGCGCATCGTCATCGGAGGCGTGCCCGTTCGCCTGGTCGACACCGCCGGCATCCGCGCGCATGCCGACCGCCTCGAGGCCGCCGGCATCGAACGCACCGAACGCGCCTTGGAGGCGGCGCGTATCGCTCTAGTCGTGATCGACGGTGCTGCGCCTCTCACCACGGATGCCCGCTCCTTGCTGAAGCGAACCAGCGATCGGGAACGCGTCATTTTCTTCAATAAAGCGGACTTGGGAACGACCGGCGCGCGCGAGTTCAACGATTCCGGCGCGATCGTGGGAAGCGTTCGCGAGGAGCGGACGCTTGTCGCCGTTCGTGATGCGCTCGCGCGCGTCGGCTGGGGCGGAGAGCGTCTCGACCTAGCTCGGCCGCACTTGTCGTCGCTGCATGAGTTCGAGGCCATCAACGCCGCGATCCACGCACTGGAAGCGGCGGCCCAAACGCTGCGCTGCGGCGATCCCGTCGACTTCATCGCGGGAGAGCTCCAACGGGCGTTTTCGGCGCTTGGGCATGTAAGCGAGCGGGTCGCCGCCGAAGAAATAATCGATCGGGTTTTCTCCCGATTCTGCATTGGAAAGTAAAGGGAATTTTAAATCATGCTAATGCGAAAGGGGACCGGCATGCATCGCGTTCTTCTAATCGGCCTAGCGGCACTGGCGCTCTTGATGCCCGCGACCGCTCAGGCAAAAATCGTTTCGGCTTTCGGCATCACGATCGGAAGCTGCGTCGTCAACTCAAACGGCGGCAGTCTGACCAACGGCATCAACGTAGTTTATTACAACACGCATCCCTCGCCCGCAACCGAAGTGGATTTTCTCGTCGGCTATCATGGACAACGACTCGTTCTCACCGATCGCGGCACCTTCACGCAAGGCGCGCAAATCAATCATAACTTGACCAATGCGCTGGTCGGTTATCCGTGGCACGGACCACACCCGAATCTTTGCACGGTGGAGCGTGTCTATCTCGCCAACGGCAAAGTACTACAGTAGTTTCTTATGCTGAGCACTCAAACGGTCGGAACGCTGACGCGCAACTGGTGGATGTGGTTGATCCGCGGCATCGCCGCCATAATCTTCGGAATACTCGCCTGGATTTGGCCGGGTGCTACGTGGGTGGCGATTGCCATTCTCTTCGGCGCGTACGCATTCGTTGACGGCGTCTTCGCGATTTTCGCGACGATACGCGCCGCCGAGACGGGACAGCGCTGGTGGCCATTCTTGATCGAAGGCATCGTCGGCATCCTCATCGCCGCGATTACCTTTTACGACGTGCGCATCACGCTGTTGGCGCTCTATTTCACGATTGCTGCGTGGGCGTTTCTCACCGGCATATTCGAGATCGTCGCAGCGGTGCAACTGCGTAAGCATATCGCAAACGAGATCTGGCTGATCGTCGCCGGCATTGCGTCGATTGCATTCGGCGTGCTGATGCTATGGCGTCCGCTCGCCGGATTTCTCGCGATCATCTGGTTAATCGCGGCCTATGCGATCGTCTTCGGGATCATGATGATCGGTTTCTCGCTACGCCTGCGGGCGCACGCGCAGACGCCGATCGCACCCGCGACGACGTAACAGTGCGCGACGACGCCGGCACGATCGTCGTCGGCGGCGGTCATGCCGGCGTCGAAGCCGCACGTGCCTCGGCACGCTTGGGCGTTCCGACCCTGTTGATAACGGGCGATCCGGATAAGATTTGCACGCTGCCCTGCAATCCGTCGATCGGCGGAAGCGCGAAGGGCCAGCTCGTTCGGGAGATTGACGCGCTCGGCGGCGTCATGGCCCAAATCGCCGATCGCTGCAGCCTGCATGCCCGGTTTCTCAATGAAAGCAAAGGGCCGGCCGTTCGCGCGCTCCGCCAACAGATGGATAAGCCGTCCTATGCGCGGTGGGCGATTGCGCTTTTGCGATCGCAGCCAAACCTTCAGATTGTCACGGGCCTGGTCGAAGACCTCATCGTCAAAAACGGCACGGTCGGCGGCGTACGCTGTGCCGGCGGCGCCTGCTATTACAGCCGAACGGTGGTCCTGGCCACCGGGACGTTTCTTGGCGGTAAGTCCTTTCAAGGCGACGTCGTCCGCCACGAAGGACGCTTCGGTGAGGCGCCCGCCCACGGGCTTGCTTTGGCGCTGCGCCGTCTCGGGTTTCCGACGGCGCGCCTGAAGACCGGAACGCCGCCGCGCATCGACAAGCACAGCGTCGATTACGCGGCCATGCTGCGCCAGGCGCCGAGTCCGCGGCCGCTGCTCTTCTCCTATCAAAGCGAGACGCGCTTTGCCGGCCCGCAACTAGCTTGCTACGTTACCCAGACAAGCGAGCAAACGCACTCTTTGGTTCGTGAGAACCTTCATCGCTCGCCGCTCTACGGTCTCGACCTGATTCGCGGAATCGGTCCCCGCTATTGCCCCTCGATCGAGGACAAGGTTGTGAAATTCTCCCACAATCCGACCCACCAGATTTTCGTCGAACCGGAGGGCTGGGACGAGCCCACGCTGTACGTCGGCGGATTCTCGACTTCGCTGCCCGCGGAGGTTCAGCTCGAGATGCTGCACTCGCTTGCGGGGCTCGAATCCTGCGTAATGCTGCGCGCAGGCTATGCCGTCGAGTACGATATGGTTCCCCCGACGGAACTTCGCGAGAGCCTCGAAACCCGTCGCATCGCCGGCCTCTATCATTGCGGCCAAATCAACGGAACCTCCGGCTACGAAGAAGCCGCCGCCCAGGGACTGCTCGCCGGGATCAACGCGGCTCGTGCCGTCCGGGGCGACGAGCCGCTGCACCTTTCGCGCAGTCAAGCGTACATCGGCGTGCTCGTGGACGATCTCGTCACCAGGGGCGTGGACGAGCCGTACCGGATGCTGAGCTCTCGCGCCGAGCACCGCGTCGTCCTTCGCCACGACAACGCCGACCTGCGGCTCACCCCGATCGGTCGCGCGACCGGACTGATCGACGACGTCGCGTGGGGGCGCTTCGAAGAGCGCCGTGCGGCGTTGCGCGAGGGTCGCAAACGTGCCGAGACGACGCGGCTCGGCGCCTGCGCGATCGGCTCCGAAGAGTTCCAAGCGGGAAGCACCCTCGCCGACGCTTTGCGACGACCTCAACTCGATTTTGCCGACGTGGCCGACCGGTTCGACCCGGCATTAGATCCGGAGGTCGGCGAACGCGTAACGATCGAGCTCAAGTGCGAAGGCTACGTCCGCCGCGAACAGTTGGCAATCGATAAGGCCGCTAAGGCGGAGCGGCTGACGATTCCAAGTGATTTTGATTACCTGTCGATTCGCGCGCTCTCGCGCGAAGCTCGAGAGAAGTTTACCCGGCAGCGTCCGAGCACGTTGGGAATGGCGGCCAGAATTCCGGGCATCACTCCCTCCGACGTTGCGATCGTCGCTCTCTTTCTGCACAAAAACGAGCGGTCCGAAGTCGCGGCCGGCTAGCAGTTTTTTGCCGTGAGCTCCCTTGAGGAGCTGCTCGAAGCGGCGGCCGTTGAGAGGACTTTAGCGGCCAAACTTGCGCATTTCGGCGGGCTCGTGCTCGACGCCAACCGGCAGTTCAACTTGACTGCAGCAAAGGACGCCAGCGAGCTTGCCGGCCATTTGGTTGACAGCCTTACGGTCGTCAAGTATGTACGGGAACCGTACGTCGACGTTGGCTCCGGAGCCGGCTTCCCTGCGATTCCGGCCGCCTTGGCCCGCGGTGCCGCGCCGACGATGATCGAATCGAACGGCAAAAAAGCCCGTTTTTTGCAGATGGCGTTGGAGCGGCTCGAGCTGCAGGGCCGGGTGCTCGCAGAGCGCGCTGAGTCGCTTGCTCATCTGCCTGAGTTCCGCGAACGGTTCGCCAGCGCGACGGGGCGAGCGATCGGGAGCGCTGCAACCGTGGCCGAACTTTTGCTTCCCTTGCTCGAGCCGGGCGGAGCAGCGATCTTACAGCGAGGGACCCTCGCGGCCCAGGAGCGTCGCGCGCTCGAGGACGCCGCGTTGATGCTCGGCGGCAACGTCGAAGCTCAGCTCGAGCTCGGCGGCAACCGCCGCCTCATCCTCCTGCGCAAAAGCGGCGCCACGCCCAAGCGCTTTCCCCGCCGTGCGGGAATTCCGGCAAAGCGCCCCCTGTGTAGCTGAGGCCCGCCGCCGACTGTTCCCCGTGAAACAAATGCTGCGGTAGGATGGCAGTAGATGTACCGTCTCACCGCAATCGACGCTCAGCTTGCGGCGGCGCTTCCCCTGGGAAGTCTTTTTGCCGTCGGCGGACGCGTCCGCGACGAGCTTCGGGCCGAGATCGAAGGCTTGGCGCCGGGCTCGCTCGACTCCGATTATGTCGTCGTTGGACTCTCCACGAACGATTTGATCGCCCGCCTTCGGCCGCTCGGCCGGATCGACACGGTCGGGGCGTCGTTCGCCGTGCTCAAGGTGACGCTCGATGGAATGACGGTCGATGTCGCCGCCCCGCGACGCGAACGCTCGGTTGGGATCGGGCACCGCGATTTCGAGGTGCAAAGCGGCCCGGACGTGACTTTGCAGGAGGACCTCGCTCGCCGCGACTTTCGCATGAATATGCTTGCCCGGGCGTTGCCGTCGGGAGAAATCGTGGATCCATATGGCGGCGAACATGACATTCGGGCTCGCCGAATCGACATTTTGACAGCCGACGCCTTCCGCGACGACCCCTTGCGCATGCTACGCGCGGCTCAGTTTGCGGCGCGCTTCGAGTACGCGGTTACGCCGGCTGTTCGCGCAGCGATGAGCGCGGCGGCGCCCCTGATCGCCAGCGTCTCGGCCGAGCGGATCCACGATGAGCTTGTCAAGCTGTTCACTAAGTCAAGGAAGCCATCGCTTGGTCTTCAACTGCTGCACGAAACCGGCATACTCGCATATCTTTGGCCCGAGCTGCTTGAAGGTGTGGGCGTGGAGCAAAACGAGTGGCACGCATTTGACGTTTGGAACCACAGCCTCGCGACGCTCGACGCGACTTCTGCAGGCGACCTGACGCTTCGATTAGCGGCGCTTTTGCACGACGTCGGCAAACCGCGGACGAAGGCCGGGCCACACTTTTACCGGCACGAGATCGAGGGTGCGGAGATGAGCCGCAGCATGCTCGAGCGCTTCCGATTCTCGAATGAGGTAACAAAAGAGACCGAACGCTTGGTTAGGCAGCATATGTATTCCGCCGACCCTGAGCTCACCGATGCCGCCTTGCGCCGGTTCATCCGCCGCATAGCACCGGAGAATATCGAACGTTTGTTCGCTTTGCGACACGCCGACATCGCTGGTAGCGGCCTGCCCAAGCGGGACGGCAGCAACGAAGCGTTCGAGGCGCGCGTGCGCGCCGAGCTTGCCCGCAAGCCCGCGCTCTCCATTCGCGATCTGGCGGTACGCGGCGAGGACGTTATCGCAGCTTTGGTGCGCAGGGGCGATGCTCCGCCGGGTTTCCACGGCGACGAGCGAGTCGGCGCGGCGTTGCGCTGGCTGTTCGAGCAGGTCACCGACGAACCCGAACGTAACGAGCGGGCCTTGCTGCTGCAATTTCTCGAACAGTATCTCGAAACCGCCGGGTCTTAGGAGAATAATTCTGGGGCGTATCATCGCGCTCGTCAATCAAAAGGGCGGCGTCGGAAAGAGCACGACGGCCGTCAATCTCGGCGCCGCCCTTGCAGTGCAAGGCCGCCGCGTACTCGTCGTCGACACCGACCCCCAAGGGAACGCCACAACCGGTTTGGGCGTCGACAAGACGCAGCTCGAGCACGATATTTATCACGTGCTTATGCAAGAGATTCCCCTCGAGCGAATCTTGTTGCCGACCGAGATCGAGAATCTCACCTGCGCTCCTGCAACGATCAGTCTCGCCGGCGCCGACGTCGAGCTCGTTGCAGCGCTGTCGCGCGAAACGCGCTTGCGCCAAGCGGTCGAACCGATCGCGCCGCGGTACGATTTCGTTCTCATCGATTCTCCGCCGTCGCTCGGTTTGCTCACGATCAATGCGCTGACGGCGGCGGATGACTGCGTCATTCCGGTACAAGCCGAGTTTTACGCGCTCGAAGGACTAGCCCAGCTAACGAAAGTCATTTGGCGGGTGCGCGACGCTCTCAATCCGACGCTGTACGTCAGCGGCGTGCTCGTCACGATGTTCGACGGCCGCACGCGTCTCGCGCTCGAAGTGATTCGCGAGCTCGAGAAATACTTTCCGCAGCAGATCTTCAAGACACAAATTCCACGAAACGTTCGGCTTTCGGAAGCGCCGTCATACGGCAAACCGGCGATACTCTTCGATCTGCGCAGCCGCGGCGCACAGGCCTACCTCGCGCTCGCCCGCGAGATGCTCGAAGGAGCGCAACAGCCGGCATGAGCACGCCCAAGCGCGGCCTCGGCCGCGGATTAGCCGCGCTGTTAGGCGAGACCGCCGTTCCGACCGCGGCCTCGCACGAAATCGTACGCGAGATTCCGGTCGCCGAGATAACGCCCAATCCCTATCAGCCGCGGCAGAACTTCGACGCGCAAGCGCTTGACGAGCTCAAGGCGTCAATTGCGGAGTACGGGGTCCTGGTGCCGATCATCGTACGGCGCCTCGGCGATCGATACGAGCTGATCGCGGGAGAGCGGCGCTGGCGGGCTTGTGCGGCGCTTTTGCGCCCAACCATTCCCGCCATCGTCCGCGCAAGCGACGATCGTCAAACGCTGGAATTCGCGATCGTCGAGAATCTCCAGCGCGAGGACCTCAATCCGCTCGAAGAGGCGGCCGGCTTCCAATATCTCATCGACGAGTACGAGCTCACGCAAGAAGAGCTGGCGCGGCGATTGGGCAAAAGCCGTCCGGCGGTAGCGAACACGCTGCGATTGCTTGGCCTCGCCGATTCGATCAAGACGATGCTCGTTGCCGGCCGTCTTTCGGCCGGGCATGCGCGCGCGCTTTTAGCCGCGCCCGAGACGCAGCGCGCCGCGCTGGCGCAGCGCGCGGTCGACCAAGGCTTGACGGTGCGCGCGCTCGAGCGCTTAACCGGCGCCGCCGTTCGGCCGAAGAAACCCACGGCGTCGCGTCTGCTCTCGCCCGAGGAGCGCGACTTCGAGTCGCGCCTGCGCGAGCGTTTTGGAGCGAAGGTTTCAATCGTCCGTCAGGCGCGCGGGGGGCGCATCGAGTTTCGCTTCGCGGGAGAAGAAGAGCTGACGCATCTGGGCGACCTGCTGCTCGGCGAAACGTCGTAGGCGCGATGTTCTTCCCGCTCTCGCGCATCATCGCGCTGCTGATGGCCGGCGTGCTTTGTTTTGCGCTGCTCGTGCCGATGTCGCTTGCGGAGCACAAGCCGGGTCTGGCATTCTTCGTCGGCATCGTCTTTGCTGCGTACCTCATCGGTAACGTCGTGCTTTGGTTGCGCGCACGTGAGCGCTAGGAACGCGACGAGATGACCCGCGAACGGAGAGCCGAGCTGCTCCACGGCGTCTACGTCATTCTCAATGAGGAACCCCGGGTTCTAGAACTCGCGGCAGCCGTGCTCGATGCGGGCGTGCGCATCGTGCAGTATCGCGCCAAGAGCGGAATCCGGGCCCAAACCGTCGAGGCCCTGCGTTCGCGCACGCGCGAATGCGGCGCGTTGCTTATCATGAATGACGACTGGCGCGCGGCGAACGAACTCGATTGCGACGGCGTTCACCTCGGGCCCGGCGATTTCGGATTCGAGGAGGTTGCGCGCGTTCGCGGTGCGGTCGGCGAGCGTCTCATCGGGCTATCGTGCGGTGCGATCGAAGAAGTGCGGGTCGCCAACGATACCGACGCCGATTACCTCGGAGTCGGGTCGATCTACGCGACATCCTCGAAGCGCAATGCGGGCGCGCCGATCGGAACGCCGGCGCTGCGCGCACTCGTGAACGTGAGCCGGTTCCCGGTGGCGGCCGTCGGAGGAATTGCCGCCCCGGCGCTTCCTGAGATACGGCGCAGCGGCGCGGCAATGGCCGCGGTGATCTCCGCGATCTCCCATGCGCCGGACCCCAAGCGTGCCGCGCGCGAGCTGATCGAGGGATGGGCGCGTTGATCGTTCTCTCGATCGGAACGACACATCCATGGAATGTCGCCGGTGTAGGTCGCGATCTCGTCGTTGGTTGCGAATACGGCGCGCGCATTTTCACGGCGCTTGCTGCGGTCAGCGCGCAAGACGGTCGCGGGGTGACGGCGCTCCATCCGGTTCCGACGCCAACGCTGCTCGCTCAGCTCGAATCGCTTCCTTGGGAAGCTGCCGGTGCAGTTCGCGTCGGCGCGCTGCCGACGCTTTCGGCGGTTCGCGCGGTCACTGAAGCCTTGCAGCCGCGGCCGTGGCTCCCCGCCGTCGTCGACCCGGTTTTTCGCGCCGCTCGGGGAGGCGAGCTCATGGATTCCGCGGCGCGTTATGCCGTGCGCGACGAGCTCGGGGTACTACCGAACGTTATCCTCACGCCGAACATCGACGAGGCTACGTTCATGCTCGGGTGCCCACCGCTCGACCGGGAGAGTATCAGCGCGGCCGCCGCCGCATTGCAGAGTCGCGGCGCCGCCGCGGTGCTTCTCAAGGGCGGGCACCTCGACGGCGATCCAAGCGATGCATTAGCAACCAGCGGCGGTGTTGAGATCTTCACCGAACCGCGTATCGCCGGTTCGATGCATGGAACGGGGTGTACGCTTGCCGTCTCCCTTGCCTGCGAACTGGCCGATGGTCGGCCGATCCTGCACGCTGTGCGGGCAGCGCGAGCCTACGTTCGCGCGCAACTTGCCAGGCATTAGTGCGTACTGCGTGACATTGACGCGCGAATGACTCAGACGGTAAATAAACACCCGCGCGTGATGGCCGGAATGCGGCCGACCGGACAGGTTCATCTCGGACACCTCGTCGGCGTGCTCACGCAATGGGCCGGCTTCTCTGAAAAGGCCGATGCTTTTTTCGAGATCGCCGACCTGCACGCGTACACGACCGAGTTCGACGATCCGGCGAAGATTCGCAGCGCTCGCAACGATATGGTCGCGGCGTGGCTTGCTGCGGGAGTCGATCCGCAGCGCTCGACGATCTTTTTGCAATCGGGCGTGCCGCAGATCGGCGAACTGCAAACGCTGCTTGGGATGATAACGCCGGTATCGTGGCTTGAGCGAGTCCCGACCTACAGAGGGCAGATTGAGGCGCTTGGGCAGAAGATTGCAACTTACGGGTTCTTGGGATATCCGCTTTTGCAGCTTTGCGACATTGCGGTCTTCCACGGCGAGTACGTTCCCGTCGGGCGCGACCAAGTGGCCCATCTCGAGCTCGGCCGCGAGATCGTGCGCCGCTTCAACTATCTTTACGGCAACGGCGAAACGATTCTGATCGAGCCGCAGCCGACGCTGTCGGAGTTCCCGGAAGTCCCCGGTACCGACGGACGTAAGATGAGCAAGTCGTACGATAACGCGATCTTCATCGGCGACGACGAAGCGACGACCACGCGCAAGGTTCGCTCGATGGTCACCGACCCGTTGAAAATTCGCCGCGGCGATCCTGGACGCCCCGAGATTTGTCCGGTCTTTGCTTTGTGGCATTTCGTGAATCCGCTCAAGGTCGACGGCATCGCCGTGGAGTGCCGTTCGGGCGCGCTAGGTTGCGTTGCGGATAAAACCGACTTCGCGCAGCAGTTGAACGCCTACTTACGGCCGATTCGGCAACGGTATGCGTTCTATCGCGACGATCCCGAACTCGTCGACCGTATCATCGCGAAGGGGACGGCGAAGGCACGCGAGATAGCCGCGGGTGTCCTGGCCGACGTCAAACGCGCGATGCGTTTGACCTAGGAGCACTAGACCGGACGATTCGCGGGTCGTGGAAAATGCTCAGGCCAAACTTCCGGTGCGATTGCCCGCAGCAACGCACCGTGCTCGGCGGGGCGGCCTTCCTGCTGATCGTAAGCCATAATCAGCAGCAGCTTTTGAATTAGCCGCAGGTCCTCGTGCAGCTGCGCCGGATCCAAGGATTGATCGGCCATTGAGACTGCCCTACGAGTGCGGGCTGTCGAGGTCGACGATCGCTTCGATCTCGCCCGCTTCAACGGTCGAGGGCACTCGAGCGACCGGCCAATTCGATCGAACCATGAAAAGCATCGTCGACAGCCGGCTGAACTCGCCGAAGAGTCTGCCGCTGCGCGTGACGACCTCGCAATATCGGCCGAGATGCGGAAGAATGTCGGGCATTAGCACGGCTCTAACCTACCGCGGCGGCAACGCTTCGACCATCCTCCGATTGGACGATGGATGCTTGGGCGATTAGGCCGTTCGGATAGTCCGGCCGGCGGCTACCACCCCGAATGGCGCAGGTGTACATTTCGGTACGATGCCCAGAATGACGCGACAAATATCGATTCCCGCCGAGATTTTTACCCACGACGGCGCACGGCGTGCAGCGTTCGAAGCAAGTGGGTGGTTTGCAGCCGCTTCCTCCGACCGAATCGTCAGCCTCGCGCGAAGCACATGGTGCGCAAAAGCCCGTGCGGACGATCTCGAGCAGTACGCGCTTGAAAAGAACGAGGGCGTTGCCGAGGTACTCTAATACGCCATGTATCTACGGCACGGCGGACTTGCCGGCGAATGCTCGTACTGCATCGACGGCGCTGCCGCGACTCGTTGGCTCGCGGCTCACCGCCCCGAGATTTTCGCTGCGCTCAGCGCGGCGGCGGCGCCGGCGGCCGGCCAAAGAGCGCGGCGAGCGGAACGCCCAGAATCAAAACAAACGGGAAGAGGAAGATGTGGCCCCGCGAGGCCGCATAGACGGTTGCGGCGACCGCGAGCATAAGCGCAGTTGCCGCAAGGATGCGCAGAACGATCGTACCGGGGTCTATCTTTGGATCCTTCCTGGTGCGTGGGCTTGTTCGATATCGCGCCAACGCGGAGTCCCTGCTGGATAATCGCCTTCCGGATGCGCGTCGATCCATTGCTGCGCGAGCACCGCCGCGTATTCAAAGTGGAGAAAAGAAGCGCGCGATCGCTTCCGCAATTCTTCGATGAGCGGCCGCATCGCAACCCAGGCTGTGACGGTGGCGTAGGCGCTGGCTCCGACCTGAAAGATCATTTTCGGAGGAAGATCTTCCGGCGCAATGCAATTCCGACTTCATCAAACCAGAAGGCTAGGCGCACCGGACTTTCGCTAGACGGTACCCGGCGTTGCGCGACCTTTTCGACGTACTGCGGATCACTTTTTAAGATCTGCGGAAGCTCCAGAAGCACGAAATCGAAGAGCTTCATCATATCGGGCGCGTTTGCACGATTGTAGATGTCGATAAACGCCGAAAGTTGGTTGCTTGCGTGCAGATGGCGCAGCTAGATCAGCGCGGCGACCGCGGCTGCGGTCAAAACAACCAGCGTGGCAGCGCTTGCGGCAGCGCTGATCGTTTCAGCCACGAGAAGCTCTGCTAGCCTGCGCTCCCCTTGAACTTAGGCAGCGTCTTGGCGATCGATTCGAGTGCCCAATCGATGTCTTCGAGCGAGG
>Ga0187783_10000808_pt1 | contig 23048 bp, 24 predicted proteins | sample 1015_SJ02_MP02_2_FD_132471 | JGI IMG/M metagenome (GOLD analysis project Ga0187783, IMG submission 132471) | Tropical peat soil microbial communities from peatlands in Department of Meta, Colombia - 1015_SJ02_MP02_20_MG | ecosystem: Environmental > Terrestrial > Soil > Wetlands > Peat | place...
CGACGGCGGCGACTCAGGATGGTCCGGCGGAACTCACTGCGCCATCGTCGCCGTCGACGTCGAGACCGGCCTGGTGACGGTGGAGCGGTACGTCGTCGCCGAGGATTGCGGCGCGCTCATCAACCCCGCGGTCGTCGAGGGCCAGATCCGGGGCGGCGTCGCGCAGGGCATCGGCGCGGTACTGCTCGAGCGATCGGCCTATGACGAGGACGGCAACTTCCAGTCGGCCACGTTCATGGACTACCTGATGCCGACCACCTGTGATGTTCCCCGCATCGAGATAGAGCACCTCGAGACCGTGCCGCTCGACGCCGACGTCAACTTCCGCGGCGTGGGCGAGGGCGGCATGATCGTCGCGCCGCCCACGATCGTGAACGCGATCGAGGACGCGCTCGCGCCCTTCGGCGTGCGGATCTACGAGCAGCACCTGCCTCCGGCTCGCATCCTGGAGCTCATCGCCGCGGCGGACCCGGGTCGCTAGGCGGCGGGGACTGAGGCCTGGGTCCGCCTTCGCGCTCACTTCGTCAACGATCACACCCCGGCGACGTCCGGTGACCCTCGGCGCCGGGTCAGGCTGGCCAGACGACCGGGAACAGCGGATGGTCCATGGGCGCGCCGGCGGGAAGCTGTCCGTCCAGGCCGTCGAAGGGTGGCGAGGTGCGCCACCTGCGTGGGGCGTGCCGGGCACCGGCGGACAGGTACCGCAGGGACAACACCCGCCGTCGGCCCGGGTGGGCAAACCCCGGAGCTCCGTGCACGGTCAGGAAGTCGAAGAAGACGGCATCGCCGGGCGCCAGGCAAAAGCGCCGGATGTCGAAGGCGCTGCGGCCGGCGTCGATGTCGGGCAGTTCGGCCAGGCTTCCCTCGGGGAACCAGCGTGCCTCCCTGCGCAAGAACGTGCGCGGCAGGAGCCAGGGGCCGCGGTGCGAGCCGGCCACCAGCTCCAGGCACCCGTCCTCCGGTACCGGATCCACCGGGATCCAGGCGCTGACGCCCTGGCCGTCGACGTTGTAGTAGGGCTGGTCCTGGTGCCACGGGGTGCGCTGCCTGGTCCCGCCTTCCTTCACCAGGACATGGTCGTGGTAGAAGCGGACCCGCGGGGTGTCCATCAGCGCCGCGGCGAGCGCGGGAACCTGCGAATGCCGGGCCAGCTGCTCGATCGCGGGCACCTCCCGCCAGCGGCAGAAATCCTCGGTGAACGCGCCCGGATCACCGGGACCGCTCGCCACCTGGGCCAGCGGCCCCGGGCGGGCCAGCACCGCATCGATCGCCGCCGCGGCCACCGCCACCTCCGCCGGGTCCAGGACCGAGCGGATGCACACCACCCCATCACGGGCGAAGGCCGCCGCCACCTCCTCGCCGAGCACCAGCCTCATGACCGCACCCTAACCCCGCACTCGCACGCCCCGACCCCCGTGGCGCGCTCGCGGCCGGTCAGCCCGGCGCAGCGCTCCCGACCTGGGCGGCTGCCCCGGTGCTGAAGATGGGCCAGCCGATCTCGGTGCGCCAGGCGTTCTGGTCTGGGGTGTCGCGCCGGCCCACGAGGTAGTACTCCCGGATGGGACCGTCCACCTGCAGGGCGTGGCTGGCCACATAGACGCCCAGCGCCCCGTAGGCCCGGTCCACATCGGTGTGCGAGCCTGGGTGCACGATGACCGCCAGCTCGGCGGCGGGCACGACGAGGGAGGCGACCCTGCCCAGGCGCTGGACCTCGGTGGCCGTGGGCACGAAGATCGTCGCTTCCCCGTGTTCGGCGGAGAACAGTTCGCTGGCGTAGATGCCTCCCGCGGGGCCGGCCGCGGAGACGCCGCAGGCATCGAGAGTGGCGTAGAGCTCGCCGAGCGCACCCAGATACCAGGGCAAAAGATCGTCAGTGCCGACGACGCCGGTGACGGCCGCCGCCACCGTCGCGTCAACCCGGCGCTGGCTGACCGGCGCGACCGAGGACGGGTCGGCGAGCAGGTCCCGCAGCGACGCCACCGCGTCCTGCGTCCGGGCCAGGCCTTGCTCCAGGTTCGCCAGGTGGGCGGAGATGAGCCGGTTACGAGCCTGCAGATCCGGAGCTTGCAGGACGCCGTGGATCTGTTCCAGGGGCATGTCCAGGTCCCGGAAACGGCGGATGACCTGTGCCTCCGGGATCTGATCGGCCGTATATCGCCGGTACCCGGTATCTGGGTCGATGTCGGCCGGCTCCAGGAGCCTGATGCGGTGATAGTGGCGCAGCGTCTTGACGCTCAGGTGGGTGGCCCGAGAGAAGTCACCGATGGTCAGCAATGCGGGCACCCGCTCAGCATGGGCCCTCCCCCGAGGGGAGAGTCAAGGCGCCAGACGGCCGTTGACCCTCCCGCCGGGGCAGCGGCCACAGTGGTTCTCGCTGGCCACACCGGCCAGCCTGATCCGAAAGGACCCGGTCATGGGCACCGAACTGCCAGGAATCGTCGCCGAGCACGTCGCCGCCGTCAATGCCCTTGATACCGAGCGGATCGTCGCCACCTTTGCCCCGGACGCCTACATCAACGACAACCGCCGCGAGATCTGGGGCACCGACGCGATCCGGGCCTTCATGGCCAAGGAATTCGTCGGCGACCACGTGACCATGGACGTTCGCGAGGTCATCGACCATTACGGCGACATCATCGTGCGAGCCCGCTACGACGGTACCTACGACAAGACGAACCTGCCCGAGGAACTGGTGCTGACCAGCTACTTCAGCCTCCGCGACAACAAGATCGTCAGCCTGGCGGTGATCTTCAACCAGCCCTCTCCCTACTGAAACGGGCGCCACCGACCCCATGGCGGGGTGGTGCCGTGGGTCCTGGCCGGCGGGGAAGACGGAAGGACTCATCCGGCCGTGGTAAGAAATGAATCGGGGGGCCAAGCGGGCTCGAAAGGGCGGCCCGATGACGAAGCCACCGGCTGAACAGAACAATCGGTCCTGGAGGATCCGCGCGGGCATCGGCGCGGCCGCCGCGGTCGTGATAGTAGGCGTGGGCCTGGCGCTGGTCGCGCTCCTGGGGCGTCCGGCAGTATCGGTGTCATCGGGAGAGACGCTGGTCCAGGTGCACCTGGGCGGCGTTGGGACCGGGGTGACCGGCATCCGCGCGACCAGTGCTGGTCGGCCGCTCGCACTGGCCCGGCGTGGCGCGGGCTTCGCGCCCGTCGTCGCCGTGCCGCAGGGCCGGACGGTGCGCGTGCGCGTCACGGCCGCTCCGCCGTCCTGGCTCCGCTGGCTGCTGGGCTCCGGGGTCTCCACGTCGGCGGCGCTGCGGGCGCCGCCGACCGCGCCGTCCGCGCGGGTGGCCGTGGCCGCCCGCCCGGGGCTGGTGACGCTCGGCTTCAACCGCCCGGTGAGCGTCATCGAATACCGGGCGGCCGACGGCACGGCCCAGGTCATCCGGCTCAGCCGGCCCTCGGCCACGGCCCAGCTGACCGTGCCGGAGCACCAGTCGGGAGGTGCCCTTCAGGTGGCGGCCGCGGCCTGGCCGTGGGAGCGCGTGGCCGCCCGGCCGGCCACGGTGGACTGGCTCGATGCGCCGCGGGACGGTGTGCCGATCGCAGCCGCGAATCCGGCTCCGGGCAGTGCGAACGCCGGGCTCGACAGCCCGATCATCCTGACCTTCGACGAGCCGGTGGCCAGGGCCCTCGGTACCGCCCGCCCCCGAGTCTCGCCCACCACGGCGGGAACCTGGACCGAGCCGGACGCCGAGACGCTGGTGTTCACCCCGCAGAGCCTCGGCTTCGGACCCGGTACCGCGGTCACGCTCTCGTTTGACCGTCCGGTGACGGTGGTGGGCGGTTCCTCGGCTGGCTCGGTGGTTGCGGGCGGTTCGGGGTTCTACCACTTCGCCGTCACGCAAGCCTCGGTGCTGCGCCTGCAGCAGATCCTGGCCCAGCTGCACTACCTGCCGCTGAACTTCACCCCGGCGCCAGGTGTCCGCTCGCCGACCACCGTCGCCGGCGAGGCGGCGACGCTCGGTAGCCCGCTGAAGGGCAGCTTCTCCTGGCGCTGGCCATCGACCCCGGCGTCCCTCCAGGCCCAGTGGCAGGCCGGGTCGCCCACGGTCATGGTCAAGGGTGCGCTGATGGCCTTCATGGCCGCCACGGAAAGCTCCTTCAACGGCTACACCGCCGACGACGAGACCGTGGGCCAGCTTGCGGACGCCTCGTGGAAGGCGCTCCTGGCCGCCGCGGCCGCGAACCGGGTGGACCCCGAGCCGTACGCTTACGTGCACGTGTCGCAGACCCTGCCCGAGACGCTTGTCCTGTGGGAGGACGGCAGGACGGTGCTCACGTCGCCGACCAATACCGGCATCGCCCAGGCGCCGACCGCTCTTGGCACCTACCCCATCTACGTCCGGTACACGTTCAACTACATGAGCGGGTTCAACCCCGACGGCAGCTACTACGACGACCCGGTGTACTGGATCAACTACTTCAACGGCGGCGACGCCGTGCACGGGTTCGTGCGAGGCTCCTACGGGTTCCCGCAGAGCCTCGGCTGCGTGGAGCTGCCCATCCCGACCGCCCATGTCGCCTTCAACTACCTCGCGATCGGCGACCTGGTGACCGTGGCTTCATGAGCCGCGCCGTCGGGGCCGATCAGGCCCGGGAACGCAGTTCGGAGCGCAGTTCATGGCTGCCGTACTCGGTCGCGCTTTCGTAGTACAGACGCAGGCGGCCATCCGGCAACGCGGCGGCGGACACGTAACGCAGCGCACCGCCACCGTAAGGACTGGATACCGGGCCAGCGACCGGAACGTACCGTGAACCGTCCCACGTAGCGATTCCGGTCCGCTCCTCGTAATTCTGCGCTGCCGACGCACGACCGTCAAAGTAGGCATGCTCGCCAACAACTGCCGTGATCCGCGTGCCACGGCTATACCACGTGCCCGGGTCTGGCACCATGACTGGGTCGCCAGTGTCCGCCATGACGCTGATCATCTTGTCGGCATTCTCGTCACCCTCGGTGAGAGGATGCCGGGTAGCCCATATACGAAGGTCCTTCCCGCGAAGGACGACCGGGTCCTTGATTCCAAAGGCGGCACTGCCGGGAAAGATTACCTGACGGGTGCGGGCACTGAACTCATCGGGGCGCCCGGCACGCAACCTCTCGATCCGCCAGTGCTTCGAATTGAACGTGGCACAGCTAAGGTACAGGAACCACTCACCATCAGGCGTCACGTCCAGAGCCGGCCGTTCCAGTGACTCTGCGTCCATGTCCTCTTTATCGATAGCGCACAAGGTGTCGAAATGAAGGCCATCGTCAACCGAGGAGCGGGCCACGTAAGCACGGTTACCCCGGCCCCTGTCGACCGGGTGCCGGTCACGGTAGGCAAGATAAATGTAGTCACCGTGAACCAGGGCGCTGGCGGCCCCGATCCAGTTACCCGCCGCGGGCGCAGCCGGCAGCACGAGCTGGCTGTTCTCCCAGCGGGGCAGCATGGCGCGCAGGTGATTCAGGGGAAGCCCAGCGGGTACGCGACTGCTCATGCAGCAAGTCTGGGTCATCACCGGCTCCTCACGCGGCTTCGGCCGCGCCCTCGTCCGTGCCGCGCTCGCCGCTGGTGACCGAGTCGTCGCCACGGCGCGCCAGCCCGGACAGCTTGCCGAGATCGCCGAACGGTACGGCGACAGCGTGCTGCCGCTTCCCCTCGATGTCACCGACGCCGGCGCGGCCCGCGCCGCCGTCGCGGCAGGTACCGAGCGTTTCGGCCGGCTGGACGTGGTCGTCAACAACGCTGGGTATGCGAACGTCGCGCCCATCGAGACGGGCGACGACGCCGATTTTCGCGCCCAGTTCGAGACCAACTTCTGGGGCGTGTACCACGTGTCCAAAGCGGTGATCCCGCAGCTGCGGGCCCAAGGCGGCGGCACCATCGTGCAGTTCTCCTCGGTGGGCGGGCGGGTGGGCGGCTCCCCGGGCATAGCCAGCTACCAGGCCGCCAAGTTCGCGGTCGACGGCTTCAGCCGGGTGCTCGCCGCCGAGACCGCGCCGTTCGGCGTCAAGGTCATGGTCGTGGAGCCCGGCGGATTCGCGACCGACTGGGCTGGTTCCTCGATGACCGTGCACGAGATCCCGGCCGGCTACGACGGCACGATCGGAGCCATGCATCGCCGCATGCGCCGCAATCCGGCCGGTCCCGCCGGCGACCCGGTGCGCGCCGCCGAGATCGTCGTGAACACGGTCAAGCGCGACAACCCCCCCTCGCACCTGCTGCTGGGCGTGACCGCGGTCGACATGACGCTCGCGTACTCCCGGCGGCAACTCGCGGAGGCCACCTCATGGGAGAACGTCAGCCGGTCGGCCGACTCCGGCGAGCCCTATCCCGCCGAGTTCCCCGCCGACGCGCCTGGGTGATCGGGCGTCAGCCTGTCGTCCAGGACCGGAGCTTGTCGGGGTTGCGCATGGCCCAGATGTGCTTGATCTGGTCGTCGGCGACATCGAACGCGAACACGGTCACGGTGACGCCGTCTTGCTGGGCCACCAGGCCAGGCTGGCCGTTCACCGTGCGCTCCAGGATCGTCAGCGTGCCAGCCGCCTGGCGGGCCAGGACGGCCAGATAGCGCGCAACCTGCTCGCCGCCTTCGACCGGGTGCAGCGCGGCGGGAACGAGCCCGCCGCCGTCGGCGGTCATCGTAGCGCCGGGATCGAGCAGGCCGAGGAGGGCGCCGATGTCCTGGGCTTCCCAGGCCGCCTTGAAGTCCCTGATGATGCCCGCCTGCCGGGGGGCCGGGGTCGCGGGAGCCTGGAACGCGCCGGCGCGGCGGCGGGCTGAGGAGGCCAGCTGGCGGCACGCTCCCGGGGTGCGGCCGGTGATGCCGGCTACCTCGGCGAAGGAGTAGCGGAAGACATCGTGCAGGATGAACGCGACGCGCTCGGCCGGGGTCATCGCTTCGAGCACCACCAGGAAGGCCATGCTGACCGACTCGTCCAGGGTGACCCGGTCGGCCGGGTCGGCGCCCGCGATGCCGGGCCGCCCGCTGATCCACTGCGCGGGGTCGGGCAGTGGCTCGGGGATCCATTCGCCCACGTAGCGCTCTCGCCGGGCCCGGGCCGAGCCGAGCAGGTCCAGGCAGATGCGGCTGGCGACCGTCGTCAGCCACGCGCCGGGGGATTCGATGAGTTGCCGCTGCTCACGGGTCATGGCGTACCAGCGGGCGTAGGTCTCCTGGACGGCATCCTCGGCCTCGGCCAGGGATCCCAGCAGCCGGTAGGCGAGATTGATCAGCTGCCGCCGTTCGCTCATGATCGCGTCCATACCGGGGTCGGGCCGGTCGTGTCCTGGCTCGGATCGGGTGGTCATGGTGCCGGAGCTCCCTTACTTGCCGCCGCCCTCACCAGTTCGACGAGATACCACACCGGAGTGTGAGGCCGGCGCCGCCTGACATTCGGTCGGGTTTTCTCGTCGTCCTGATGAGAAGAACACACCATCCAGCAGATAACCGGTCTACGCCGCCGCGACCCTGCCCGATGTGACCAGGAGCAAACCAATGAGCGACTTCCAGGCCATCGCTGATCGCGTCGAGATCGAGGCGCTGCGCGGCGAGTTCACCGACGCGGTGATGATGCGCGACTACCACCGCGCGGCGTTGCTGTTCACCCGCGACGGCGCGTTGCGGATGCCGAACATCCCCGCCGAGCTGGTCGGCCGGGAGCAGATCCGCGCCTGGGGTCATCGGGTGCCGGACCTGGTGGACTTCTTGGTCCAGAACACGCACCCGGGCTGGATCGAGCTGGACGGCGACACCGCGTCGGGCCGTGCCTACCTGCAAGAGATCGGGCGCGGCCGCGACGGCCGCTCGGAGCTGAACTACGCCATCTACCACGACCGCTACCAGCGCACCGACGACGGCTGGAAGTTCACTGAGCGGGTCTACGAGGTCCGGTACCGCGACACCAGCCCGCTGCCGGGCTCGCCGCCCGCGGGCAGGTGAGATGCCACCCCGGCCACCGCAACCGCATCTCGGCACGAAAGGGAACCAGCCATGAAGGCCATCCGCCTGCACGAACCGACCGGCATCAGCGGGCTTGTCTACGAAGAGGTGCCCGATGCCCAGCCCATGGCCTGCGACGTGCTGGTGAAGGTCGCCGCGTGCGGCATCACGCACAACGAGCTGGACTATCCCATCTGGACTTGCCGAGCCGGTCATCAACGGACCACGGTCATCCCCGGCGCCGAGGTGTCGGGCGTCGTCGCCGCGCTGGGCTTCGGGACGGCGGGGATCGCCGTCGGCGACGCGGTGTACGGGCTGGCCGACCAGTGGCGTGACGGCACGGCCGCCGAGTACGTCGCCGTCGAAGCCCGTAACGTGGCCCCCAAGCCGCGGACCGTGGACCACGTCCACGCCGCGGCGGTGCCACGAGCCGGCCTGACGGCATGGCAGGCCCTGTTCGACCACGGAGGGCTGGCCCAGGCCCAGACCGTGGTCATCCACGGCGCGGGCGGCGCGGTCGGGTCGACAGCGGTCCAGCTGGCCCGCTGGGCCGGCGCCACCGTGATCGGGACCGGACGCAGCCATTCCCGGCAGCTGGTCACGGACTTGGGCGCCGACCGCTTCGTGGCGCTGGACACCGACCGCCTCGAGGACGCGGCCGGCCAGGCCGACCTGGTCTTCGACACGATCGGCGGCGAGGTGCTGGCCCGGTCACCCGCCCTGCTGCGGCCCGGGGGAACGCTGATCTCGGTGCGCGCGGCCGCGTCGCCGCCCGCCACCAGGGACGACATCAGGACCGTCATGTTCATCCAGGAGTCCAGCCGCGCTCAGCTGGCCGAGCTCGCCCGCCTGGTCGACGAAGGGCACCTGCGCCCCCAGGTCGGCGCGGTGTACCCGCTCGCGCAAGCACCCGAGGCCTTCAGCGCGAAGGCCGCCGGCGGTATCCCCGGCCGGGTCGTCCTCCAGCCCTGATCTGCTTTCCCGCATGAAACGGCCGAAGGCCGGGAAACAGGGTCCCGGCCTTTCGGTCGTTGGTCGAGCGTACGCGGGCCTGATCAACCTCCCATCTGGTTGTTGCCGTGGGCCAGGAAGTTGGCCAGAGCGGCCTGGGTGGCGGCGTTCATCTGCCCGGTCTGCGGCAGGTGCGCGTCACGCTGGAGGTACTTGATCGCCTGGATCGTCTGGGGCCCCATGATGCCGTCGACCGGGCCCTCGTAGTAGTTCAGCTGACCCAGCTCCTGCTGCAGCTTTTGCACGGCGGCCGAAGGCTGGACCGGGTGAACCGGGCTGGTCGGCTTGGCCGGCACGGACGTCGAGGTCGACGTGCCGCTGGTAGCCGGGGACTGGGTGGCGGGATGCGAGTGCCACATGACCACGGCCAGCGCAACGATGGCTACCGTCGCCACCGTGCCGATGATCACGCCCCAGATGCGGAACCAGGACGGGCCGCCACGCTGGTGGCGGGGGGCCTGCCGGTAAGGGGCCTGCTGGGTCGGGGTGTCGTACTGGGTGCTCACTTCGGGTTCTCCCTCTCAACTCCGTTGATCCGTCTGGATGGATCCACTCTCGGCGGAATCCAGGCCCCAATCCCTAGAGAGATTCCCTAATTCCACCTCCCCAGGGACGCCCGCCTTGGTCGAGCGGGGCGGCAGTAGCTGCCCGAACGCGCTGGTTTCCGGTCCGGGGTCCGGGAGTAGGCTGACGGGCGGTGTTGGTGAGGTCCGGCGAGGAGGCTGCGTGAACGCTCACTGGCGCCGCAGGTCAGGGTCGGAATCATGACCACGTCGCAAGCTGACGACTGGCGAAGTCGTGGTGGCCGCTTCTCCTGGCGGCCGGCGGAAGAGGACGCACCTCCGGTCGGGATATTCCACGTTGAGCTCGGCGACCCGGACGCTCCCGTGCTGCTGCTCATCCACGGCTGGCCCACCAGCAGCATCGACTGGTTGGCGGTCGCCAGCCAGCTGAGCGCGAGATTCCGCGTCTGCGCGCTGGATTTCCCGGGCTATGGGTTCTCGGACAAGCCGCCGGGGTGGGGCTACAGCCTCAGACGAGATGAGGAGCTCATCGAGTTCTACCTGTCGGAGGTGATCGGCGCCGAGGCTGGTGTGGTGGTCGCGCACGATCGCGGTGACAGCGTGGCGCTTCTGCACGCGGCCCGTTGCGCTGCAGGCCGGTCGGCGACGCGACTCGAGCACCTGGTCCTGTCGAACGGCAACATCTTCCTGCCGCTGTCGAACCTGACCGGAGCGCAGCGGCAGATACTCGACGCAGGGTCGTGGCCCCAGGTCGCAGCCGCGCTGACGCCCTCGCGCCTGGCCGAGGGCATGGGCGCCACGACGTTCACCCCGCCGCGCCAAGCCGGCGATCCCGAGGTCGAGGCGCTTACGGCCACGTTCGCCCACGACAACGGCATCAAGGTTCTGCACGAGACGATCCAGTATCTGGTCGATCGGTCAAAGGACGAGCAGGGGTGGCTGGCCGCGCTCGCCGAGGTCCCGTTCCCGGTGACGTTGATCTGGGGCCTGTCCGACACGGTGTCGCCGCCACGGGTGGCGAGCTACGTGTGGAACGAGTACCTGATGCTGAAGCCCGGCGGTAATCGCTGGTACTTCATCCCCGACGCGAATCACTACCCGCAGGTCGACCGGCCAGACGCATTCGTGAAAGTGCTTCTCCACGCGCTCGAACCCGGTGACGGTCAGGACCCCGGCGCCCTCGATGCGGGACCCGGTGCTCCCGTGCTGGTCGACAGCTCGCGGGAACGGCTGGCCGCCGCAGCGGACCTGCTCCGTGCCCAGGCCCCGCCGCCGTAAACCGAGGAACACCTGGGCAGCTAGGGAGTTTCGTCAGTGAATGTCATCGACGTCATCATGCTCATCGGCTGGATTGTCTTCTGGGTCTATTGGCTCGCAGTGTCGGTGGGTGTGAAGGCCGGACGAACCCGATGGGCCCGGTTTGCCGGATTCCGGGTGGCGCTGATTCTCATTGTTCTTCTCCTGGTACGGCTAAGAGTCCTCAAAGGCCACCACGTAGTCACGCACGATCCGTGGTTGCAGGGCATCGGCCTCGCCATCTTCGTGCTGGGATTGGCGCTCGCGGTCTGGGCCAGGGTATACATCGGCCGGAACTGGGGAATGCCGATGACCGAGAAAGCCGACCCGGAGCTGGTGACGACCGGCCCGTACAGCGTTATTCGGCATCCCATTTACTCGGGCATCATCCTGGCGATGATCGGCACCACGATAGCGGTTAGCTTGTACTGGCTGATAGCGGTGGCCCTGCTGGGAGCGTACTTCATTTACAGCGCCGTCATGGAAGAGCGTTACCTGAGCGAACGCTTTCCCGAAGCGTATCCCCGCTACAAGAAGTCCACCAAAATGCTGATCCCGTTTGTCTTCTGAACAGCGGACCGGGCCGTGCGGTGGCGGTGCTTCGCCTACCCCATCGCGTCTGAGCCAAGCCCACGCTCACCAAGTGCTAGGTGTGGCCCGGGCCGATCGCGTCGCCGCCGGAAGCATTGGCCGGGGCCGAGTGGCCATCGGCCGGGGCCGAGTGGCCTGGGATCTGGTCCTGAGCCTGGCGCCCGAGCGAGTGCCTGCCACCGGCCGGACTGCGACCCTCGCCCCGGTTAGCCCAGAACGGCAGGGCGACCAGGATCGCCAGGATGACGATGGCGATGGGCGGCAGGACAATGAAGATCTCATTCGACCCGTCCATGAGGCAGGGCCTCCTCTCTCCGCTACGGCGAGCTGTCTCGTGCCATCGTGACCCGCAGCGACAGCCGACACATCCGGGCCACCTGCTGCGCCGTGGCCAGCAAGACGCCACTCGGCAGGCTCTGCTGCACACCCATCGTCTAGTCCACCGTATCGTGTGGCCCCGGGGCCGATGCCGCGGCCGGCCGGTCCGTGGGTGCAGGGCGCCCGGAATTTTCCGCTGGCCCGCGCTTGGCCGGGTTCCCCGGCCCCTTCCTCGCCGGTTACGCTTCCGTCCAGGCAATGGTGCGGCCTCATCGGGCCGGTGACCTGGACCAGCCGGGAGGCCGTGTGAGGGCTTGCGCCCAGGCAGGCGACCGGGACGCGGCCAGGCCGGGCCGATGAGCGCGGAGCCCGGGCGGCGAGGCCGCTCGACGGAGCTGACCGACCGGCACCACGAACGCGGCGTGCTCGACCGGCTGGTGGAAGCGGTCCGGGCCGGCGAGAGCCAGGCCCTGGTGGTGCGCGGTGACCCGGGGGTGGGCAAGACCGCGCTGCTGGAGTACGTGGCCAGTCAGGCGCCGGAGGCGGGGTGCCGGGTGGCGCGGGCGGCCGGGGTGCAGTCGGAGATGGAGCTGGCGTTCGCCGGGCTGCACCAGCTGTGCGCGCCGATGCTGAGCCGCGCCGAGCGCCTGCCGGCGCCGCAGCGGGACGCGCTGCGGACCGCGTTCGGCGTCGCCGTGGGGCCGCCGCCGGACCGGTTCCTGGTGGGCCTGGCGGTACTGAGCTTGCTGTCCGAGGAGGCCACGCAACGCCCGCTGATCTGCGTGATCGACGACGAGCAGTGGCTCGATCAGGCCTCGGTGCAGGTACTGGGGTTCGCGGCGCGGCGGCTGGCGGCCGACCCGGTCGGGCTGGTGTTCGCGGTCCGCGATCCGGGCCCAGAACTGACCGGGTTGCCGGAGCTGGAGGTTGACGGGCTGCGGGATCACGACGCGCGGGCGCTGCTGGCCTCGGCGCTGGCCGGGCCGCTGGACGACCGGGTTGCCGACCTGATCGTGGCCGAGACCCGGGGGAATCCGCTGGCGCTGCTGGAGCTGCCGCGCGGTCTGAGCCCGGCCGAGCTGGCCGGCGGGTTCGGGCTGCCCGCCGCCACGCCGCTGGCCGGCCGGATCGAGGACAGCTTCGCCCGCCAGCTGGACGCCCTGCCGGACCAGAGCCGACGGCTGCTGCAGCTGGCCGCGGCCGACCCGTCCGGCGACCGCTCACTGGTGTGGCGCGCGGCCGGGCGGCTAGGCATCCCGGCCAGCGCGGGAGCGTCGGCCGTGGAGGCGGGGCTGGTGGAGTTCGGCGCCCGGGTGCTGTTCCGGCACCCGCTGGCGCGCTCGGCGGCCTACCGGTCAGCCGCGGCGGCGAACCGGCAGCAGATACACGCGGCGCTGGCGGAGGTGACCGACCCGCAGACCGATCCCGACCGCCGGGCGTGGCACCTGGCCGCCGCAACTGCCGGTCCCGACGAGGAGGTCGCGCTCGAGCTGGAGCGATCCGCCGGGCGCGCCCAGGCGCGCGGCGGAATCGCCGCCGCGGCCGCATTCCTGCAGCGCGCCGTCACGCTGACCGTGGACCCTGCGCGACGAGCCGAGCGCGCGCTGGCCGCCGCGCAGGCGAGCTTCCAGGCCGGCGCGTTCGACGCGGCGCTCGAGCTGGTCGCCACGGCGGAAGCCGAGCCGCTCGATGAGTTCCAGCTCGCCCGGGCCGACCTGCTGCGGGCTTACGTCGCCTTCGCCTCGGGCCTAGGCAGCGATGCTCCCCCGCTGCTGCTCAAGGCGGCCAGACAGCTCGAGCCGTTTGACCTGGGCCTCGCGCGCGAGACCTATTTGGCCGCATGGGGCGCGGCGGGGATGGCGGGCCGTCGCGCGGGAGGGCCTGTGCTGGCGGAGATCTGCCGCGCCGTCCAGGCCCTTCCGCCGCCAGACCCTCCGCGTCCTCTGGACCTGCTGCTCGACGGCCTCGCTCTGCTGGTCACCGACGGGCACGCCGCTGCGGTGGCGCCGATGCAACGTGTGGCCGAGCAGCTCACCCGTATTCCGGTCGAGGACGTCCTGCGGTGGGGCTGGATGGCCGTGAGCGCCGCCGGGACGTTGTGGGACCTGGAGGGCCTGCACACCATCTCCGCCCGGCAGGTCCAGCTTGTCCGCGACGCCGGCGCGCTCGCGCAGTTGCCGTTGTACCTGGCCCAGCTGGGCATAGCGCTCCCGTGGACGGGCGACTTCGCGGGAACCGCCGCGGTCATCGCGGAGACCGACAGCGTGGCGACGGCGACCGGGAGCCCGATCGCGCCCTACACCTTGCTGAGGCTCCGGGCGCTGCAAGGCCGGGAGGCCGAGGCCTCCGCGGTGATAGCGGGAGCGATCGAGCTTGCCGCCGCCGGACAAGGCAGTGCGGCGGTCTACGCCCGCTGGGCGACCGCGATCCTGGACAACGGCCTCGCCCGCTACGACGAGGCAGCGTCAGCCGCCCAGCAAGCCATCGCGGAGTGCCTCGTCCCGTTCCAGGCCATGTGGATGCTGCCCGAGCTGATCGAGGCGGCCGCGCGCGGCGGAGACGCCGCGCTGGCCCGCGATGCGCTCGGGCAGCTGGCGGAGACCACGCAGCCCTGCGGCACTGACGTCGCGCTGGGCATCGAGGCGCGCTGCCGGGCACTGCTGAGCGATGGGGCAGCCGCCGACGGCCTGTACCGCGAGGCGGTCGACCGGCTGGGCCGTACCCGGCTGCGCCCGGAACTGGCCCGGGCGCATCTGCTGTACGGGGAGTGGCTGCGCCGCGAGAATCGCCGGGTCGACGCGCGCGCCCAGCTCCGCGCCGCCCACGACCTGTTCACGTCGATCGGGATGGAGGCGTTCGCCGAGCGCACGCGTAAGGAGCTTCTCGCGACGGGCGAGACGGTGCGCGAACGCAGCGCCGAGACGCGCGAGCAGCTCACGCCGCAGGAGGAGCAGATCGCCCGGCTGGCCCGGGACGGCCTGTCGAACCCGGAGATCGGCGCGCAGCTGTTCTTGTCCGCGCGCACGGTCGAATGGCACCTGCGCAAGGTGTTCACCAAGCTCGGCATCGGCCGTCGCCGGGAACTGGACGCCGCGCTGGCGCAGCGTAGGCAGGGTGGCTTGTCGGCCTAGCCGGGCCTTAGTGGCCGGCGATCTGGCCGCCGTCGATGTGCAGGATCTCGCCGGTGATGTAGGGCGAGGACTCCAGGAACAAGATGCCGTTCACCACGTCGCTGACCTGGCCGACCCGGCCGAGCGGGGGAAGCTGGCCGCTGGGCAGGTCGTAGCTGTCGGCCGGGTGCACGGGGGTCTGGATGATGCCGGGCGATACGGCGTTAACCCGGATGCCGCGCGAGGCGAACTCGACGGCGAGCGACCGGGTGGCCGCGGCCAGGCCACCCTTGGTCAGCGCGGTGAGCACCGCGGGCACGCTGGACTGCGCGACCTCGGCCAGCGTGGCCGAGACGTTGACCACGTGGCCGCCGTACCGGGTGGCCATCTCGGCGATGGCCCGCTGGGTCAGCCAGAAGAACCCGGTCAGGTTGACCCCGACGATCGTGGCGTAATCGGCGGCGGTGTAGTCGGTGAACGGCTTGGACAGGTAAACGCCCGCGTTGTTGACCAGGGTGTCAACGCGGCCGAACCGTTCCAGCGCTGCGCCGATGATCCGGCCGGCGGCAGCCGGGTCGGTGATGTCTGCGTCGACGGTGAGCACGTCCGGGTCTGGCGACGGCTTGATCGTGCGCGCGGTGGCCACCACCGCCCAGCCTCGCTCCCGGTACCCGGCCACCAGGCCGGCGCCGATGCCCTGAGAGCCCCCGGTGATGACGGCAACCTTGCCCGTCATGACGCCGCCAGCCCCGGGTCGTTCAGGTGCGGATCAGCGTGCTTCGTCATCGGGCGCTCCGTGCTCGGCGGAAGATCGCGTGCTCTTACGCTCGCGCCTGGCGTGGCCCGATCGCGCCCGTGAGATCCCTGGCCGACACCCTGGTAGACCAGGCTCACGCTTCCGGGCCCTCGCAGCCAGATGCGCGTTGTCGCAGACCAGGGTGCAGACCAGGGTACAGGCCAGGGCGGTAACCGGCGCGGGGCGCCCGCCCGGTGCGCGACCGTGAGGCAGTCGCTAGCGAAAGGGGATCGTCATGAGCTCATCCTCGGCCGGCCTGCCCACCCCGGAAGGCCCTGGCGCGGTCTCTGGGGCGCCGAACCTTCCCGAAGGGTTCACCAGCATCTTCACCAGCCGGTACGTCGATACCGGGGACCTGCGCCAGCACGTGATCACCGGGGGCGAGGGCCCGCCGCTGCTGCTGGTGCACGGCTGGCCCCAGACCTGGTACGCCTGGCGCCTGGTGATGCCGGCGCTGGCCCAGGACTTCTCGGTCGTCGCGGCCGACCAGCGTGGCGTGGGGCTGTCGGGCAAGCCGACGGGCGGGTACGACACCGGTACCCTGGCTGCCGACCTGGTGGCGCTGATGGACGCGCTGGGCCACCGGCGGTTCGCCGTGGCCGGGCACGACACCGGCATGTGGATCGGCTACGCCCTGGCCGCCGATCACCCCGGCCGGATCGACCGCCTGGCCGTCGCCGAGACCCCGCTTCCTGGGGTATCCCCATCACCCCCCCTGTTCGCCAACGCGCACCTGAACGACGCGCTGTGGCACTTTGCCTTCAACCGGCTCGCCGAGGTGAACGACCAGCTCGTCGCCGGGCGGGAGGACATCTACTTCGGCTGGCAGTTCGCCTCCAAGGCGGCCAGGAAACTGCCCGACTATGCCGTCCGCCACTACGTGGACACCCTCGCCGCCAGCCCTGACGCCCTGCACGCCAGCTTCGCGATCTACCGCGCGCTCGACGCCACCATCGCGCAGAACCAGCAGCGCCTGCCGCGGCGGCTGAGCCTGCCCATCCTGGCCATCGGCGGCGGGCACAGCCTGGGCGAACAGGTCGCGAACACGATGAAGCTCGCCGCCGACGACGTGCAGACCCTGGTCATCCCCGGCTGCGCCCACTGGGTCGCCGAGGAAACACCCGAGGAAACGCTCGCCGCGCTGACCGCGTTCCTGGCCCCGTACCGGGACGGATGACTGCGGCGGGTCCGGGACCGCGCGCGGCCGGGGCCTAACGGCCTGACCGCCCACGCCGTGATCGGGACGCCATAACGGCCGGCCCGCCGGGAGAAGCACACGGCGCCCCAGTTCCCTGGGGCGCGCCCCCGTTGGCTGACCGTGCTAGCCGTACCCGGGATTCGCCTGCCTGCCCCATCGATCTTGAGCCCGCGAGCCGCGAGCATCGGGATATGACCCGCTCGCGATGCGCGAGATTCGGGCCGATACTACAGAGCAGAGCGGAGAGTTCCGTCATGGACAGCGCAGACCCGGTGACCGGCCAGCAGGCCCGCCCAGCAGTGCCATCCGCGCCCGCCGATGCGTGGCGTGGCACGTTCACGCCCCCGGTCGCACCTCCTGTGCTCCCGTCCCCGGTCCGTCACGACCGGATCTGGTTCCAGCAGACCACGCGGAAGCTGCTGCGGGCTCCGTTCACCCGGGATACCCGGCGGCAGGTCGAGTACGCGGCACTCGGGCTGCTGCTCGCGATTCCGGGCTTTGTGTTCATCGTGGTCGCCGTCACCGTCGGCTTGGGGATGTCGCTCAGTTTCGCTGGCATGCTGGCTGGAGTGCCGCTGTTGATGGCGGCCTTGCTGGGCGCCCGGCGGCTCGGCGCGGTCCACCGCCGCCTGGCCGGCCGGCTGCTGGGGGTGCAGATCGCGCCCCCGCCTCCGTTGCCCCAAGAGACCGGCGTCCTGGGCCGCGCCCGCGCGGTCTTGACCGATCCCGTCGGCTGGCGGGCCTGCGGCTATCTGCTGCTCAAGCTACTGGTCGCGGTGATCGGTGCGATCATCGTGGTCTACTTGCTGGTTTGGGGGTTCCCCTATCTGACCTTCCCGATCTGGTGGGAGATCTTGCACGCCAACGGCGTGGCGATCCACGTGCCCGGGTGGCTGGCGTGGTGGAAGCCAGACCCGTTGGTGGCGGCCGGGGCGGTGCATTCGCTGGCGGTCTCCTTCGCCCTGATCCCGGTGGGCGTGGCCGCGCTGCTGTATTGCCCGTGGTGGCTGAAGGGGTGCAACGACTGGGACGCGAAGCTGATGGCCAGGCTGCTCGGGCCCCCGATGGGGCACCGGGTGCGGGAGCTGGAGCAGACCCGGGCCCGCGCGGTGGACGACTCGGCCGCGAGACTGCGCCGGATCGAGCGGGACCTGCACGACGGCGCGCAGGCCCAGATGGTGGCCGTCGCCATGAAGCTGGGCCTGGCCCGGGAGAAGCTCGGCGGCACGGTCACCGGGATCACCGAGGCCGAATTGGAGCGGGCTCTGGAGCTGGTGGACGCCGCCCACCGCAGCGCCAAGGAGGCCATCATCGAGCTGCGCGACCTGGCCCGCGGCATCCACCCGCCGGTCCTGGACCACGGCCTGGGCACCGCCCTCACCACCCTCGCCGCGCACAGCGACGTGCCTGTCGAGCTGGTCATCGACGTGCCCGAGCGTCCGTCGGCCGCGATCGAGACCATCGCCTACTTCTGCGCGGCCGAGCTGCTTACCAACGTGGCCAAGCACAGCGGCGCCCGGCACGCCACGCTGGAGGTGGTGCACGTGCCCGGGCTGCTGCGGGTGCGGGTCAGCGACGATGGCTGCGGCGGCGCCCGCATCGAGGCCCGCGGTGGGCTGGCCGGGCTCGCCGAGCGGGTCAGGACCGTGGACGGCAAGCTGTCCGTGAGCAGTCCGCCCCGCGGCCCCACCGTGGTCACCGTCGAGCTGCCGTCCCACGCGTGACCGAACCGGAGCCCCCGATGCGGATAGTGATCGCCGAGGACTCGGCGGTGATCCGGGCCGGCCTGGCCGAGATCCTGGCCGACCACGGGCACGAGGTGGTCGCCGCCGTGGGCAACGCCGAGGACCTGCTGGCCGCGGTGGACGAGCACGAACCGGACGTCACCGTGGTGGATGTGCGGATGCCGCCCCACTTCACCGACGAGGGGCTGCGCGCCGCGATCGCCATCCGCCGAGACCACCCCAAGACCGGGGTGCTGGTGTTCTCCCAGTACATCGAGACCCGGTACGCGGCCGACCTGCTCGGCGCGGCCTCCGGCGGCAGCGCCGCAGGCGTGGGGTACCTGCTCAAGGACCGGGTCGCCGACGTCGGCGAGTTCGTCGAGGCGCTGAGCCGGGTGGCGGCCGGCGGGACCGCCCTGGACCCGGAGGTCGTGACGCAACTGCTCGGCGCCAGCCGCCGCACCGGCGGGCTCGGTTCCCTCACGGCTCGGGAGCACGACGTGCTGGCCCTGATGGCCGAGGGCCGGTCCAACGGCGCCATCGCCGGGATTCTCGTGATTTCGGAACGAGCCGTCGAGAAGCACATCGGGAACATCTTCAGCAAGCTCGGCCTGGCGCCCTCGGACGCCGATCACCGCCGGGTGCTGGCCGTGCTGCGCTACCTGGAGTCCTGACTCAGCCGGCGCGGCCGGGCCCGGATCTCCATGATGTGCTCAGCCAGCGCCGGCCCGCACCGCGGTGACCGCCACCGTCGTGTACGCCATCGTGAAGCTGCCGCCCAGCGCGTCGACGGCGGCGCCGATGCCCGCCAGCAGCTCCGCGAGCGTGTCCGGGGGCAGCTGGGTGTACAGGCCCTGGGTAGGCAGCACGTCCAGCCACTCGTCCCGGGTGTAGGACCGGTGCCAGTCGTATCGCCACTGCTCCGGATCGCCGAACGCGTCCGCCGCCCGTATCCCGTCGGCGGTCTTGGTGAGTATCGGCGAGTACAGGTCCAGGGCGGACGCCTCCCGGCGGTAGGCCCGCGAGGCGAGGGGGCCTGGCAGTACCCGGTCATGGACCGCGGCGAAGGCCTCCGCCGCCTCGGCCGGAGGCTGGAATACGTTCCAGAACGCGGCCAGCCGGCCGCCGGGCCGCAGCACCTGCGCCGCCTTGGCCGCGCCCGGGACCGGGTCTACCCAGTGCCACGCCTGCCCCGCGACGACCGCGTCGAAGTCCCGCCCGGTGGGGTCCCAGGCTTCGATCGTCGCCACCTCGACCTCGATCCCGGTCCGCCGGGCGAAGTCAGCCATCCGCGCGTCGGGATCGATCCCGAGCACCACGGCGCCGGCCGCCTGGAACTGCCGGGCGTCTATGCCGGTACCGGCGCCCACGTCGAGGAAGTCGGGGCCGGGACTGCTGGCCACGATGCGCTCCACCAGGGCCTCGGGATAGCGGGGCCGGGTCCGGTCGTAGCGTTCCGGATCAGTGCCGAACGACTCTGCGATCTGCCGGGCCTGATGGGGCTCGGACCCCGGAGCCTGACGGGGCTCCGGCCTGGGAGGACGCGCTTGCCCCGGAGATATAGTGGGCATGCGCCCACCATAGTGGGCGCATGCCCACTCGTCAACCGGGCTCAGGTCCGGTCCGGAAAGGAGACAGCACGGTGCCGACCGGGGTAGCCATCCGCGATGCCCGTGAGCAACTCTTCGCCGCCGCCGAGCGGGTGCTGCTTCGGGACGGGCCGAACGCGCTGACCAGCCGGGCGGTCACCACCGAGGCAGGCTGCGCCAAGGGCGTCCTGTACCGGCATTTCGCCGACTTCGACGACTTCCTCACCGAGCTCGTCCTAGACCGCATCGCCCGGATGGACGGTCAGGCCGCGGCGTTGCGAGAGTCCGCCGGGACCGGCACCGTGGCCGGCCACCTGGCCGACGCGCTGACGGCCCTGTTCGGGTCGGTAGCCCTGGAGATCGTCAGCCTGATCACCTTCCGGTTTTACCTGCGCGCCCGGCTGCGCCAGGCGGGGTCGGCGGGCGTCCCGGTCCTGACCGAAGCCGCGGCCATGATCGCCTCCTACCTCGCGGCCGAGCGGGAGCTGGGCCGCATCGCGGCCGACGCCGACGTGGACACGCTCGCGCTCACCCTGATCGGGGCCGGGCACCTCCTGTTCGCAGGCCGGAAAGGCACACCGCCCGAAGACGAAGCGGTCCGCAGGGTCGTGGCCACGGTCATGGCCGGCGTCGCGCCGGGACGGTGACCGTACCCGACGCCCGCAGGAGCTACCGGCGCTCGGCCTGACCCTGACGCGGCCTTTCCCATCCGTGCACCATGGCCGCCGGGTGGCTGCCCAGCGGCCCTCCTGACGTGGACAATCCGACCGCCAGCATTCTGGCCACGAAAGCCACGGCGCTGGGCAGCATTCCGGTGATCATGAGCAGCGCGCCGGAGATCGCGCCCGCCGCGCGCCGGAATCCGGGGTACATGTCCCCGCAGGTCAACCGTTGTCACGGGTGAAACGTCAGAACATCACGTAACCCCTGCACCGCAGCCGAGGACAGCGCCCGATGACAGCTATCAAGCACGCCGGAGGCGTGCTCAGCCTGCCCACGCCGCTCGCCCGGCTGTACGGCCTGGCGCTCGAGACGGGCATGCGCGTGACCGATGGATGCCCGCAGCTCTGGGACGCGCGCGATGAGGAGAATTTCAGCGACGCGGCCGCGATCGTGTCGTTTCCGGACACGATCTGCCTGAACCCCGGGCTGGACGACGACGACCTGCGCGCCGACGTGCTCGCCATGGCGCTGTCGGTGGCCGCCATGATGGTCTGCGACGAGAGCGCCGCCCTGCCCGGGGACGTCGTGGCGCCCGGCGGTTTCGTCGTCATCACCCCGGACCGGGTACGCGAGCCGGACCATCCCGCGGGCCGGTTTGCGACCATGGTGGCTCAGCGGTGCGGCCGCGACACCGCCTCGGCCGCGTTCGACTGCTATCTTCCGGTCTTCTCGGGCGAACCCGGCCTGCTCGGGCCGACGGCGGGCTTACCCGTCAGCCGGCGGCCGGCGTGGTGAAGGCCCGGCCGGTGAAGATGTCTTCCGGCTCCAGGCGCATGAGGTCATCCCGGTTCCAGTGGTGGTCCTGGTCGGTGGCCAGGCGGTGCGCGTGCCGGAGCCGGGCCCGCTCCAGCTCGTTGCGGACGCTGCGGGCATTGGCGAACAGCGGCTGCTGCATCCGGATCCTGAGGTACTCCCGGAACGCGACCTCTGCTTCCTCGGAGAGGTAGTAGCTGGCCCGCTCCAGCATGAGCCGCCCGATGGCGACCAGCTCATCCAGGTCGTAATCGGCGAAGTCGAGATGATGGGCCACCCGGGATCTCAGGCCGGGGTTCGAATCGAAAAAGGTGTCCATCCGGTCCTTGTAGCCCGCGAGGATCACGATGAACTTGTCCCGCTCGTTCTCCATGACCTGAAGCAGGATCTCGATGGCCTCCTGGCCGAAGTCCTTGCTGTTGTCCGGCTGGTAGAGCGCGGACGCCTCGTCGATGAACAGCACCCCGCCCATGGCCCGGTCAAGAACCCGCCGGGTCTTCGGCGCCGTCTGCCCGACGTACTCGCCGACCAGGTCGTCCCGCATGGCGTGCACCAGCTGTCCCTGCTCCAGGTAGCCGAGCTGGTGCAGCAGGTCAGCCATGAGCAGGCCCACGGTGGTCTTCCCGGTACCGGGCGCGCCGGTGAAGCACATGTGCAGGTTAGGTCGCGGGGCCATGAGGCCGAATCGCTGCCGCACCCGGTCGACCAGGAGCAGCGATCCGATCTCCTGGACCTGCTTCTTCACCGGCACCAGGCCGACCAGCTCGCGGTCGAGGGCGGCGAAGACGTCATCGATCGCCGCGGCCCGCCGCTCGTCGGCGAACGTGACCAGAGCCTCCGGCGGGAGCAGCCCTGGCCCGCGGCGCCGCTCGGCCCGGCTGGTCTTCGCCGGCACCGGCTTGACCGCGGGCGCCGGCTTGATCGTGGGCAGCTTCCCCAGTCCCGACTGCGCCGGCGGTCCCGCGCCCGCGGTCACGATACGCGCCGTGTTCGGCGGTATCGCGTCCAGATTTACCTCCTTCGCACGCCCCGGACGGCCGCCTGCCTGGCGGGCTTGCCGGTCGGCCTTAGAACGAGGAAAACCGTGCATCAGCAGCAGGCACCCGGTCGTGAACAGCGCCGCGACGAGCGCGGCGCCGATGGCCACGATCATGAGGCCCCCTGGTTCCTCCTGGTGCCCACCAGGCCATACTGACAGCAGGCGGACGTTCCGCCAACCGGCGGGCGGCTGATCGCGCCGACGGGGCGGTTCGGCCGCGGCCCGGTGGGCACGATTGGCCGAATCTGGCGTAGAGCCCTCCGGCGTCGCCTTAAGCTGAGCGAAGACGTGCCAGCAGGGCCAGCTGAGAAGTAAATGACAGCATCCGGGACCCTAAATCCCGGGCAGCGCGGCGATACCCTGCGCCGACGGTGACCGCGCAGGTTCGCTTATGGAGGCATGGCCCACGTGACACGGGTGTCCACCCACTCGCCGGATCCG
>Ga0187783_10000809_pt1 | contig 23043 bp, 18 predicted proteins | sample 1015_SJ02_MP02_2_FD_132471 | JGI IMG/M metagenome (GOLD analysis project Ga0187783, IMG submission 132471) | Tropical peat soil microbial communities from peatlands in Department of Meta, Colombia - 1015_SJ02_MP02_20_MG | ecosystem: Environmental > Terrestrial > Soil > Wetlands > Peat | place...
GAGAAGCTGGTGGAGGAATTGCAGCCGGAGCGCGACCTGAGCCGCAACCCGCTGTTTCAGGTCATGTTCATCCTGCAGAACGCACCCATGCCGAAGCTGGAGCTGGCGAATCTGAGGACGAGCTTGGTGGAGGTAGAAACAGGCACCGCGAAATTCGATTTGACCTGGTCGATGCAGCAGACCGAGCAAGGATTACTGGGAAAGATCGAATACAGCCGCGACCTGTTCGATCCTCGGACCATCGCGCGCATGGTGGGACACTGGCAGACGTTGCTCGAAGGGATCGTGGATGATCCGGGGCAACGGCTCTCGAAGTTGCCGTTGCTGACCACGGCGGAACAACGGCAGGTGGTGGAGTGGAATGATACCCGAGCCCAGTTTCCGCGCGAGCGATGCACACACCAGCTGTTTGAGGAACAGGTGGAACGGACACCGGAGGCGGTGGCCGTAGTTTGCGAAGACCGGCAACTGACATACGCGGAATTGAACAAACGGGGCAATCAGCTGGCGCATTCTCTGCGCAAGTTAGGAGTGGGACCGGAGATCAGGGTGGGCCTGTGCGTGGAGCGCTCGCTCGAGATGATCGTGGGACTGTTGGGCATCTTGAAAGCAGGCGGGGCGTATGTGCCACTCGATCCAGCCTATCCGCGAGAACGCTTGGCTTTCATCTCGGAAGACGCGCAAGTCGCCGTGCTCGTGACATCCAAAAGTTCCTCAGAGTGGCTTCCCAAGGTCACGACGCAAGCGATCTGCGTCGATATCGACGGGGCATTCGGGCCGCAGGCGAGTACGGCAAACCCCGTTCCGACAGCCGGGCCGGATAGCTTAGCCTATGTGATTTACACCTCTGGGTCGACCGGCCGGCCCAAAGGCGTACTGGTAGATCATCGCAATCTCGTCCATTCGACCAGTGCTCGAATCCAGTGCTACCAGGATCGGTCCATACGCTTTCTTTTGCTTTCCTCCTTCGTCTTCGACAGCTCACTCGCCGGCATCTTTTGGACGCTCTCTCAGGGTGGTACCCTGGTTCTGCCTCGGCCAGGCCTGGAGCGAGATCCATCCCAGCTGTTAGAGCTAATCGCCCAAGAACAAATTTCCCATCTGCTAAGCCTTCCGTCGCTTTACGGGCTTCTCTTGGAGCAGGCCAATCCAGAACGGCTGCGTTCCCTTCGTCGCGTCATCCTGGCGGGCGAGGCTTGTTCGAGAGAGGTCGTAGCGCGCCACACCAAGCAGCTTCCCCTGACAGTCGTCTGCAACGAGTACGGCCCCACGGAGAGCACCATCTGGAGCAGCGTTCACACGTGCCGCGGTCCAGTTTCGAACAAACCAGTTCCTATCGGACGCCCGATCGCCAATACCCAGATCTACATCGTGGATGAGCACCTCGAACCCGTACCGATTGGCGTTCCCGGAGAACTGCACATCGGCGGCGCCGGACTTGCCCGGGGCTATCTCAACCAGCCGGAAGTCACGGCCGAGAAATTCATTCCCAATCCTTTCGCCGAGACTCCGGGAGAGCGTCTCTACAAAACCGGGGATCGAGGCCGCTATCTTGCCAACGGCAGTATTGAGTTTCTCGGCCGGCTAGACGAGCAAGTGAAGATTCGGGGCTTTCGGGTTGAACCGGGTGAGATCGAGGCGGTATTGGCGGAGCATCCGGCGGTCAAGGCTGCCGCCGTCGTCGTGCCCGAAGATTCCGCTGGCGAAAAGCGACTGATGGCAGTCGTGACCTTGCGACCGGGATTTGCGACAACCGTGGAGGAGCTATTCAGCTTCCTGAAACATAAGCTCCCCGAATACATGTTGCCGTGGAAATTTGAAATTACGGATCACCTGCCTTTAACTCCCAGCGGAAAAGTCGACAGGCAAAGACTGCGTGCATTATCCGGTACGGAGCCTTCCCGCAAGCGGGAGTACTCGGCTCCGTTGAGTCCCTTGGAAGGGGAGCTCGTCAAGATTTGGTCGGAGGTTTTAAAGCTGGAACGTGTTGGCGTTCGCGATAATTTCTTCGATTTGGGTGGTCACTCCTTGCTGGCCGTGAAGCTAATTGCCAAGGTCGAAAAACACACGGGCAAGAAGCTGTCGCTCGCCAGCATGTTTCAAGCGCCCACGATTGAAGATCAAGCCGCCTTGCTTTCGGTGCCTGCCTCATCGGCAGAGATTCCCGGCGTGATCCCAATCCAGCCCCGGGGATCAGGGGCGGCTTTCTTCTGCCTTGGCGCGGGACCACTTTTCCGGCCGTTGGCCCTCCGCATGGGTACCGAGCATCCGTTCCTCGGGCTGGGTCTCGTCGACTCCGAAATATTAGGTCTGAGTGCCCCGTTCAAGCTGGAGGATATCGCGGCGCGTCTGGTCCCTAAAATGCGTGCGCTTCAGCCGAAAGGGCGCTACTGCTTGGGCGGATGGTGTGACGATGGAGTACTGGCTTACGAAGTGGCACAACAGCTCGAAGCTGCGGGCCAGAGAACTTTGTTGGTGCTGTTTGATGCCTGGAACCCCGCCTTATATTCCCGCGGCGAAAGCGTTCGGGCGCGATTTCATCATCGGGTCCGACGCCTCGGATATCATCTCTCCAATCTGCGCGGACTTCCGATGAGGAAGCAGTGGGAATACTTAGGCGACACCTGGAATACACAGACGCGGATATTCGAGAACAGGCTCTGGCAGACTCGTTACCAGGCGGGGCTGCGGATGAAAAGCAAGATCCCATTTGGGCCTCGCGACTTTAACAAGATTGAGTTCGTCGCCGTGCGAAACTACGAGCCCAAGCCGTTTCCTGGAGACGTCATCTTGTTTTGGAGCGATACGGAGGATCAGGGAGGTGATCCTGCTTCGGCTTTGGGCTGGCATGATCTTGTCCCCACGGGGTTGGAGATTCACAAGGTCCCAGGAACTCACCGAGGGATGTTCGCTGAGCCTGACGTCGAGGTCCTGGCCAAAGTGCTCCGCTCCCGCCTTTGGGAAGATCCGACGGTGACCAAGCCGCCGCAAAGACAAGGCGCTCGAGGAAGGGCCGTAGCTTAGTCGGGTTGGCGCGCTCCCGCGACGCTCTAGCCGCGATGGATTCTCTAGGACGTTCGATCGGCCTCGGATACCCTTCAATCTCTTCTTCACTCCATGCCTGCTCGACCCAGGTCCTGCTCCAGTCGGTCGCTGTCCTAGGCATTGTCGCGGATCCATCGTGCAAGAAGAGTTTGCAGGAAGCTTTGTCCGAAGACTCCTCGGTCAGTTGGCCTTCCTGTCGTGAAACGGTGGGGTAAATGCCGTGTTTGCTGAACAGTTAGGCAGCTGGGTATGCCAGGAATTGGGTATCGGTTGGGGATCCATTGCTCTGTGGAAGATTTAACGTTCTCTTCACATTCATTTTGGGGGCGTGCAATTAGACTCCCTATGACTTACAACGGTCATGCTCGGGACAAAGCCATCGTTCGCCGACTCTGGTCAACCCATTCCCTATGCGGAATTGCAGAACTTGAACGATGAACGGTTGGTAGAGGAGGTCCGTGGTGGCAATGCCGATGCCTTCGCGGTAATCTTCAAGCGTTTCCACCGCCTCGTGCATGCGACTGCATGGAAGATCTTGCGGGACGCGAGTGAGGCGGAAGATCTAACCCAAACAGTTTTCTTGGAGATTTATCAGCGGTTGGCACAATTCGACCCGGCCAGGGGAACACTTAAGCTGTGGTTACTGCAATTTACTTACAGCCGTGCCATGCACCGAAGAAACTACATAGCTGTGCGTGGTTTAAACTACCAGATTGAATTAGGGAAGACGGAGGAGGATAGCCGTTCTCGGTCCGCTCATCTGCAACCTCAGGAGCGCGTGCAGCTGACCAACGAAGTGATTGCGGTCTTGTCGCCACCGCAGAGAGAAACGATTGAGATGTACTTTTACGAAGGCCTGACCCTGAGAGAGATCGCCGAGCGGAGGAATGAAAAGTTCTCCAACGTGCGTCATCATTACTACCGGGGCCTAGAGCGTCTTCGCTTCTACTTGGAGAAGGGCATCCCGCGCGAAGTCCCCCTTCCGGTCGCGGTTCCATCGGGAGAAGTATGACGTGGTGAATCACGAGCATTTTCGTGAAATCTGTGCGGCGGCGAGCATCGGGGAAGCAACGCCCGAGGAGCTGTTCGCCTTCGAGCAGCACGCAGAGCAGTGTGCAGGATGTCAGCAGGTGTATCTTGACTACTTGAACCTGGCCGCCGAACAATTCGCCGCAGCCAACACTAATCCCCACTTCTCAACACCGGACGACGCGGGCCTTATGAACTCGGAAAGGCTCACCCGCCGCTTCTTCGAGCGGGCGGAAGCGGAAGGCATCCGATTCTCGCCAGGTGCCCGGCAGGCGGTGAATCGCTCGTCGACCATGGCGCGTCCCATGCTGTCGAAACAACCGCGCAGAATGGCCGCCCTCAGTGTTGCCGCTGGGTTGCTCTTTGGCTTAGGCCTGTTCCTGGGATATGGTGGTGGGCGGCGTTCAGCAGAACGAATACTTGAGGCCGAAAAAGCAAGTAGTCGTCACGACGAAGCTGCGTTCGAGGATCTGCGCCGTCGCGTCTTGGAATTAACAGAGAGCAACGAAGAACTCAGAGTTGAGGTCGACCGCTCAAGCGCGGATGTGGCCAAAAGCAACCTGCGGATGCGCGCTGTGGAAACCGACCTGTATCGGGAAGCCGAAGATCGGAAGAAACTGGCTTCGGATCATGCAGCGCTTGAGGCGCAATTGAGGGCTGCTCAGGAAGGTCTGGCCCAATCCGAACTCCTCGTGGTCAATGCGCAGAAAGAGGCGGCGAATCAGCTGGACCACGCCAGCACCATAGAGACGGCCTTGGCAGCCGAAAAGACAAAAATCAGCGACCTCACCAGCGAACTGGAAGCAAAATCAGCCGAGGTCGACCGGGAGCGGGAGTTGCTGACTCTCGGCCACGATGTGAGTGACCTGATGGGAGCTCGCAATCTGCATATCGTGGACGTGGTCGATACGGATCCCCACGGCAAGACGCGTCCCGTATTCGGTCGCATTTTCTTCACCGAAGGCAAGTCGCTGGTTTTCTATGCTTACGACCTCAACGAGGCGAAGATCCAAAAGGCAAATTATCAATACCGGGTATGGGCGAAGCAAGAGGGTAGCAACAAGCAGATTCGGAATTTAGGCATTTTCTATTCCGATGATAAAGCGCAGCGCCGATGGGTTTTCAAGTGCAACGACGCGAAAATTCTCACGCTAATCGATTCCGTATTCGTCACGCTTGAGCCCGCAGGCGCAGATTCCTCTCTGCCGAAAGGGCCGCATCTGATGTACGCCTATCTTTGGGGACAACCCAATCATCCCTGAGGTATCGCACGTTACGGTTCATTCGAATCCCTAGCGCGCTGCCCCCAAAATCATCCCCATAGGTTCACGTGAGGCCGCAGTAGCCGCCAGTGCGATTAGGACGGTTACAGAAAATTAACATTGAAGGCTGGGACAAATCGGGTTGGCCGACGGGATACTCCTGTAACGAGGACCAAACCACGTGTTTACAGGGAAAGGTATTCACCGAGCCTATTGCTTCTTGGCGATCCTGTTAGTGATTCTCGCATCCCACAATTTCCTCACCTCACCCCGCGCTTTTGCGCAAACGGGATCTGCGTCCGTTTCCGGGCGCGTGACCGACGAGACCAACGCCGTAGTTCCTGACGTGGAAGTGGAAATCAAGAATGCCGACACCAATTTCACCCAGTTGACCAGGACCAACGGCGACGGAATCTATTCGTTTCCTGCCCTGCCACCGGGACGCTATGTGATGAGTGTGCGCAAGCAGAGTTTCCAGACGGTGTCGGTCACTGGGATTCAGCTCCATACCCAGGATTCCCTGGCTCGCAATTTCGTTCTTCGGCTGGGGTCCTCCTCGGAGAGCGTCACGGTCTCGAGCACTTCGGCCAATGTGGAGACGTCCGCCACCTATCTGGGGGAAGTCATCGACGCAGAGCAAATGACGACGGTGCCTCTGAACGGCCGCAGTTATACCGACTTGCTTGCGCTACAGCCCGGAGTTGTCCCGCTTAACTCGAATGTGAATCCGACCGGAGAAACCAGTCCTCCGGCGCAGAGCCTCAATCCAGGCAATCTATCGATCGGCGGCCAGAGAGAAACCGCGAATGCATTCATGGTCAATGGCAGTCTGGTCGAGGATGCCGTCCAGCAGGGGGCGGCGATCATTCCCAATCTGGACTCCATGGCTGAGTTCCGGATTTTGACCAATGGCTACGATGCCGAGTTCGGCAATTACAGCGGCGGCCAGGTCAACGTGGTTACCAAGTCGGGAAACAATGCGTATCATGGCGACGCTTTCGAGTTTTTGCGGAATACGAATTTGGATGCCACGGATTTTTTCTCTCCGACTCGCGGCGCTTTCCATCAGAACCAGTTTGGGGGCACCATTGGCGGTCCGATCGTCCACGATAAGGTTTTCTTCTTTGGCGACTATCAGGGAACACGCCAATCGATCGGTGTGGCTACGGGCTTGGTGACAGTTCCATCCTTGCAGGATCGAACCGGCGACTTGTCGGATATCGCCCCCGCCCTCGTCGGCACAGTGAACGGTGCCGGCTGGGCTAATGTGCTCTCGCAACGGCTGGGTTATGCGGTCACAGCAGGGGAGCCGTACTTCACTCCGGGTTGCACTTCGGCCACCTGCGTCTTTCCCAACGCCGTTGTCCCGCGGAATGCGATCGCGCCGCCTGCCGAGAAGCTGTTGCCGTACATCCCCAATCCAACCGGCACGACGTCGACGGGCACGCCGATATTCTCGACCTCGCAATTTCCACAAACGCTCCGGGACGATGAAGGTGGAATTCGGGTTGACGGCGCTACTCGTCTTGGAATGCTCTCTGCCTACTATTATCTCGATGACAATGTTCTGAACAATCCATACCCGCAGAGCAATATCCCTGGGTTCAACGGCCTCGGTACGCAGCGCTCGCAACTGGCTCAGGTGAATGACACGAAAACCTGGGGCTTTAACAAAGTGAATGAATTTCACGCGAACTACGTTCGCAACGTGAATGACACCTTTAAGCCGGTCGGTGGAGTCGGTCCTTCGCTCAGCTCGTTTGGGATTACCGAGGGGTGCCAAACGCTCGGGGTTTGTATTCTCGCGCCGCAATACGAGGGTGTTCCCCGCGTCGATTTCTCGCAGCTTGGCTTTACCATCGGTGTGGCCAGTCACATCGGGCACTTTTTCCAGAACACCTATGGCCTTCAAGACAGCTTCTCCCTAGTCACGGGCACGCATACCGTCAAGTTCGGCGGCCAGCTCAGCTACGACCAGGTGAACGAGTTCCTCTCCAGTCGAAATAACGGGGACTTCAACTTTGTGGGCATTGAGACCGGTTCGGACTTCGCGGATTTTCTCATCGGAGCCCCCACAGTGTATGAGCAGGGCGTCTCGGCGCCGATGTACAGCCGCACGTCCTACTTGGGCCTGTTTGGCCAGGATAGCTGGCGTGTCAGCTCGAGGGTGACGCTCAACTACGGGCTTCGCTGGGATGTGAGTTATCCATGGTGGGAGAAGGACAACGAGTTGGAAACGATTATTCCCGGCAAGCAATCCGCCAAGTTTCCCGGCGCGCCTCCCGGCTGGGTTTTCCCGGGAGATCCTGGAATTCCTAAAACAACGTCGCCGGTCCGCTGGGACAACCTCGCGCCTCGCATCGGAATTGCCTACGCACCCAAGGCGGAGAGCGGATTCTGGAAGATGCTTCTGGGTCAAGCTGGCTCTAGCAGCCTGCGCGCAAGCTTTGGAAAGTTCTTCACCGCCATGGGAGAGTATGGTAGCACCCAGATCATCGGTGATGCTCCTTACGGTTTCTTCTGGGTCAGCACGGCCCCACCCACGTTTGAAGAACCGTTCCTGGCCCGCGCCACCCAATCCTCGGAGGGTCAACGCTTCCCCGTGTCTTTTCCACCGGATAATGTTTCGCCTTCGAACCCGGACAGAAGCATCGATTGGCCCTACTACGAGCCAATCTCGAGCTCACCCGGTTGGAACCACATCAACGTGCTTCCGTACAGCCTGAACTACCTGCTTTCGTTTCAACGCCAGATCGATCGGCGAACTCTGCTCACGGTCAGCTACGTGGGCAGCCAGGGACATCATTTACTGGTCAATCTCGAAGCCGACCCGTCCAATCCGGGGTTATGCTTGGGGCTGAGCCAACCGAGCGACGTTGCGCCCAACACCTCGACCTGCGGGCCGTTTTCCGAGAACGCTTCCGGGCCTGTTCCTACACCGTTCATCACCGCCGCAGGTGAGCCTGTCAATGTCCGTCCGCTGGGGCCGGGTTTAGGCAGCGATGGTCTTTACAGCACGATCGGGAACTCCAGCTACAATTCGCTGCAAGTCACCCTGCGTCATCACAGTGGCCGGCTGGATCTGCTGGGCGCCTACACCTTCGGCAAATCTATGGACGACTCCTCGGAGATCAACGATCAGGTGAATCCCTTCTTTCCTCGTCGGAGCATCGGGCTTTCTGCCTTCGATGTTAAACAGAACTTCGTGGTCAGCTACGGCTACGAATTGCCGTTCGACCAGCTTTTTGCCTCTAACCGATTGACGCGCGGCTGGATCCTCGCGGGGATTACGCGCTTTAGCACGGGTCTGCCCGTCACAATTTCGGAAACCGACGACCACGCGCTCATCGGTGATTTTGCTACTGGAATCAACGGTGAAACCGTCGATGAGCCGTTTTTCACACTCGGCCAGATATTGGCCAATACGAATCCGCGCTCCGGTCAGTCCTATTTCAACACCTCCCTGTTCACGGAGGAGAACGTTGGTCAGTTAGGCGATAGTCGCCGTCGCTTCTTCCACGGGCCGGGCATCAACAGCTGGGATATGAGCCTACTCAAGTCTGTTCCTTTTACGGAGTCTAAGTCCTTGCAATTCCGGTTCGAATTTTTCAATGTCTTTAACCATGCCCAATTCGCTAATCCAGTCGGTGAAATCACCAGTGCAGCATTTGGTAAAGTTACCAGCGTGGACGGCCCCGCCAACAACAATCCCTTCGTTTCCGCTGCCCGCGTCGGCCAAGTAGGGGTGAAATTCTACTTTTAACCATGTGTCTGACCCAATCGCTCATGGCTCCTTCGCGGATCGCCGGACGCTGCTGCGTTTTCGTGATAGCGATAGCCTGCGCAATCTCTTTGACTGCAGCACGGGCGGAAGACTCTGCCTCAACCCAGACGCCGATCAAACACGTGGTCGTCATTTTCCAAGAGAATCAGTCATTCGATCATTACTTTGCTACTTATCCCCGTGCTGCGAACCTTCCCGGCGAGCACCCGTTTCACGCCTTAGAGGACACGCCTGCAGTGAATGGTCTGACCGAGGAGTTGCGCACACACAATCCCAATTCCGAGCCGCCCTGGCGGATGAGCCGTGCGCAGGCTGCCGGGATGATTCCGTTTTGCGACAACGATCACGAGTACAGCTCTGAACAAAAGGCCTACGACGGCGGCCGCCTGGACAAGTTTGTCGAGTCCACTGGCCCGAAGCCGTCCTCGCAGTGTCCGCGCAACTTCGTAATGGGCTACTTGGACGGCAACACCATTACCGCATTGTGGAACTACGCACAGCGTTTCAGCATGAGCGATAATTTCTTTAACTCTACCTACGGCCCTTCCATGCTGGGCGCGATCAACCTCGCATCCGGACAAACCGGTGGCGCCCTTCCGCGAAATGTCCACGCCTTTTACGGACTCGGCCCCAGCCTTGTGTTAAACGGAACCATGATCTCTAACGTTGCCGCGGCCTTCGATGACTGCGCGGAGGAGAGGGGGACGGGTGTCCAGTTTACAGGGAAGAACATTGGCGACTTGCTGAATGCTCGTGCCATTACTTGGGGCTGGTTCTCAGCCGGCTTCGCCCCCACCAAGACCAGCTGGACCGGCAAAGCCGTCTGCGGCTTGAAGCACGTTGCGGCCAATGGCAAGAACATCCTCGTTTACGACGATCCCGACCCGTTTAATTATTTTGTGTCAACGGCGAATCAGCACCATAAGCCTCCTGCAAGCCTCACGATGGTTGGCAGCAGCGATCAAGCGAGCCATCAATACGATCTAGACCTCCTTTGGCAGGCTGCGACGGCGGGACGCTTTCCGGCGGTAGTCTTTATTCGGGGTCCGCAGGAAACCGACGGACATCCCGGCTATTCCGGTCCTCTACCCGAGCAGGAATTCCTGGTTGAGACCATCAATCGCCTGCAAGCTCTGCCGGAGTGGGATTCTACTTTGGTTTTTCTCACTTGGGATGACTCAGACGGTTGGTATGACCATGTCATGCCGCCGAATGTGAACCATTCGCAACTTCCGGGAATCGATCAGCTCTTTGGCAAAGATGGAATGTGTGGCTCGGGAGTCTTGCTGGCTGGCATTCAGGGACGCTGTGGATACGGCCCACGGCTGCCTCTGCTCATCCTCTCACCCTATGCCAAGGTTAATTTTGTCGATCACGATCTGAGCGACCAGAGCTCGATCATTCGGTTTATAGAGGACAATTGGAACCTAGGCAGGTTGGGGGGAGGTTCGCTCGATGAAATGGCGGGTTCGCTCGAGGGCAGCCTCGACTTCAAGCACCCGCATCTAGGACGGCTCATCCTTGATGGCAAAACTGGCGAGCCATCTCCTCCCAACCCCGGCACAAATTAGCGATCGAATGACTGCAGCTCCGGAAGCGGTTGGCGGCGGTTCGTGGCCACCCTGTTTGCCAGGACTTCCACATCTCGCTCCGAATTCATTGCGCCCATAGGCGTACTCAACTTTTCCACTCACGTGCAAGCAGCATTGGGTGGCGTCGGGTGGAAACGCCGATCCGCTGCCCCTGAGCCTGATGGGCGTTCCAATCGACGTAAACTCGCCTCCGAAGCCCACACTCAAGATGCCGGCGCAGACTTTCTACGACGAGGTCGCTGGTAACGAGCCTAACCTCTAGGTAGGGGGTAGGAGACAAAAGCGAACTGCCGCGTCCGAAAGCCGTGCGCCTTTCGTATACTTCTGGGACGGATATCTCAGCGCCCACTAGGACGGAGAGACCCCTGTTGCGAGTTGGTGCTTTGCGCTTACTGTCCCTTTTCGTTTTGGCCGCCGTGGGCCTGGTATGTTCTTCGGGTTGCCGTCAGGCCGCCCAGCCTACGAAAAGCCCGGAAAGCCCGGCCGAACCGCGCGTTTCCGAAAGCCTGGCTCCCGGTGGAAGTCGCTACGACCTGGCGAAGGATGAGGCCCGAGGCGGCCACACGCTTTCACGACATGTGGGCCGAACGGACGACGAGTTGCGGGAACGTCTGCTCCGTGAGCGGAATATTACTGCGGCGTCCACCTGGACGGATCGCGCCACGGCAGAATCCGTCATAGCGGAGGTACTCGAAGCCGAGCGCGGCCGCCTTGAAAGCTGGATGCGCCGTGGCTATCCGCGCGCGAATTTGGCATTGCACTATGATGCGGGCCGCCCGATTGGGCGCAGCCTTCGCCGCGGAGAAGATCAGGTGGTCAATGCGACGCAGGCTGTAATCGTGTTGCGCGCCGACGGTCTCGATGGCTTCTACGTGCTCACAGCGTACCCGGAGGCACGCGAATGAATCAGGAAAAAGGAGCCAAGAAACACTTCGATAAGGCTGACTACCCGGCGCTCTTGGAATTTGTGCCGGCGTATTTGCACCAAGATTTTGGCGAGGAATATGGATCGGCAGCCGAAGCGGTCACGGCGTTTTTGGCCGACGCCAGCAGCGAAGAGATTTTGCAGGTAAAAGACGAATGGCAAAGACTACATGAGGTCTTGGGCGACCGCTCTCTAGGGGAATGGCAAGCCGCATTGCGTCAACTGGGCGGTGCCTGGCGGCCGCAAAGTGTGCAGGAAGTGCAGTCGGTCAGCAAAATTCTTTCGCGAGCCGAGGCGTAATATTTCTTGGCACTCCAGGGGGGCTGACGCTGGCAAGTCTGCTTGTCAGGCTCTACTCTTCAGTTTGACTTTTCCGTTCCCGCCTGTGGTCCGGGGCGCGTGTAACCTTGAGGAACCTCAAAGAATGCGGGATCAGGTTCTGCTCGCGTAACTTGAGCGAGCGTCACCGTGGTGATCCCCTTACGTGGATCGCTGTGTTTGGTCATCAAGTTGATGCGGAGATCCTGCGAGTACCAGTATTCGTCGGTAATAACGACCTCTTTGCCATCGTCTGCGTCCATGACGGTTTGGGTCTCACGAATCCCGTGCGCGGGCACGCCTGCGATCTCGCGAATTCCAAGATCTTCTTGTTTTGTGAATTCGTTGGGAGGAGCATTGCCATCGGGGGCGGCAAAGCGGATCGAAGGTGGCTCGGTTGAAGGCGGATGATCCATGGTTCTGGTCCAGAAGGTTCGCTTCCGGACATCGATCTCGGTAGAGATGCGAGTCTGCGGATCGTATAAATGGATGCTCATAACTTCAGGCGTGTCGGTGCTGGAGACCGGGATGAGCGGCCTCAACTCGTTGTGAACGCGGCCCCGGGTGTCGCGGGCAACCTCGCGAGTCGACTTCAACTGCATGACCGAGCCATCCTTGCGAACGATGGTCCGCTCAATGTTGACGACACCGCTGAACGGCGCGTTCGGAATGGGCGTCACAAAAACGCCCTGCGCGGACGCGCGTGAGGAAAGGATCGCAACGGCCAACAGAACAGTCGAAGAAAGAGAGGTTCGAGATAAGCGGGCTGGCATGGGGAACCTCCAGCGACGTTCTTGAGCGACAGCATACTCCCGGTCGCGTTGCCCTGGCAAGGTTCGAGGGTGGCCGGAGGCGCGGGACAGGATCAGCGCTTGTCCGGGGCTTGATGCTTCCCGGCGCCTTCGGAAGCAGACCAGAGTGCGGTGCCCGTAATTACCCAATAAAGGTACAGCGGTGCCTATGCGCCCGGCCGAGGAATCTGTGACGTCGGATAAGCTGTAATACCGATTCTGGCATACTACCGAGCGGGGTGATTCCCTTTATGTCTAATCTTCACGATTTCACTTTGACGGGCGATGTCGCTCTAGTGACCGGAGCCGCACGGGGTTTGGGACGCGCGATTGCTATCGCGCTGGTGCAAGCCGGTGCGGACGTGGCTCTCGGACTACGCGACATAAACACAGCCTCTGACCTGGTGCGAGAAATTCGAGAGTTGGGACGCCGCGCATTGCCACTGCAAATGGATGTCACCCGCTCTGACCAGATCCTGCAGTCCATTGATGCGGCCGTCGCGTATTTCGGCAAGCTCGACGTCCTGGTCAACAATGCTGGTGGCGGGCGCAGTGATTTGGCGGAAAATGTGCGCGAGGAAGACTTTGATCAGACGGTCGCCCTAAATCTGAAAGGAACGTTCTTCACGAGCCAGGCCGCCGGGCGTGTCATGATCCGCCAGAAGCGTGGCCGCATCATTAACCTAAGTTCCCAGGCGGGTTTCGTCGCCTTGCCCACCGAGTCGGTTTACTGCATGACGAAAGCCGGTATTTCTCACCTGACGAAGTGTCTCGCGATCGAGTGGGGCAGATACAACATAACGGTCAATGCCGTGGCTCCAACCTTTATTCGTACCCCGGGCACCGAGGAAGCACTGTCTGATCCGCAATTTCGCACCGAAGTCCTTGAACACATTGCAGCCCTGCACCGCATTGGAGAGCCTGCCGACGTCACCGGCGCTGTCGTATTTCTTGCCTCTCGGGCAGCCTCGTTGATCACCGGCCACACGATCTTGATCGATGGTGGCTGGACGGCGGTCTAAGCACGGCGTCGGGGATTGTTCCTTGTTGTCAGCTTGGGGTGCCATTTTGCCTACTTCCGGGGCGGAAAATTTCTTGACAAAGCACGCCGTTAAACACTATAAGCCCTTGAAAACACAGACCGGATAGCTCAAGGTCAGCAGGTCCCTAGAAATTGCTTGCCGTCGCGTTCGACGTACTGTTCTTTAAGAACGCAATTGCGGCCTGCGCAGTCGTCAATCGTTTTGTCATGGGATTATTCGCGCACAAGCGGCAGGCGAGAGTCGGCCTCCTTCCACGTCGATCGAATCCAGACATGCGCAGCGTCTTCCGTGGCGGTCAGGGCACGTGCTGACCCGGCCAAAAAATTCAGGTAGTAGACATCGTACCCCGGTCCAGCCACGACGGGATGATAACCGCTGCGCACAAGAACCGCGTCCCCATCTCTTACCATTAATACCCGCGAATTCTCCGAAGAATAGAGGTGTTGGAATGCAAAAGCCTCCGGCTGGCGGATACGGTAATAGTAAATTTCATCGAGGTCGACTTCGGTCGGGGGATTGTGAACGTCGTGCTTATGGGGCGGATAGCTCGACCAATTTCCCCCTGGAGTGTAAACCTCAACCGCCATAATTTTGTCGGCAGGGAAATCTGGAGTCATCACGTCTACAATTTGTCGCGATACATTGCCGCCACCGCGAAGGCTGGTCGCCACATCTTTGGGAGTAATCAGCCGGGGCAAAAACTGGGCCTGCGAAGGCACTCTACATTCTGCGATTTCACAGGTCGTTTCCGCCGTAAACGTCACCATTTTGTCTGGGGAAAGATAGAGCGCATAAGGGAATCCATCGAAGACATTCTTACGTTTTCCGATCCGCTGCGCTCCCCCTCCCCAATCCGCGTAACACGTGCCGCCAAGGAGCACAAATGCTGCTTCTTCTCCTTCCAAGTGCGCCTTATAAACGTCGGTCGGTTGCAAGCGCCGGACAAAAAAGCTCATCCATTCCCATTGCGCCTGCTCCCTCGAAAGATGAAGAAGTTCACCCGCATTTTCGGGAGGCAGGTTCTTTGAGTGGACAAGCGATTCTTGATAAATGTTATGTTCCATAGCGCTCATTGCAAACGTCCACAAGGCTTACAGACGAGATCGCACAATGTCAAGTGCAGGGCAGGGCTGGTTGTTATTGGTGTATTCTCATTTCGGTCACCGCGCTAGCTTGCTTCAAGGATTTGGATGTCGGGGTTGGCGTAAAAACAAACTTGCCCGAGTGAGCTGCAGATCAAGTTCCGTCGCGAGATGCGGTTCATCGGAAGTCCTGCGGCTCGCGGGCGTGCATTGCACAAAAAATCTTCGGAACGAAGCGACCCAAACGATCCGGCCTCAGACACGCCGAATCGCAAAAGCAAACCGATCCATGGCTATTTGTAGGTTCTTTTGACGAGTGCTTCCAGGCCAGCAACTCCGCCGTTTCTAAATTGGATGGTCACCGTACCACTAGACTTGTTCCCTTTGATGAAATCCCACAACGCTCCAAACAACTCCTTCGGTATCTCAATTCGGCTGCCATCGGAACAAACCACTGCGTACGGAAGCCTCGACTCGTGCTGCAACGCCGTTGAAGGCATATCCCCTCCTAAATGACTCAGGTCTTGGCTACTCCATCGCGGCGTCTAGGAAGACGCGATCAACCTTTTAGCCAGTTGTGAAACTTTGACAACTGAGTGGCTTTTAGAGCGACAGAGCAAAACGAAGGGGCTTTTGGGAAAATGAGGCCATTCCACCTTCGTTCGCCTCTCCCCAAGGATGATGATGACAACATTATTCACGAATTCTCCGCAACTGCAACCCTCGAAGGTTCTAAGGAAGAGTTCTACCTCGATTTTCGTCGTGCTGTTGATTCCAGTTTCCCATTTCGGAAGGGGCGTGGCTCGCTGAGATTGTTGAGTTTCGCGGGAATGTCTGGACATTGCGGCTCGTAAAAGTCGGTGCACCGATAAGAGTTGGCAGGCCGTCTCGCGCTCGGGGCGGAGTTTCACTGGATAAGATGTAGGAATGTATTGGGGCGGTGGCTCCGGTGGTTAAAGCGAGGTGTCATAAGGGACCAACAACCTCGTCCATCAATGGTTTTCAACGATTGAGTCCGTTGTACGTTCGCCGTAAGTAGCTGATTTGTTGTTCGTCACAGCCCGACTATGCGATGGATTATGCGATCGAATTAGGCATTAGAAAGATGTACTTCCGGCGATTGACACCTTTCATCGAGCGCTCTATAGTGCCTGCAATAGTTTCTACCTCAGCAGCGTCAATTTAGCGCCCCTGCTGTTCAGAATGGTGCCGCTTCCTTGTTTTCTTTTGTCGCTCGACCACGCAGGTTTCGTGGCCTAAGACTGCAACGTTAACGTACACAAGAATAGCGTTAGAGAGATGTAGCCTTTTACTATCTTCTGACTCGTCGCATGTTTCGAGCGGGTTGAATTTGCTGTCTAGTTTCAGAAGCGTTCCACAATGTAGGGAAAGCGACAGGAAATTTCAGCAAAGGGTGAGTAGATAATCGATCATGACGACCAAATCGAGCACCAAAAAGAAGTGGATCTCAATCACAATCTACGAATGGGCCTTAATTGTTGGGATGCTCTTTTTTCAACTTGCGGTTTGTGACCGCGGGGCCGCGGCTCAGGACATCTTAGGGGGCCACGTTGGGGTGGTGTTTCCGATGGTTACGCATGCTGACGACAACACGACCAACATCTTCCTCAACTTCACGATCGGGTTTCCGATAGGAGTCACAGTGAAAGGAGCCGGAAGGCTGGCAGTGGATTTCGAAATGGTTCCGACGGTCCAGGATTCTCCGCGTTCAGTGACGCTCAGAGTGGATCCCGGCGTGCTGGTTAAATTAGGCCATGGTTATACCTACGGGACCCGATTGGCGTTCGACGTTAACACCTCGCAATTTGGGTTCGTTCCGCTCTTAAACAAGAGTTGGCCCATTAAATCAGATAACGGTTTTTTAAAGGCCTACTTCGTGGAGGCGGATTTTCCCATTCTCTTCAATCGACCAACCGGAGCAGAGGCAACAAATCCATTTACGTTTGCTATTCATTTGGGAGTCGGATTTTGAGAGTCCCGGCGATCGCCAGTTGTAGCACATAGACAATCTGAAGATGTGACCAGCAACAGGACGTTCTCATGAGGTTGATTACTCCGTGGCCACGGTCACGAGTAGTGAGCGCGATAGGAAATGTCAAAGGAAGAAGACCGATGGAACGATGCAGTGCCTGGTACGAACCGAGGTGCGGCCACTCGAGATAGCTGCATGGCGATCTCGCCGGACGGGCGCCAGATCCAGATTCCTGAGGAACTGTTCCTTGCCCTGCGGGATTTTTTGGAAGGGCGGAAGGTGGCCGGCTCAATCACCCTCCACTTTCGGGATGGGACCCTCTCTTGTTTGGAGGCAGTAGCCAAGAAGAGCTTTCGCAATGTTTGACCCACAGGACTGACCGGGTGTTCGGGCCGAGCCCTGATTCTCGTTTCCGTTAATTCGGATTGACGAAGCATTTGGCTCAGAGAAGTGCGACGCACATCTCTGGGCCTTTTTGATTTTTAACGGAGATCACGATGCCATTGATCGATAAGAAGAATTCACAAACGCTACGAGCCACTGCTTCGTGGGGAATACCGCCGATACTGACGAAGGTGCGTCGGTTGGTTGGCTGTGCCGAGCCGGTGGCATGCATGATACGACGCCAAGCCAGGAAACGTGGTGCCATAAGCCTAACCCTAGGACTCGTATGGTTGCTTGTCGGTCTTGGTGCACCGTTCGCTCGTGCCGACTCCGATCCTTCCTCAGATAACTCGGCGCCGGCCGCTACCTTCTCCAAGCACTGCGCAGGATGCCATACCTATGGCAAGGGTATCCGAGTAGGACCCGATTTGAAGGGCGTTACGGATCGCCATCCGCGAGCCTGGCTGTTGCGTTTCATACGCTCTTCCCAAAGCGTGATTCAGTCGGGTGACCCCGTCGCTGCTGTGCTCTTTCAGAAGTTCAACCAGCAGAGAATGCCGGATCATGATCTTTCGCCTGAACAGATTGGAAGTTTAATCGACTACCTAGCCAGAGGTGGGCCCGAAGCTAAGCCGCCGGACGAACGCGATGCGAGTCAGGCAACCGTTTCCGACATCCAGTCGGGGCGCCTGTTGTTTTTTGGCGGCATCCACCTTGCCAAGGGAGGAGTCTCCTGCAGTTCGTGCCACAGCGTTCGAGAAAACGGCGTGTCCCAGGGGGGCAGCCTTGGCCCTGACCTGACGGCTGTCTATCCGACATATCGTGACGTCGCTCTCACATCATTCTTGAAACACCCATGTTTTCTGCACAGCCCGAAATCTTCCGGCACAGCTCCTCTCACTCCGCAAGAATCGTTTGACCTGAAAGCTTATTTCCATCAGGTTGCGCAAGGACCGACAAACTCGCTAGGTACGACCAGAACACAGGAGCACGCTCAAACGCGGCCGGTTTCACTGAACGAAAGCTCACGGTAGGCCTATGACGAACAATACTCTCTTTTCCTGGTGTCCCTACGCCGCAATTGTGTTGCTGGCTCTAGGACTCGGGGTTCGTTACATGCAACTGAGACATCAACCCGGGTTTGGCACAGTCAAGAGTGCGACCTGGAGCGACCTTACAAGCAGGCGACCATTGCATTATTGCCTGTCATTACTGGTGATCGGACATCTCAGCGAGTTACTCCTTCCTCGTCAGGTCCTAGTGTGGAATAACTCGCCGCTTAGACTCTATCTATTAGAAGGAATCCTGTTTTTATCGGGAGTGTCCGTCCTTATAAGTCTTCTTTCGATAATAGGGCTGTACCTAGAACATTCCATTGGCTCTTTGGTCACGCAGGCAGCCGACGCTGTGTTCCTTGCGCTACTGTTCGTTGGGGTGCTCTCCGGGTTATTCACGGCGGCGGCCTTTCGCTGGGCGTCCTCTTGGACAGTCGTTACCCTCACGCCGTATGTTCTCTCCTTGGTTCATGCTACACCGAATATCGCGTATGTCACAGAGATGCCATTTCAAGTTCGCCTGCACGCTTTCTGCGCGTTCGGATGTGTGGCCGTATTCCCGCTGACCAGCGTCGCACCAGTGTTCATCCTTGCGTTTCACAGATCAGGCGCCGTCGTTTTTCGCCCCATCGCCAGCATTGTTCAGAAAAGCGTCACCCGAATCGACAATCAGTTACGGCCCCGCAATCCCAAGCTGTGGCTTTGGCCTGAGGAGGAAGACTGAAGTCTGTTATTCATCCAGTATGGAAACTCTCACTCTGTGTCGGCATCGTTGGGCTTTCAGTGGCAGGAATAGGTTGGGAGTTGTCCCACGTGGGAGCGAATCAAGGCTACTCACCGGACCAGCCTATTGCCTTTTCCCACAAGATACACGCAGGAGATAACAAGGTCCCCTGCCTCTATTGCCACTACGCTGCGCGGAGGAGTCGGCATGCAGGAATACCTTCGGCCAGCGTATGTATGAACTGTCACAGCATGCTCGAAAAGCAAACGGCCGGCATCGAGAATCTTAAAGAAAGCGTGCAGCAACATCGTCCGATCATATGGATCAAGGTACACAATCTGCCAGACTTTGTGTATTTCAATCACAGTCAGCACGTGCTTTCCAATGTGCCTTGCCAAAGATGCCACGGGGCCATTGAGGCTATGGACAGAGTTACAGAAGTGTCTCCGCTCACTATGGGCTGGTGCCTCGACTGTCATCGCGAGCACGCGGGCGTTGCCACTTCGAATCTCAAACGGGCGGTAGCGAGTCTGACCGAGCGGCCAAAGCCAGTACCGGGATTAGATTGTGGAAAGTGCCATTACTAAGGTAGCCAGAAATAAGGACACCGGGGCGTGAATGAAGCAACAGACACAATGCGGCGAAACGTCTACTTATTGGAAGAGCCTTGAATCATCGCGGGACTTGTCCGCCGACCCGTTCGTAATTTTGTCGAACAAGCCCGCAGAGTCGACACGCAGAGATTTTCTTTCCCTAATGGGCTTTACGCTTGCAGCCGCTAGCTTGAGCGGGTGTAGCCGTGGTCTGACACAAAAAGCGATTCCACTCGTCGCGAGTTCGGATCAACTTATTCCTGGAGTGCCGAGTTGGTATGCAACCACCTGCGCCGGATGCTCTGCGGGCTGCAGTCTGCTGGTCAAGACCTGCGACGGACGCCCCATCAAGATCGAGGGGAATGCTGATTCTCCGTTATTTGGGGGCGGCACATGCGCGGTAGGGCAAGCTACTGTCCTTTCTCTCTATGACGATGAGCGCCTGCGCGGTCCATTGTGGCGGGGTTCAGACACAACCTGGGACGAGATCGATCGTTATGTGGTGGATGGCCTTAGCGCAGCCAGAAAGAAACAGCAAAAGATCGTGCTCCTTTCGGGAACGGTTGTGAGCCCCTCAATGCGGGACATCGTCGGACACTGGGCTCGCAATCCTGATTTTCGGCACGTCGTCTATGACCCCATATCAATGAGTGCTTTGCGGAACGCGCACTTAAAATCTTTTGGCCGCGCGATAGTTCCGCATTATCGTTTTGACCTTGCCCGCCTAATTATTGGGCTCGAAGCGGATTTTTTAGGCACATGGCTTTCTCCGGTAGACTTCGCGCGCCAATACAGCATAACTCGAAACCCAGAACACGCCTCATATCTTTCCCATCACATCCAGTTTGAGTCCGGATTTTCGATCACCGGTGCCAACGCAGACCTTAGAATTCCCGTTGTTCCTTCGATGTTGGGCAGCGTAGTCGTCGCATTACTTCGTCGTGTGGCCGCTAAAATCGGAATGCAGGATTTCCCTCCCGGCCACGATCCGCTGCCGCATGAGACTCTCGACGCAATCGGCGACAAGTTGTGGAAGCATCGCGGTGAATCGTTAGTTGTCAGCGGAGTCCAGGATGTTTCGGTGCAGGTGCTGATTGCCGCGCTTAACGCTTTCCTCGACAATATTGGAAAGACGATCGACCTTTCACGTCCTTCCCTGCAACGAACGGGCGACGACCGGGAGATGGAGCAACTGGTCGGGGACATGAACCGCGGCGAGATTGGAGCGCTGATTCTCTACGGCGTGAATCCTGCCTACGACTATGCAGAGGCCGATCGGTTCTTAGAAGGGTTGGAAAAAGTTCCGCTTTCCGTTTCCTTCTCCGATCGTCGGGACGAAACCAGCAGCCACGTACACGCGATCTGTCCTGATCACCACTTTCTTGAGGCCTGGGGGGATGCTGAGCCCGTCGATTCCTGCTTCAGTCTCGCTCAGCCGACGATCTCTCCAATGTTCGAAACCCGGGCAGCGCAAGAAAATCTTCTGCGCTGGCTGGGGCAAAGCCCCAACTACTACACATATCTGCGCGAGTTCTGGCGCAACAACATGTTTCCCCGTCAGTCTATGATTCAGAGCTTCGATGATTACTGGGATCAAACGTTGCGAACGGGTGTAACCGAGCTGCCTTCGCGGATGAGTGGTCATTCCACGGAGTTTCACGGACCATGGAAAGAGGCGGCGCAAACGATCCTTGAGTCTTCGGCGTCCGCTTCATCGAACCAAACCGATGACCGCTACGAACTGCATCTCTACGAGAGCGTTGGGCTGCGCGATGGGCGCCACGCGAACAATCCGTGGCTGCAGGAGTTGCCCGACCCCATCACTCGCCTGACTTGGGGAAATGCGGCTGCGATCTCTCCCGGCCTTGCCAAGAAGCTCGATCTGCAAACCGGCGACATAGTTGTGCTCAAGACAGAACAGGCCACGCTGGAAATTCCTGTCTTCATTCAGCCCGGACAAGAAGCCCGCACCCTGTCGATCCCGCTAGGCTATGGCCGAAAGCGGGTGGGGAAAGCGGGAACGAATGTCGGTGTAAATGCCTATCCGCTCGCACGCATCGTCGACGGAGTCCGCCGTTATTCTGCAACGAACGTAGCGCTTGAAAAAACTGGAAAGCGTGAGGCATTGGCCGCGACCCAGTCTCACTTTTCGATCGAGGGCCGGCCGATCATTCGTGAGTTGACGGTGGCGCAGCTGGTTCCTACCGCCCTTGTAGAAACACAGAAAGAAGCAGCGCCTTCGCTTTGGCCCGCTCGACCGGAGGGCGATCATTCCTGGGGGATGGTCATTGACCTCAATAGCTGCACGGGATGCTCAGCCTGCGTGATCGCTTGTCAGGCGGAAAACAATGTGCCGGTGGTCGGCAAGAGCGAAGTGATTCGCAATCGGGAGATGCACTGGATCCGCATCGATCGCTACTACAACGGTTCGGAAGAAAATCCCACGAGCGTTCAGCAGCCTATGATGTGCCAGCATTGCGGAAGGGCTCCGTGTGAGACGGTATGTCCGGTCCTCGCCACTACGCACAGTTCCGACGGACTCAACCAGCAAGTTTACAACCGCTGCGTGGGAACGCGCTACTGCCTGAACAACTGTCCTTATAAGGTGCGCCGCTTTAACTGGCACGAATATTCGCAGAATCCCGAATACGACTACACCATGGAAAGCCCCCTGGGCCGCATGGTTTTGAATCCAGAGGTCACGGTGCGCACCCGCGGAGTCATGGAAAAATGCAGCATGTGCGTGCAGAGAATTCAATCTGCCAAAACAGCCGCCCTCCAGGCGCAGCGAACCGTAAGAGACGGAGATATTCAGACTGCTTGTCAGCAGGCCTGTCCGACGCAAGCGATCGTCTTTGGCGATCTCAAGGATCTCAACAGCCGCGCGTCGCGATTGCGTCACAATCCGCGCCACTACCATGTGCTGGAAGCCCTGGGGACTTTGCCGAACGTAGGATATCTGGCCAAAGTGCGCAACCCGCTTACTATGTAGCACTCATTACATTGAGCCGGCGACGCGCACATGGACATGCTGGAAAACATTATGACCACGGTATCGATCCCGTCGAAACCGCAGTTCCGCGCTGCGGATGCTCCCATGTTGCCTCGGCCAAAGTGGGTTGAAGGCGATCCATCGCTGCGGGACATCACCGACGATGTCCTGCGCCCGATGGAAGGCTTGCCCGGTAGGGCGTGGTGGATTTGTTTTGCCCTTTCGGCGGCCGCTCTGACGATGGGCCTCTCCATGATCGGATACCTGTTCTACAAAGGCATTGGAATATGGGGAGAGAACAACAGTGTCGGATGGGCATTCGACATCACCAACTTCGTTTTCTGGGTGGGCATCGGCCATGCCGGTACTTTGATCTCTGCCATCCTGCTTCTCCTTCAGCAGAAATGGCGTACTTCGATCAATCGTTCTGC
>Ga0187783_10000810_pt1 | contig 23005 bp, 19 predicted proteins | sample 1015_SJ02_MP02_2_FD_132471 | JGI IMG/M metagenome (GOLD analysis project Ga0187783, IMG submission 132471) | Tropical peat soil microbial communities from peatlands in Department of Meta, Colombia - 1015_SJ02_MP02_20_MG | ecosystem: Environmental > Terrestrial > Soil > Wetlands > Peat | place...
ATGGCGTTTGGGCGCTCCAGGCCTTCGAGCGCGGCCGGAGCCTCGCCTTCGATCACTTCGAGCCCCGGCACGCCGAAGTTCGCCGCGTTGCGCCGAATCCGCGCCGCGCGATCCGCGCGGGCCTCAATCGCAATCGCGCGCATGGTGGGGTCCGCCAGCATCCATTCGATTGCAATCGAGCCGGCACCAGCCCCGATGTCCCACAGGAGCTCACCCCGCCGCGCCGCCAGCGAAGACATTGTCACCGCCCGGATCTCGCGCTTGGTGATCTGACCGTCGTGCTCGAACAGCGTATCCGAAACACCCGAAGCGCGGGCAATGATGCGGGCCTCCGACGAGGCTGTGACCTCGATTGCCACCGTGTTGAGAGGATCGACGCTCTCAAGGTCGAAGGCTTCGGCGAGCGCCGCGCGAATGCACTCGCGTGATCCTCCGAGCGCTTCCAACACGGTCACACGTGAAGCCCCAAAACCGGATTGCGCCAGCAGACGTGCAACTGCGGCCGGCCCGGCCGCATCGGGGGTCAATGCCAGCAGCCGCGCCCCGGGCTGAAGGTGAGGGCGCACCAGATCGAGTGATCGCCCGTGAAATGAAAGGAGTGTGGTTTCAGGGAGCGCCCACCCAAGGCGCGCAGCCGCGAGGCTGAATGCGGATGGGGCCGGCACCACCCGCATCTCCGACGGATCCATGGTCCGGGCGAGCGTCGAGCCAATGCCATAAAGAAATGGATCGCCCGAAGCGAGCACGCAGACATCGCGCCCCTGATAGCCGCAGACCTCATTCACCGCGCGGTCGAACGGGCTCGGCCAGGCTCGCGCGGTGCCGCGGATGAGGGCCGCGGCCAGGCCGAGATGACGCCGCCCCCCGAATACGACTTCCGCCTCCGAAACAAGGCGGCACGCCATCGGGCTCAGACCCTCGATCCCATCCTCGCCGATGCCGACAATGGACAGCCAGCGCCGGGGTGCGGCAGTCTGCGGCGTGATCAGATCAACAGACGACATGCGGATTCTCATTCTCGGCGGGACAACCGAAGCCCGGCGGCTCGCAGAATGCCTTGCGGATCGACCGGGGCTCGCCGTGACTCTCTCGCTTGCAGGTCGCACCACGACGCCGCTTGCCCAGAAAGTCCCGGTCCGTATCGGTGGCTTTGGAGGCGTTGAAGGACTCGCGCTCTACCTTCGGGATCAAAGCGTCGAGGCTGTCATCGATGCCACCCACCCTTATGCGGCGATCATATCCGACAACGCCGCCCGCGCCGCAGCGGCCACCGGTGTGCGGTTGCTGGCGTTGAGACGACCGCCCTGGTGCGCTGTCGGCGGGGACCGATGGATCGAAGTCGCCGATCTTAAGGCTGCCGCGGAAGCACTCGAACCGACTTCGCGCCGCGTTTTCCTCGCGCTCGGCCGTAGCGAACTGGCGGCTTTCGTCAACGCGCCGCAGCATCATTATCTGGTGCGCAGTGTCGACCCGGTGGATCCGCCTCTGGCGGTGCCGCACGCCACTTATATAACTGCTCGCGGTCCATTCGCGGAAGCAGACGAGCAGGCGATGCTGCAGGCGCACCGCATCGAAGTCATCATCGCCAAGAACAGTGGTGGCCCGGCCGTCTACGGGAAAATTGCGGCGGCGCGTCGCCTCGGCCTCTCGGTGATCATGGTGCGCCGGCCGGAGCTGCCGAACGTCGCGGCCGTCGAGACAGTCGCAGATGCCGTTGCTTGGCTCGATCATGTCGGAGCGCCGGTGGCCGACCGCGGAGTGTAGATAAGAGGTGGGCGACCCGGACGGTCGATCATCCGCGTCTGCGCGGATCCGACGATAATAAGGGTTGCCATGTCGGCGGCTGCCGGGTCGACGGTGTCCAGGGTGGTCGCAGCGATGCGCTCATCGGACCGGCCCACCGCACGGCCGAGGACCACCGGAGTTGTGGCCGGGAGATGAATGCGCAACCGTTCCAGCGCTGCGCCAAGCTGCCAGGGGCGGGCGCGTGAGATCGGATTATAAAGTGCAATCACCAGTCCTGCGCTCGCCGCGGCGTCGAGCCGACGCTCGATCAGATCCCAGGGCTTGAGATTGTCGGACAGCGAGATTGCGCAGAAATCCTGACCGAGCGGGGCTCCGATCCGCGCGGCAACCGCAAGCATTGCGGTGACGCCGGGGACGAATACGACGTCCAGGTCGCGCCAAGCCGCTGGCCCCGATTCGATTTCCTGGCACACGACCGCCGCCATGGCGAAGACGCCGGGGTCGCCACCTGAAACCAGCGCAACGTTCGCTCCCGCGGCGGCCCAGCCGAGCGCGGCCGCTGCACGCGCCCGCTCTTCACGATTGTCAGACGAAAAGCGCTGTTGGTTCGGCTGCGACGGCAGCCGATCAAGATACGGGCCGTAGCCAAAGACCACTTCGGCGGCGGCCAGCATTGATTGGGCCTCCGGTGTCAAATAACGGGAATCGCCCGGGCCGAGCCCGACGACGACCAAACGTCCGGTCACGATCGGTTCTCCCAGCCCGGCACCAGCACCAAAGCGAAGTAAGGTGCGCAGTCGTCGGGTTTGTCGATCAGCGGTCGTATCTGGGCATCGGCCGTGGTGGCCCGCTCGACGTAGATCGCCCGCTCGAGCCGTCCGCTGCGTTCGAGCGCGCGACGGACCTTGGCGAGATGCTGGCCGATTTTCATGATGACCACCGCATCGGCATCGCCGAGACGGCGTTCCAGTTCGCACGGCGGCAATGTTGCCGGCAGGACCACGAGAACGTCGTCGCCCTGAGCAATCGGCAGGCCTACGGCCGACCAGCCACCCGACATGCCGGTCACGCCGGCGATGACCTCGGTCGGATAGCGGGGCGCCAGCCGGGCGTGCAGGTGCATGAAGGATCCATAGAATAATGGGTCGCCTTCGCAGATCACCGCGACTCTGCAGCCGGCGTCCAGACGAACTGCAATCGTTGCGGCCGATTCGTCGTAGAAATTTCTAATTTGATCACGATAGGCCGCGCAGTTTTTTGGCAGCTCCGTCGTGACCGGATACAGCAGGGACATTTCATCAATGCCGGCTCTCAGGTGACGCACGACGATGGCACGGGCATAGCTCACATGGCCGTGCTTGGCGAAATGGGCGATCGCGTCGGCACGCTCGAGGGCGCGTACTGCCTTGAGCGTGAGAAGTTCGGGATCACCAGGCCCGACACCCACGCCAATGAGACGGCCGATTGTCATGGCCCCGATCTCGCGAGCGCATTGACCGCAGCAGCCGCCATGGCGCTTCCACCCATGCGACCACGCACGATCAGGAACGGCACGCCGCGTGGATCGGCAGCCAGCGCCTCCTTAGCCTCCGCCGCGCCAACAAACCCGACCGGAATGCCAAGGATCGCGGCCGGTTTCGCGGCCCCGGCATCGAGCATCTCGAGGAGATGAAACAGCGCCGTGGGCGCATTGCCGATGGCGACGACAGCATCGCCCAACCGATCGCCCCACAACTCGAGTGCAGCTGCCGAACGCGTAGTCTTAAGCTTTTCGGCGAGCGACGCCACACGGGAATCGCGCAGCGTGCAAATCACCTCGTTCCGGGCTGGCAGCCGCGCCCGCGTGATACCATGCGCAACCATCTCGGCGTCGCACAGAATCGCAGCGCCCGCCGCGAGTGCGGCCCGCGCGGCTGACACCAAAGATCTGCCAAAAGCGATGTGCCGCGCCACCTCAAGCTGACCGCAGGCGTGAATCATGCGCACTACGACATCGATCTCGTCGTTGGCAAACGAAGTTAAATCTGCCTCGGCACGAATGATCTCAAACGAGCGCTGATAAATGGCACTCCCATCACGCAGGTAGGAGATTGGTTCAGCCATCGCTCGTCTCCCCTGCCGGGACGAATGCGAGGTTGTCGAGATCGAGACAGGACAGCGCGCTTGCCGCATTCTGCCCGGACTGCCGGGCCTGCGCGACCCTGCGCGCGACTTGCCGTAAGATCAACGGCAGGGCGCTCGTGGCCATGATGCGACGGGGTGCGTCGCCGGCAACTCCGTCGATGACCCAACCGCAACCGGCCTCGTGGCCGACAATCGAGAGTGCAGCCGGAGCCGGATGGGCGCATCCCTTGGGGCAGCCCGACAAATGGATGGTCACCGACCCATCGAGCAGGGTCGCCGCCGCTTCGGCAACGGCCGGCGCAAGCGCCCGGGTCGGAATCTTCGCGGCCGTGCACAACGGAGCGCCCGGGCACGCCGCAATGGAGCGTCGCGGATCGTTGGGCCGAATGATGAAGCCGAGTTCCTCAGCCGTTCGCCGGAAAGTCAGCTCTCTCGTTTTCTCGATGTCTAGAACAAGCAGCACCCGGCCCGGGGCGCTCCGAAGCCCCTGCGCTCCCGCGGCTTGCGCGGCTTCAATCAAGGCTTCCAGCGCAACGGCTTCGGAATGGCCGAACGCCAGGCCGATTCCTAGGATCGCGCTGCCATCTGAGAGATGATGCGTGTCAATCGGCTCGATCGGCGCCCTCGCCGGCAGCGCGGGGGCGACCATCACCAAATCCTCGATGGCGGCCCGAAACGGCGCCATGCCCTCGGCGCGAACCAACTGGTGCGCACGTGCATCGCGCCCCCGAGCCGCAACGACATCGAGCAGACTGACGACCGCCGGTGCTGCCTGCTCCAACCAAACCGCGCCGATCGAGCAGCCGGTGACGGCGTCGCCGCCAACCCCAACGTGTGCTCGGACGCCCCCCGGTATCACTTCGACACGCAGCCGCACGTCGGCCACCACGGCATCGAGATGCAACCGAGAGCCTCCGTCAATCAAGACGGAGACCTTGGGGCTTAATCTCGGCGCCACGCCGGACGCGTCTAATGCCGACCTTATCGTCGCGGCAACCGCGGTCGCATCAATCACGGACGTCGGATCAAGACCTGCCAGCGGGTCGACCACGAGCGGAACGCCCTCGTTCGTCGCGATGTCAAGCGCGGCCACCGCAGCCGCAAACGCCGCGGCCGACTGGGCGGTGAGGCCCCGAATCTGGAGGTTGCCCCGCCCCGTCACCTCGATGATGCCGTTGCCATGCCGGCGAGCTGTCGCGCACAGCGCCGCAAAGTCGTCGAGCGGCATCGTCCCAACCGGGCTCAGACGCGCCAGCAGTCCGTCGCCGGTTGGCATCGCAGCCGTCAGACTGGGGCAGCTCCCGCGGCGGTTGGGATGGCTGATCATGCTATTCGGCCCCGAAGGCCATGCCGGTCAGCGTCGGGCGGGGGCTCGGTTCGCAGGCTGGCTAGGTCCGCGTCAATATCATTGCGGCGCGGGTGCCACAGACCGCGGCCGCGCAGGGACTCGAACCGATCAGCGATCGCGCGCGCCGCCGCCTGATTCTCCCGTATCAGAAATTCGCGCACGGCTGGATCGGCCACATAAACCTCATAAAGAGCATCAAACAATTCGGTGGGGACGGCGTCCGTGGCGTAGGCAAAGGCGGCAAGTCGATCGACCGTTTCGGCGAACTCAGCCGCGCCCCGCGGCCCGTGCCGCATTTGACCAGTGATGAAGTCGGGGTGAATTGCCCGGCCAAGGACAATCCGCCTGAGCGCGGCGCCCAGCAAACGGGCACGCGGCCGCTGAGGATTGGTCGCATCGAGCATCACCAAGTCAGGCTTGCGGCCGAATAGGGCGGTCGCCGCCGCAAATCCGCCCACGAAGGACGCATCCTCCGCACCTTCCAGAAGATCGCGTGCAGGGTCGTCACTTGGATGCACGAGTAGATCGGCCGCGGCCAGGCAGGCAGCGAAGGCTCCGGGGCGGAATATCCCGTCGCCCTCGGCGTTGCCGTACGAATGGGATGCTGCGTCAAGATAGGCGCGACCGATGTGCTCGACGTCACTGTCGCGATCCAGCAGATCCTCGACGCCCGCCCCGTAGGCCCCGGGAGCTGTGCCGTAAATGCGGGTCGGCGCTGTCGCAGCGTCGGCTGAGCGAACCGCCGCGGCGAGTGGGTTCTCGTCGTCGGCTTCCTCGCGAACGGCTACAGCGTGGACCGCCGCGTCGATGAGAGCGATCTGAGCGGGAAACAGATCACGGAATAGCCCAGAAATGCGGCAGGTCACGTCGATCCGCGGTCGTCCGACCGCGGCCATCGGCAGAACCTCGACGCCGGTGATGCGGCCCGTAGCCAGATCCCAGATCGGCCGGCATCCCATATAGGCAAGGCATTGTGCGATCTCCTCGCCGCCTGTCCGCAAGGTCGCGCTTGCCCAAAGGTCGACGACCAGCGCACGCGGCATCTCGCCATGGGCCTGCAAATAGTTGCGGATCACCTCCTCGCTCGCAAGTCGGCCCAGATCCATCGCGGTCGGCGTTGGCAGCATGCGCGGATCATGGGTGAAGAGATTACGCCCGGTGGGCAACACATCGCGCCGCCCGCGGCTGGGGGCACCGGCCGGTCCCGGTGCGATGCGTCGACCCTCAAGAGCTGCAAGCAGCGCCACGCGTTCGGCCTCGGCGCTGGCCTCCCACAGCGCATCGAACGGCGTCAGCCGGGGGGCGCGGCCATACACGTGGAGCCCATCCTTGATTGTCAGTTCCTTGAGATCACACAGCCAAGCGTCAATCCGGCGCAAGGCGTCTTCGGGCGAATTTTGGGAATCGACCCCGGCCTCACGTGCCGCGCCGCTGTGCTGTGCTCTCTCCACGATCAAACCGGCGAGACGGACGCGGCGGCGGTGATCGAACCCCTCAGCCGCCACATATTCATCGACCAGTCGCTCCAATTCCTGCGCATCGCCCCTCAATGGCGCAGCCACCAAAGGGGGCGGCAAATGGCCGATGGTCACGGCCGCAATGCGCCGCTTGGCCTGCGCGGCTTCACCCGGATTGCTCACCAGGAAGGGATAGATCACCGGCAGAGGCCCCACGGCGATTTCGGGAAAGCAGGCGGACGTCAGCGCGACTCCCTTTCCGGGCAGCCATTCAAGCGTGCCGTGCGCGCCCATGTGAATCAGCGCATCGACGCCGACCACATGTCGGAGCCACAAACAGAAGGCCAGGAGCGCATGGCGCGGAGGCAGCGTGGGATCATGATAATCGGCGCGCCGATCGGACCGGCGTCCGCGGTCTGGCGCGAGCGCGACGATGATGTGGCCAAATGAAACGGCGCGAAAATGGAATGCGCCCGCCGTCACGTCCGGATCGAGGCCAGGGTCGCCCCATCGGTCCAAGACTTCGCCAGTAGCCGTGGCCGGCAGTCCGGCCAGAAGGCGGTGGTAAACATCGAGTGGTAGCGCGGCAGCAGGTGTTCTGACGGCCTCCAACAACTCCCTCGAACTCCGCGGCACGTCGGATATGTGGTAACCGGCCTCGGTGAGATCAGTCAGAAGCGCCAAGACGCTGGCCGGGACGTCAAGTCCGACCGCATATCCGGTCCGGCCCGGCGCGCCCGGATAGTCAGGTATCACAACGGCAGCGCGGCGTTTTCCGGGTGGCGTTTTCTGTAAATGAACAAGCGCGGCGGCGCGCGCGGCGACGACGGCGATCCGGTCGGGCTCAGGCCGGCTCCCCAATGCCGAAAATGCCAGCTCATCCGCGCCCCCCAAGGGGTCCTTGAACGCGATGGCGCCAGCAAGAATCCGTCCGTCGAGTTCCGGCAGCACAACGTGCATCGCCAGGTCCGAAGCGCCGAGCCCTCGCGAGCTGTCAAGCCACGCGCTGCGCCGGGTCGTCGCTATCACGACCTGGAGCACCGGTACGCCCGCCTGGTCAAGCGGTGTCGGCTCGCCGGCGTCGCCGCCCGCCGCGAAGGCCGTGGCTGTGATGATGATCGACGGACGCAGTTTTTTGACGGCCGAGCGAACGAATCCCACCGCCTCGGGATCCTTGAGACTGTTGACCACCAGTGGAGCCGGCGCCAGGTCGTGCGATCTGAGCGCCTGACATAGAGCGTCAATAGGCGCGGTGTCACCGACGAGCAGCGCCGATCGATAGAAAATGATCACCACTACTGGGTGACCGGCCATTACAGATGCCTCGACGGCGTCAAGATCGACCGCCCCGTCACCCGGCAGGTAGGCCGTCATGCGAGCCATCGGCTGCGGTTCGGCAGCCTCCAAGGGAACGCCCGCTCGCCGCGCGAGTTGGCGCAGAAGCGAGCGCAGATTCTGGCTTCCTCCCTCTCGGAAGAAGCCCAGCAGCCGGTCGAGTTCGTCCAGCGGCAGCGTCGAATATTCGGCCAGCCGGCGATCGTCGCGGTCCTCGCCAGGGAGCACCGCGAGCGCGATTCCCCGCTCACGAGCCAGCGAGGACAGTTGCTCTATTCCGTAACGCCACCAGTCAAGACCACCCAGCAGTCGGACCAGAATCACCTTGGCGTGCGTAGCAACGCGCTCTATCCACAAATCGACCGACATCGGATGGCGCAGATCTTTTAGGGACGCGAGCCGCAGGCTCGGCACCACGTGGCGCTCCAGTGCCCACGCGGCAGCAAGACCCCGCAGGTCGCTGTCGGCAAATGACAGGACAACGAGATCACCCGGCGGCTGCGCGAGATCGATTGGTTGCCCGATCTCGTCGAGGGTCGTAGTGGCGGTCGCGAGCAGATGCATCGGTCATCCAAGCAGAACTCGAGTGACGCCTGTCCGGTCCAATCCCTTTAGGCCGATGACAACCAGTCGGCCTTGCCGTAATTCCGAAGCGTTCCATGGACGATCGTACTGATGGGTCACGCGCGTGCCGACACACTGCACGAGCAGACGTAAAGGCTTGCTGGCAACCGCTGCAAAACCTTTGACACGCAGCACGTCGAAGCGGTCAGCCAGCGCCGCGACCCGCGATGTCAAAGCAACCGGGTCAGAGATCTCCGGCAACTCAACCACAAAACTGTCGAAGTCATCGTGGTCATGCCCGATCTCATCATCGTGGCGCGTACGGCGATTGTCGATATCCTGTTCGGTACCGATGCCCAGGCCTAGCAGCGCCGCAGCGTCGACCCGTCCGCCGTTTACCATAACAACCTTGACTGAACGAGGCAGTGCCCGCGCTATTCTGGCTGCCGCCTTGTCCGCACCCGCGCTGTCGACCAGGTCGCATTTGTTCAGCACCACCAGATCAGCGCAGGCAAGCTGGTCGTCGAATACCTCCTCGATCGGATCGTCGTGCTCAAGCGCATTGTCAGCCGCCCGCTGGCGGTCAATCGCCTCGAGATCCATCGCAACGCGGCCATCTGCAACAGCGGCACCGTCGACCACTGCGACCACGCCGTCGACCGTCACACGAGTTTTGATCGCTGGCCAATGGAACGCCTGCACCAAGGGCTTGGGCAGAGCCAAGCCCGATGTCTCGATGACGATATGATCAACCGCCGGCCTTTTGGCCAAAATGGCATCGAGAGCCGGCACGAACTCGTCTGCAACAGTGCAGCAAAGGCAGCCGTTGGCGAGTTCGACGACATTTTCTTCCGGACAGGCCGCCTCGCCGCATCCCTTGAGAATCTCGCCATCGATACCGACATCACCAAACTCGTTGACGATGACGGCCAGACGTCGGCCGCGGGTGTTGGCCAGGACATGCCGAATCAGCGTCGTCTTTCCGGCACCCAGAAAGCCGGTAACGATGGTGCACGGGACGCGCGTCAGCGAGCGGTTCATTGGTCTGCCTCACCTAGAAATTGATCGGGGGAACACGAGCTATCAGCCCGCGCTTCAAAGGTTCTGGTCGGTCACGCCACGGCAAGATGCCGTCAGCCGCCCGTGCCAGCAGGCGCGCACCCTCGACCAATGCCGAAGCACAATCTGCATCGAGGCCGCCGAAGATGTACGTCCATGAGGCGCCGGAGCGCATCGCCGCGCTCGGCCCGCGGCTGCAATTCGCCAGGCAGGCAACCTCACGCACGATGACGCCACTGCCTTGAGCGGCCTCTGCGGTCGCCGCGGCGAGCACAGCACCTGGCCTTGGATTGCACGGCGGATCCGCGCCGCCGCTACAGGTCACGCACACATAGATGATCGGGCCCGCGGTGGCCGGCTCGGCTTTAGACAGGTTCATCTGATCGATAAAGGTCACCCGCGCCCTCGACAAATTCGAACTGAATGCGGGTGCTGTGACCGGACCGACCGGCGCCAAGGCACCCCGCCCGGCGCAGGATCGAATCAACGGCAGGTCTCCTGGCTCGCGGCTCGTTGCCCTTGCCGCCTTCCCGGTGGGTCCAGTGGCGTAGTGGCGCGGGCTTGCCGCTTACAGTTGCGGGGGCAGCCGCGGCGTTGGAACCCGAGGTTCCGCACCGCATTCCCTCTTGGCTCCTTCTTGCGAAAGAGACCGTCGATGGCGGCACTAAACGATCGTGGCGCCCCTTTGTCAACGCGCTCGCCCGCCAGAGTTGCCGGTCGAAAGGGTGACGATGAATGAAAGACGCGCGCCCTATCGAGGCGACTGCCTCACGGACCCAGGAAAGCGACTCGCATAAACGGCAGATCGGGGAGGGGACGGTAAAGCAAGCCGTCAGACGAAGATTATCCAAATGACCGCCGATCCGTTCTTGGCGGATCGGCGAGATCTTGGACGGCTGTGGTCCCGGGTCGGCGACGGTGAGAAGAATCGGTGGGCTCATCGGGTTGCGATCGCTGAGCGATCAGCAGCATCGTGCGTATGCGTTGAGCTTGGGACGCACGAGCAGTCCCGATGCATCATGGGCGGATGACTTTCATCACACGTCAACGGCGAGAAATGCGTCGACTTGCTGTCGCCGACCGAATTCCAGACGATTGGCAGATAGGTGCCAAGCTTTGCATATAATCTATCAGCCCCTCAGCATCCCCGGAAGCGACGACAACGTACCCGTCAGCTGGATAACAAATACGCGCAGTCTGGCGTTAGCAAAATTTGCTTGTTGAGTTTGCCACGCGTCACCAAGAACCGATGTGCCGTAGGAGGCTGGGTCCAAAGTTTGGCAAAATTACATTGGGCGCCCTCTGGCCTTTAGCCAGAAGGTCCATCGCTGTGATGGTTGATCCTCGCCCCTATTGGGGGCGAGGAAGATGCTAATAATGAACCCGTCGGGCCGGCTCACTCCGCAGCCTGAAGGATCGGCCCGGTATTCTCTATGGCGTGCAGATAGACGTCGAGCAGCGTCTCCATCTCGTCGCGCTCGTCTTGATCCTGCTTACGCAACCGAATGACCTCGCGCAGAATCTTGACGTCGAAGCCGTTATCCTTTGCCTCGGCGTAGATTTCCTTCTTGTCCTCGTTGAGCGTTTTGATCTCCTCCTCGATGCGCTCGATCCGCTCAACGATTGCTCGCAATTGGTCGCCGGCAACCCCACTCGATTCCGTCATAGTTTCACCCTCGTAAATATGGCGCCGGGAAGGTCTACGATAGGGCGTAAGAGATCAAGTCGAGGCAGGCGATATGGTAAGCAGTCCGTTAATTGCTGCCCGCGGCGGAGCGCCCATGAAGGTGGCAAAGCCGGTGATCCGTGGCGGACGAGGCCGACGAGTGCGCCGTCGAGCCGCCTGACCGGTCCGTCGCAAATGCGACAATATTTGCTCCTTTCAACATAGTCGGCCGCGTGGCGGTGTGGATCGCTGGCGATCCTTCGCGCATTCGGGGCTCACGCAATACGCAAGCGTCGATCGACTGGAGCCACGATAGTGAGGCAGCGAGCTGCTAATGGATGAGAAGGTGTTATGGATTGATCAGCAGGCTCCTCAGAAAGCTATACTGTTTTCTGGTGCGATCAAAATGTGCTGAAGTGGGTTGCCATCGCCATGGGGCCGGACGGTAGCGCCATCGTTGCCGTCGCGAGCCGGATGTAAAGTCGGCCGGGGATTACTTTGCAAATTGTGACGTCTGCTCTAGGATGGGCAAAAGTATAGCAAATTAAATTTGTACATTTGAGCCCATGCCCGATGTAAATGCGCCAAGTTGGGTAATTTTGAATGCGCCCAGAGCCCGATCATCCGGCAAGCCCCAGGCGCGATGCAGGCGTCGGCGTTCGTCTTTTGCTCAAGAGCCCTTTCATCCTATGAGGGATCTCAAATAAGTATTGAGTGAGGTCGATAATGTCTCGCCTCGTGCTGCCGCAGCTCGCGCTGATTTTCGCCATCGCTCTTGTAGGACCACCTCTTCTCGCTCAGACGGCAGCTGAGAAGCGAGTCGCGATCGTAATCGGTATTGGCGATTACCGAGACCCTTTGGTGGGCAAGCTCGAGCATCCAAAGCCCGATGCAGTCGCTGTGACACAAAAACTGCGTGATCTTGGATTTGCCGTCGATCAACGGCTTGACACAACGAAGCAGCAACTATTGGAAGCCCTAAACGGATTCGTACAGGATCACCGGGGCGCCGATGCGGTCCTCGTCTATTTTACCGGTCATGGCCTTCAGATCGGTGGTCGGAATTATCTGCTCCCGACCGACGCCAACTTCGCGACCACAGCCGAATTACGGCAATCCGCGTTGCCGTTAGACGAGGTCGTATCCCGCGTCGCCCAGGTGGCGCCCAGCCGAATCGTTCTCCTTGACGCCTGCCGCGACGACCCAACTCATCCGGCGCCGAATGCGGACCCCTTGCTTGCCATCGGACCCGGACTTGGTCGGATTGGACGAGCAGACGGTACCATCTATGCCTTTTCCACTGCACCCGGCGCGACCGCGGAAGACGGCCACGGCGACCACAGTCCATTCGCCGAGGCCCTGCTTGAACATCTCGGCGACAAGGGGCTGGAATTTGGCTCGGTGATGAAACTGGTCCAGATGGAGGTCTACGAGCGCACACCCACCCATCAGGTGCCCTATGTGGAAGATGCGCTCCCTTCGCTGTTCTTTGCCGGTACCCAGGCCGGGCCGTTGCCCGAACGCGATCGGCTTCTGCTCGCCATGGCCAGACTTGATGGCGAGACGCGCATGCAAGTCGAGCGAATGGCGAAGGCCAAGGATGTTCCGCTGGCGCCGCTTTATGCATTGTTTGTTACGGGAGCCCTGTCAGGAAAGGGTGATGAGGCGAAGGAGGAGCTCTTAGCGCAGGCGGCTGATGACTTCATCAAAGTTCGTGCCGATCTGAGGACTCTCGCCTCGTCCGACCCCGAGGTGACGCGGCTCCGCACCGAGGCCGAACATAGTCTGTCGCTCGGTGCCATCGCGGAAGCCCGCGCAGCGCTGACCCGTGCGATCGAGGTAGATCAGAGTTCAGCCGAGGCGCTCCTGGAGCGGCTCAGGGATCGCAAGATGTCCGAAGCCGCGAGCCGCGCGGCACGCGCCGGAGTGGCGCGGACCCGGGCAGAGTACCGTGCCGCCGCAAGCGATTTTGCGGTTGCGGCGAATCTGGCCGAACGCTGGGGAACCCAGGAGATGGCCTGGCGATACACAATCGACCAGGCGAGCGATTTGGTATCGCTCGGCGACGAATTTGGAGACAGCGCAGCGATTGCTGAGGCCATCGAGGTTCTTGGCAAGGCTCTCAAACTCGCACCCCACGAATTGCGTCCATCCGAATGGGCCGCCACCGAAGACCGCCTCGGGATCGCATTAAGGATCCTGGTTGAACGTGAGACCGGGACTCAGCGGGTTGAACAGTCAATCACCGCTTTTCGCGAGGCCCTCAAAGAACGAACCCGCGAGCGTCAACCCCTCGACTGGGCTGCGACACAGAGCCATCTCGGGTTCGGGCTTGTGCAACTCGGCCAGCGCGAGACGGGTACCGCTCACCTCGAAGAGGCCGTCGAAGTGCTTCGCCAAGCCCTCGAGGAGCAGACACGTGAACGAGCGCCAGTCGAGTGGGGATGGACCCAGAATAATCTGGGGCTTGCCTTGTTGAACCTGGGACAACGAGAGAGCGGTCCAACCCGCTTGCAGGAGGCCGTGACGGCCTTTCGCGAGGCGCAGAAGGAGTTGACCCGCGAGCGCATGCCACTGCTCTGGGCCAAGATGCAGAATAACATCGGTGCCACGCTGATGGCGCTCGGAGAGCGTGAGGCAAATACTGCTTATCTGGAGGAGGCGATCGCGGCATTTCGTGAGGCCCTTCAGGAACACACCCGCGAGCGCATGCCGATCGCATGGGCCCGCCACCAATCCAATATCGGCAGGGTGCTCGCCGCCCTCGGAGCAAAAGAGGACGGCACGGCCCGCCTGCAAGAGGCGGTTGCGGCCTTCCGCGAAGCGCTCAAGGAATGGACCCGCGAGCGCGTCCCACCGCTTTGGGCCGACGCACAGGTGAACCTTGGCAACGCGTTGAGGCTTCTTGGCGAGCGCGAGCGGGGAACCGAGCAGCTCGAGCAGGCGGTTGGGGCTTACCGGGAGGCGCTCAAGGAAATTACACGCGAGCGCAGCCCGCTCGCGTGGGGCGACACCCAGGCGGACCTCGGGATAGCATTCGTGCTGCTCGGTGAGCGGGAGAACAGCACATACCAGCTCGCCGAGGCGATCGCAGCTTATCGTGAGGCCCTCAACGAGGTCACCAGGGAGCGCGCGCCCGTTCGATGGGCGGTAGTGCAGCTTCGGCTGGGCAACGCGTTGATGGAGTTCGGCTTGCGCGATCGCGGAACGGCCCATCTCGAGGAGGCGGTCGCGGCCTATCGGGAGGCTCTTAAAGAAGAAACCCGGGAGCGCGCACCGCTCAATTGGATGCTATGCATCGGCAACCAGGGCGTCGCCCTGGCACATCTGTCTCAGCGCACAGAAAACGTGGCGATGGCCAATACCGCTATCGAGCAAATTACGACCGCCCTGGAGTCCGTGCAGGTCGGTGGGTCTGTATCGAATGCCAGCTATTACGAGGCACGTCTGGCTGAGGCGCGCACCATTCGCGACCGACTTGCGGGTGGCGGCAGCGACCTCGAGGCTGTGCGCGGTGACGCCGCCGGAGGTGTTGTCCGATCACCGCAGAAATGAAACCTTTCAAACTCGAGGCGTCCGGCCGGTCCAATCAGTCCACGACAAACGCTCGACCACCATAGCGCTCGACAATATGAGCTTCAAAGGGCCGTGAGCGATTATTTGCCTGGGGTCCGTGTCCGTATCATGTCACCCCGACCGCATTCATGATTATCGCGTCACCTGCGTCTCGCGGACGTGACGCCCAGACCAGGGAACGAACGGCTTGGCGTTCGTCCCTTTGTCGCGGAAGGATGCGAGCCATGCTTATGGTCGATAGCGAAGGGATTTCACGCAGGCCTCTCCACAACGAGATCGCGGCGATGATCCGAACCATGATCGTCAACGGCGCACTCGCGCCGGGACAACGGATCCCCGAACAGGCCCTGTGCAAGCGCTTTGCGGTGTCGCGAACGCCGCTGCGTGAGGCACTTAAGGTTCTGTCCGCAGAACGACTCGTATGTCTTTTGCCGAACCGCGGGGCCATCGTCGTGCAGGTCACCTCGGAGGAAGCCTGCGATCTGATCGCAGTGCTTGAGGCCCTGGAAGTCCTCGCATTCGAACTGGCCTACAGTCGCATTGACAAGCCAACGCTCGCCGAAATCGAGGCCATACACATCAGGATGGTTGAGCATTTTTGCCGAAAGGAGGCGCTTTCGTACATTGAGCTCGGCCGCCATATCCAGCGGTCGATCGTCAAGGCGACCGGAAATCATCCGCTGATTGAGATCCACCAAATGATTGAGATGCGGCTGCGCAGCGTCTTGTCCATGGCTCGCACACCACCACTGTGCTGGAACGAAGCCGCCGAAGACCAGAAACAGATGATGGCAGCCTTGGCGGCCGGAAACAGTACCGACTTACCAGCCGCTGCGCGTCGGCACACGCGGCACATGATCGAAATCTTCCACCAGGCGCTCAAGACGTTTGAAAAAGATTCCAAGGTCGCGGCCCAGCGTGCTGCCGGACCGACGATTCCAACCTCCGCGAAGGCGCGGTTCTGACAGGGGGCTGGCCCTTTGCCGCCAACCGTGGTCGATGAGGCCAAAGATCGGGAGCCGCGTCGTCGATCGACCTTCTGGTCAAGTGCCGCCAGGGAGACTCGGCTGCTTCTGCATTTTAGCGCGAGTTTTCACTGGTTTGAAAACCGCAAGGTCGGCTTCATGGCCGAAAGAATGCCGCTTTCCACTCGGTATAGTGGTGTTGTCTTCGCCCTCGCTGGGCAGCGGCGAACTTTTTTCATGATGTCCGATTTCCCGTGATTGGAGCGCATTTAGGGGAAAGGCCATGTCCTCCGATCTCCTGACAGCACCCACCAGCCACTCGCAGGCGGAAGCGCTGGAGGCCGTCCGATCGCTATCAGCGGCCGACACGACGGCTTTGCTGAAGATTTCCAGGGCATACGCCAGAACTCGAAGGACCCGGTACGACTATCAAGACCTCTTTCATGAAGCGATCACCCGCATTCTCGAAGGCAAACGCAACTGGCCAGTCGGCCTTCCTTTCGTGCCGTTCGTCAGTGGCGTCATGCGCGCGATCGCCTGGGATTGGCGGACCGAAATCTATGAGGCGGCTTTTGACGAGGAAGGCGGCGCGTCGGAGGAGGGCAGTGTCATTGCCCAGATAGATACAAGAAAGTTTCTAGCCCTGTTCGACGACGATCCGATCGCCCGACAAATCGTCATTGGCATCATGGACGGCGCAAGAGGCGAGGAATTGTGGGAGTCCAGCGGACTTAGCAAAACTGATTACGAGAGCAAGCGTAGAAAAATCCGACGCCGCGTTGAGAAATTATGGCTGGCGGCAGAAGGAACAGAAAAATGACAAGGTCCCAATCGCGACGCGACCCGTTTGGCCGGTTGGCAGATGCCCTCGTTGAGGACATCCTGGCGACGCGAGAGGCTGAACTATTCGCGGAATGTGCTGAGGATCACGGCGATGCTCGCGCGTTATCTGCGGAGGCCGACAAAATAATAGAGAGCATCATAGGGAAGGATCGAGCACAGTCGGACGCCAAGACATACGAGCAGCCGACGTGGTCGACCCTGAACAATGGCGACCTGGGCGCGGCGCCGACCGTCGCGGAGCGCACGACGCAGGCCAGAATCCTCGGGTGGCCGCTGGTTCGACGCAAACCTGCCGAGCTCTCCGGCCGACTGATCGGACGAAACGCCAGATCGGAATCATTCGTTCGGTTGGCCGGATTTTGGCGAAGGAGGATTTCGGCAGACCGCGGCCATTTCTCGCGACGATTTCAAATGGCGATCGCCGCGGTGGTTGCATTCATTGCCGTGACCGGAACAGTGGCACTTTATCGGGCTGATCATGTAGCGACAGGCTCGCCCGACGAGTTCACTCGTGCAGTGACCTCTGTCAACGAGCATCTGCCGAGAGAATTGGAATTACGCGTTTCGCCACCACCATCAAAAGGGTCGCCGGCGCTTGCAGGCGACCCCGTCAATACCACAACTGACGCGGGGCCTGGCACCGCGAAACAAGGTATGCACTACGTCGTCAAGCTTGCGTGGCAGGCCGGTCAGAAGGATACTGTCGTGTCCGACCGGGTCGACATCCCTGAATTGCATGCCAAATATTCATCATTGCCTGCCACGATCCGGCTTCCACCGGGCCAGACGATTTTCATGTTCGCCGATCTGAGCCCAGAACAGGCGTCAGGCTTCTGCGCGGAATTTCCTAAGGTCTCGGGCGTCAACTGCAGCATCCAGCTTACAGCGCAGGTTTCGGGCACGCCCGCGAAGGAAGAGTCCCAGCAGCTTGTGGAGAACCGCGCGAATCCGTCAGTGCGCGCATTTCGCGATAGCGCAAAATCGCGCGAAGTCTACGTCATAACGCTTGCGAGGCAGCCTTGTCCAAAAGATAGTGTCGCGTGTTATGTGATCGACACCGGTGAATTGCACGCCAAATATCCATCGTTACCTGCCACGATTCCACTATCGCTGGGTGGCACGCTTCTCTTGACCGTCGATCTGAGCCCGGAACAAGCGTCAGGCTTCTGCGCGGAATTTCCTAAGGTCTCGGGCCTTGAGTGCGCCACCATCCGACAGGGCGGGCTCACCCAGGCAATGCCTTCTGCCAAGGAGCTGCCGTCGAGGGAATCGGACCGCCCGACCTTTTCGCCGCCAAAGGAAGGCTCGCCTGCGGTCGCAGGCGCCCCCACCAAGACGGTAATTGACGCACGGCGACCAGAGGATCATACCCACGGGTACTTGGTGAAATTTTCGTGGCAGCCGGGTCAGGGCGAAGTTGCCTTGTCTTATTTGCATACAAAATTTCCTTCGCTCGCCCCAAAACCCGACGCCCCAGCGGTTTTTCTTGTCGGCCTGACATCGGAAGAGGCCTCAAACTTCTGTGCGGGGATTGTCGACGCTTCGGGCGTTGAGTGCATCATTCACCCGCCGGCACAATGACAGCGTGCCAATGGCTGCCGCCGCCAATTTCGTGGGTCGACGAAAAACTCCGGCGTTCGGCGGCCGAGCGCTAGCCGGAAGCGTCGGTGAGCGGTCACTGAGGTTTACGCCTCGGGTGCGAGTGGCGCTCGCGGCCAGCGCGCTACTGACATTAGTTTACACAAGCGCGCTCCATTCACAGACCCAGATACCGCGAGTCGAGATCGTCCCAAGTGCCGCCACCAATTCAGGTAATGACCCGCTGCGGTGGTCTGGTTTGTTGCTGAACTATGCCGCGGAGATGGACGGTCATAAACGGCATGTAATCTGCACGGCTCAGTTCATCGCCCCGAGAGTGGTACTGACGGCCGCACACTGCGTGCAGGACTTCAAGACGGGCGCCTGGTACGACGTCGACAAGATGTATTTCGTTCTGCAGTACTCCAAGGGAAGTTTTTCCGATATTTATCGACCGGTGTGCCTGTCGCGATACGACGGCTGGTTTCCGGACACCGGTAAGAGTGTCGGTGAAGCTGAAACGACGCGCAGTGCTTTGGCCAGGTATCAGTGGGATTATGCGATGATTCTGATGGACCACGACGGTCCTGACGGGTTCTTTAATTCGGAAGTCGACTGGAAAGGCAAGTACCAGACCGCGACAATGATCGGTTACCCGTTGGCTCCATTGGCTGATCTCACGGTTCAGACAGCATCCGGGCCACTCTATTTCCCTCCGGATCGACCGAACGTGGTTGCTCTCGTGCACATGAACCGCCAGGACCTCACCAGAGGGACCAGCGGCGGCGGCTGGATGGTCAATATCCACAAGGAGTCGGGAGGCCAACGAAGTGGGTTGGTGAGCATATCGTCTTATATAAATGAACAGTCGCCAGGCGTTTCCTTCGGACCCTATCTCACATCCGATTACAATAAGCTGCTGGATTACGTGTCCAACGGGTGTCCTTATTAATACGCAGATACCACTCACGAGATATCAGAACCACGTCAGACCGCAGTGCGTGTGCTCGACTGACTTTCTGTAATCCAACTCAGCGTTGATTGTATTGCTATGCAAAGCAGCTGACTTTCGGGTGGTGGTGCAATGATCAAGAAGATCACGTTGGTGTTCATGGTTGGATCGGCCGCAGCTCCATTGACCGCGGGAGCCGAGCCATACTCGACTGTCGTGGGAAGTCAAAAAGTAACTTCGGTAAGAAGATCGCCGACCAAAGGCGTCGTAACTAGCCGAGAGGATCTACTGAAGGCGGTGCGCGATGCCGTTCCAATCATAGTAGTCGCCCCGGAGCCGACGAAAGATAATCGAATAAAATGATATGTCGGGCGCCAATGTTTCTAGGTGACTCACTTTTGCTTGATCAAAGCGCGTCGATGGCAAACGTTGAATCATTTTTTAGGAGTGATTTGAGAGCCCGTCACGAGTTGTACATTCGGAACTTTGGTATTTGCATTATGTATAGTTTATCGAGATCGCCCGCGATAAGTCCGATGCCAATTTCAATCTTATAAGCATCGTGTGGATTTTATCCGGACGCCTATTGATTATCGAGCCGCTTGGCCATTGTGATCTTTTGTTCGACTCTTGTTCGAGTCAGAGCGGTCTCCTCCAGAACAACATCTGTTGTGAAGGTCCACGGGCGTTCCCGATTTGCTCGTGCATTCCGGAAGCCTCGGTCACTTTGGAAAGCAATCTTGCCGAGCGACCCAACTACCGAGCGACAGACTACCGAGCGACCGACTACTTGCGGTCAGTTCGGCAATCGCTATAGTCGGCAGGTCGTCGGTTCCCGCCTTGGCGGGACACAAAAGGGAACGCGGTAAAGGTCCGCCCGAAGCCGCGGCTGCCCCCGCAACTGTGTGCGGCGAGCATCCTCAATGAGCCACTGGAGCTTCACAAAACTCCGGGAAGGCAGAGGAAAGCGTTGACCCGCGAGCCAGGAGACCTGCCGCGACACCAAAACGGCCATGCCCTCGGGTGGAGGGCGAATGGGAGATCATGATGAACCCCAAGCTGCTTCGCGTCACGAACTCGTGGATTGCTGCCTGTTTGTTCACCACGGCGCTCGCGGATCTCTTCCACGCTTGCGCATTCGATGAATTGTTCTATGGCGCAGAAAGACCACCCTTTGGCACTCATCTCCCCGCCCTTGTCTTGATCCAGACCGCGTCCGCAATAGGCATCGCGATTGTCGTGCGCCGGCTGAGAGCGGATCTTTCCGCGCCGGCGTCGCGATTTGCCGGCGCGTGATCGTCGGCCTCGGATTTGGAACCCTCCGGGCTGATCATTCCCGACCTGCAAGCCATGGACTTCAACCCCAATCTGACACTCATCCTCGGCGGCGCACGCTCGGGTAAAAGCCGATACGCTGAGGGTTTGCTCACAAAATTGCCCGCACCCTGGCTCTATGTCGCGACTGCACAAGCCCTTGACGCAGAGATGGCCGAACGCATCGCCACCCATCGTTTACGTCGCGAATCGGGCTGGCAGACCGTTGACGCCCCGCACGACTTGGCCGCAGCCGTGGAGACATTTCCGCCAACCATCCCCATGCTCATAGACTGCCTGACGCTTTGGCTCAGCAACCGCATGCTGGCTCAGGCCGATATAGAGGGGGAGGTCGGTCGCCTCGAAGCCGCCTTGGATCGGCGGGTCGGGCCAACCGTGCTGGTGGCTAACGAGGTCGGGTGCGGAATCGTGCCCGATAATCATCTCGCTCGTCGCTTCCGCGACTTGCAGGGTCGTCTCAACCAGACTCTGGCCGCCCGAGCGGACCGTGTGGTCCTCGTCGTGGCCGGACTGCCACTCGTTGTCAAAGGGAGCGCATGAGCAAGATCGTCGATGAGGCCGAGCGTCATCGGGCCAAAATGGCCAAGCGCAAGGCTGTGCAGGACGCCGAAGTCGCGCAAAAGACCGTCGAAAAAGGCCTGCTGATCGTCCATACCGGGGCCGGCAAGGGAAAGTCCACGGCCGCATTCGGCCTCGCGCTGCGCATGCTGGGCCGCGGTGGTCGGGTCGGAGTAGTGCAGTACATCAAGGGAGCATGGCACTCAGCGGAACGCGACGCGCTTGCTGCGTTCGGCGACCAGATTGCCTGGCACACAATGGGTGAGGGCTTCACCTGGGAGACGCAGGATCTCGGGCGTGATATCGCGGCCGCCGAGCGCGCCTGGCAAAAGAGCCTCGAACTGATGGCGGATCCGGCCTTTGCTCTCGTCGTCCTTGATGAACTCAACATCGCCCTGCGCTACGGCTATCTGGATCTAGCAGCGGTGATCGCGGCGCTGACTGCCCGTAGAGCCGGGCTGCACGTCGTCGTCACCGGCCGTAATGCCAAGCCGGAATTGGTTGAGGTCGCCGATCTGGTCACTGAAATGACGCTCGTGAAGCACCATTTCGCGGCCGGGGTCAAGGCACAGTCAGGAATCGAGTTTTGACGTGGTTGCTCGTTCACTGATGTTTCAGGGAACCGGTTCCGATGTCGGCAAGTCGCTCATCGTCGCCGGTCTTGCTCGCGCTTTCGTTCGCCGCGGCCTCAGAGTGAGGCCATTCAAACCACAAAATATGTCGAACAACGCCGCCGTCACGGCTGACGGCGGCGAGATTGGACGCGCCCAAGCCCTGCAGGCGCGCGCCGCACGCACCCTTCCGAGCGTCCACATGAACCCTGTTCTGTTGAAGCCGCAGGCCGAAGTCGGTGCTCAGGTCGTCGTGCAGGGCCGCATCCTCGGCTCAGCCAGGGCTGCCGAGTATCAACTGATGAAGAAAGATCTGCTGCCTCTGGTGCTCGACAGCTTCCTTTGGCTCAAGGAGGAATGTGATCTGGTACTGGTCGAGGGTGCCGGCAGCGCGTCGGAAATCAACCTGCGCCGCCACGATATCGCGAATATGGGTTTTGCGCGCGCCAGCAATGTGCCGGTCGTGCTGATTGGTGATATCGACCGCGGCGGCGTCATCGCAAGTCTGGTCGGGACCAGATTGGTAAATGAGGCCGAGGACGCGGCAATGATCAAAGGCTTCCTGGTCAACAAGTTTCGCGGTGATCCCGCCTTGTTCTCGGACGCAATGGTCACCATTGCTCGCCTCACCGGATGGGAGGCGCTCGGCCTCATACCATTTTTTGCTGACGCCCATTTGTTGCCAGCGGAGGATGCGCTTGCACTGCAGATTGCCCAACCAGTCAAATCGAATGCTCGCATACGGATTGCGGTTCCGATCCTGCCCCACATCGCCAACTTCGACGATCTTGATCCGCTCGGCGCGGAACAGGCCGTGGAACTGGTGCGGGTTCGGCCCGGTGTGGCTCTTCCGGGTGATGCCGATCTGATCATTTTGCCGGGCTCGAAGGCAACCATCGCCGACCTTGGCGTTTTCAAACAAGCCGGATTCGACATCGACGTAAAGGCGCATGTGCGCCGTGGCGGTCTGTTGCTCGGTCTGTGCGGTGGCTATCAGATGCTCGGCCGCAAGATCGACGATCCCGGGGGGATGGAAGGACCTGCTGGCTCAGTTCAGGGTCTTGGCTTTCTTGATGTCGAGACCGTGCTGTCCAACGAAAAGCGGCTTGAGCCGGTGGAGGGTATGACCAGCGACGGGATTCGGTTCGCAGGCTATGAGATGCATGTCGGCAGCACACAGGGCCCCGACTGCACGCGCCCGTTCGCCCGATTCACCGGCGGATCGCCGGAGGGAGCTCTATCACCCAACCGGCAGGTCATGGGTACCTACATCCACGGCCTGTTTGCC
>Ga0187783_10000811_pt1 | contig 22958 bp, 18 predicted proteins | sample 1015_SJ02_MP02_2_FD_132471 | JGI IMG/M metagenome (GOLD analysis project Ga0187783, IMG submission 132471) | Tropical peat soil microbial communities from peatlands in Department of Meta, Colombia - 1015_SJ02_MP02_20_MG | ecosystem: Environmental > Terrestrial > Soil > Wetlands > Peat | place...
CACGCCAGGGTTGGGAAACGTGATACCAGCCAGCACGGGCGGCCCCGGAGTAACAGCCAAATTCGTGATGTCGGCGACGCTCGGCGACAGCGTGGTTTGGAGCGTATTGGCGAGATCCGCCGTCATTTTCTCAATCGCCCCCTCAGCCGCGTGGAAGCTAGCGTTATTTTGCACGTCTTGCGTGCCCACCTTCACCTCGGTGTTGAACATCATGATCATGCCAATCGCCAACCCGGAGAGGAGAAATAGCAACATCAAGGTTGTGATGAGCGTGAATCCCTTCGAGTTATGTTTCCAACTACACATGGTTAAGCTCCTCATCCTCATTCCAAATCTTCTTCCAAAATCCATTGCTCACTAGAGAATCTCGGGGGATGCCACGTGGCATGAGCTTCAGTAGCGATTGTTGTAGCTCATGTTGCGAGCGCTGATTGACGTCTGTACGTCAAAACTCTGAAATCCTTGGGTCGCCATGAGTGAGCTCTTGGTTCCGTAGAGCTGACCATGGATCGTCAGGTGTGCAATGTTCACCTTGCGAATCAAGCTGGGGGCGACCGGCGGCACTGCGGTCTCGCCGCCATTGCCGTCTGCGTTCAGCAGGGTGCCGTCGCTATTGTAGGTATCGTAGGTGAATTGCATATTGGCGATATTGTCGGCAAGCGGAACCGCGGGTTGTCCGTTCACTTGGCGATAGAGAATGGTCGTCGTATTTCCGCCAGCATCGACCCAGTTCTTCAAGTAGTAAGTAATCACAAAAATTCTGGTCACCGGCACGCCGGCAGCAGATGCGCTGGTCGCCGTCAGATCGTTAGGCTGGCCAGACTGATTCAACTCCAATGTGTCGTTGTTACTGAAGCCGATTACATACTGGCTGCCGCCCGCACAAGGTGATCCGGCACAAGGCGTCGGCGCCCCAGCCGGTCCAGCGACGGAGGTCACTTCTCCGACTCCCAGCAAGCCGGTGGTTGACGGGCCCACCATGACCAAATCTCCGGGTTGCAGGCCATTCACCGTGTTGTTGAGCGCCTGCGGGAAAGCGAGGTTGGGCGGTAAGACACAGCTCGGCGGTGGCGGGTTGGGGGGCGCCATAAATGTGAGTTGATTACCCGCGGCGTTGAACGTTATTGGGTTGGCCGTTCCGGAATAGCAATTCAGTGCCAGATTCGTGTCGCTATAGACGACAGTAATTATGTCGCTGGGGGTCACACTGCCAGGAGGAGTGATCCCCTTCTGATATGCGGGCATAATCGGATAGAGCGTTGGCGGATAGGCGGCACCACATGCTCCGCCTATGCAGGGGTAGTCCAGGGCGCCGTTCGGAGGACAGACCGGTCCTGCAGAGCACCCGTAAACCGGCGCGCTGGAGTAGGGCAACGGTATACTCTCGCCAGTAAGCTGCGTTAAGCCAGCCCCCGCCAGGCTGATGTCTTTCAACAACATGCCTTCGGCGGCCCGCAGGTCTTGTTGCAATTCGGCTCGTTGCTGCACCACCCAGGTTGCATCCATGCCTGTGGTGTACAGCTTGACCGCAGCCGCGGTGATCACCACCCCAAGAGCCATTGCCAACATCAGCTCAATCAAACTGAAACCGCGACTCGAAGAATTGGACACTGTTTCCATAGCTCCCTCAGCGGTACTGCGAAATTAAGGTCGCGAGGACGTAATTCTGCGGCACATGCAACTGGGGAGTAGTAAAGGTGACGGTGATGATGACCGAATTCAGGTTACCGTCTGGTATTCCGCCGACCACATAAGGCGTGATTGCAATGGTCCGCGTGTAATTCGTCAAGCTGTAGCAGGTATCCGGGGGGCAGGTACCCGCATATACTCCGGTGGGGCCGGGCTGTTCCAGAATTTGGGCGCCACAGGCGGCATCATCAGACGTGCCGATGATGCCGTCAACTCCCGCACAGTCGATGGGCTCAGGACCGGCAAGAAAGATCCCGGTGGTGCAGCCTGTCCCTACGGCACAGTTGCCGTTGGCAATCTGCGACCACTGGATGGTGGCGGTTTCTCGGGCCGTCAGAATGCTTTCCAACGCTTCGTTGGCCAATCGTTTTGCAATGGCATTCTGCTCCGAAGTCTGCGTCGAGGCCATAGCGATGCCCATTACTGCCAGCAAACTCACCAGCCCGACCATCATGACGACCATCGAGAACATGACTTCAAGTAAGGTGAACCCGCTCTCCGTGCGGTTCGAAACCGGCCACAGTTGCTTCTTCTGGTGCGCCATCAGTTTTGCCTCCAGTAAGCGGTACCGCCACTATTGTTGTACAGCCGCCATCCCCGCAAGCGGCCGGTGGCTCCCCAAACGGTGATGGCATGGGAGCTGTAAAGCTGACCGGCTCGCGCGATATAGATCACGCCGTTGTTAACGTTTCCATTCACATCCTGGGCTGTGCCATCGGGCATGAAATAGATCACGTTTGTGGCCCCTCCGGCGACACCTTGATCGAAGGAAATAGCTCCGGCGACGCTAAACCCGTCTGGCGCGTTGGCCCCGGCAGGAATTCCTGCGATGGCAGTGAAGCTGACATCCGTAGGAAGAGTGTAGGTAGTCACCACATTCCCATTTCCGGCTTGCGTGATGGTAATGGTATTGGGCACCGCCGCATTGCTGAAGGTGACGGAGTATTGTTGCCGCTGTCCCACCGCAAAGTCTCGCGTCTGCCGAATCGCCGCCAGGGTGGTGTTGTATGCGTTATTCACCCGCGAATACTGGAGGGCAGGCTGCATCCCCATGATCGCGACCCCGCTGACAACCAGAATGATGGTCACGACCACCATCATCTCGATCAACGAGAAACCGCGCATTCTGCGTGAACCCATGTCTTGGTCTTTCCGGGGGAATTTGCCTGCTGGAATTTCGTTGTGCCATCTTCTGCCCATAGCCTGCATAAGAAAAAGCACATGCGTGAGCCGCGGCCGAGCTCACGTTGTCGATCATCGTAAGGAGGCGTCTGAAGGGCGTCCAGTGACGAAGGGGCGGGGTCGGCCATTGCACTTACGTAAGGTAATTTTGCCAGGTAACTCCGGTCACTTTGGCATGCGGAGTCCGGCGAATCTTGTTTGAAACATTGCCTGAGGCCGGTGAGCGAGGGTTGCCGCCGGCCGCGAGGGGCTTAGATCGGGCAGCGCGGCGCCACCGTGTGCCATGATCCTCGGTAACTTGTGTCGATCCGATTTCGGAACTTACGATGCTGGCATCATGGCGCTCACGTCGCTCGTGGTGTGCGCAGAAGACGAAACCGTCGCTGTGCTGCGCCAGGTTCTTCAGGATCTCGACATCAAGGTGGAGATCGCCAGCAGCGCGAAGGCTGCCCTGGCTCGAGCGGGTGCCCGACAATTTGACGCGCTCGTGGTGGATTGCCAGGACGAAGCCTCCGGTCTTTCCCTGCTTACTCTATTCCGAGCCATGCTCGAGAACCGCAATGCCATCGTGATTGCGCTGGTAAACAGCCAGGCCCAGGTGCGCGAGGTCTTTGGCCAGGGGGCGAACTTTCTCATTTACAAGCCGGTGTCCTCGGAACGAGCTCTCGACAGCCTCCGCGCGGCCCGAGGGCTGATGCGGCAGGAGCGGCGCATCGAACCGCGCATCCCGGTCCAGGTCCAGGCGTCTCTCGCCTTCGCCGGCAAGGAGGATGCAGCGGCCACGCTGGTCGAATTGAGCGAGAGTGGCTTGGGCCTCGAGACCCGGGCGGAAATGCCGCCCGCCTGCAAAGCCTACCTGCAATTTTCCCTGCCCACAAGCCAGGCCGTCATTCGCCTTTCCGGAGAAATGATGTGGCAGGATCGCAGCGGGCGCGTCGGAATCCGCTTTGTCAGCGTGCCACAAACCTCGAAGCGGATCTTGCACGGCTGGGTCGAGCAACACGCCTCCGCACCGATTCCTGACTCTACACCCGGAAAAGCTCCTGCCACAGAGGTTCAGAAGCTCGGGCTCTCGGCGGGACTTGGATTACTGTCGGCCTCGGCAGCCGACCGCCGTAGTTTAGAGCGCCGGGCGTGTTCGCTCGGGGCGGAAATCTATCGCGAGGACTCGAAGGTGCCGCACCACTCGACCCTGACCGATATCAGCACGGGTGGCTGCTACGTTGAAACCCCGGAGACCTTTCCCCAAGGGACGATCCTCACCATCGTGGTACGAACCCGCGAACGCAAAATATGCGTGGTGGGGAAAGTCGAAAGCATGCATCGTGGCTACGGCATGGGAGTGCGCTTCACACTGGCCGGCGATGCCGAGCGCACCCAGGTCCAGCACCTCCTTGCCTGTGCCGAATTTGAGCCGCAGGCAACGGATTGACTTCCGCTCCGAAGTGGCCGACCTTAATGGCTGGTTGCCGTCGGTTCGAGCGCGGCGTGGCGAAAATATTCGAGTGAGGTTCGTAACCCCGTCTCGAGGTCAACTTTCGGTTCCCATCCCAGCAACGCTTTCGCTTTGCTGATGTCGGGACAGCGTTGTTGCGGGTCATCTTGCGGCAGTGGTTCCCGGCGTATTTTGCTCTTCGAGCCGGTGACCGCCAGCACCAGTTTGGCGCATTCAAGGACGGTGAACTCGGTGGGATTGCCGATATTCACCGGCAGGTGTTCGGAAGACTTCCGCAACCGCATGAATCCCTCGATTTCGTCGCTGACATAGCAAAAACTGCGGGTTTGGCTGCCATCCCCATACACCGTGAGATCCTCGCCCCGCAGTGCCTGCTTCATGAAGTTGGGAATGACCCGTCCATCGTTTAGCTGCATCCGGGGTCCGTAGGTGTTGAAAATGCGCACGATGCGGGTATCTAGGTCGCGAGACCGGTGATAGGCCATGGTCAGCGCTTCGCTGAAGCGCTTGGCCTCGTCGTAAACCGACCGCGGGCCGATTGGGTTGACATGCCCCCAGTAGGTTTCCCTTTGTGGATGTTCCAATGGGTCGCCGTAGCATTCCGAGGTGGAAGCAAGAAGATATTTCGCCCCGTGCCTACGTGCTATTTCCAAGGTGTTGAGCGTGCCCGCCGAACCGGTCCTCAGGGTCTCGATGCCGTGCTTCATGTAGTCCACCGGGCTCGCGGGACACGCGAAATGAAAGACGTAATCGATCTTGCCGCATTCGAAGGGATCGCTGATATCAAGTTTCCGGAACTCGAAGCGGGGCTCGTTGCGGAGGTGCCCTAGGTTGCTTTCTCGGCCGGTCAGCAGATTGTCAACGGCGATCACCGAATACCCTTCTCCGAGAAGGGCATCACACAGGTGGGAGCCGAGGAAACCGGCGCCGCCGGTCACCATGGCGCGCGTCGTGCTCATGAGTTCTCAACTGCCCTGGGCGCGGCGTTGGTGGGGGACGAACGAACCTCCGGGGTGACTGCCGACCGACCAATGCTGTAATAGGTGAAACCCTGCTCCGCCATGGATTCCGGGTCGTACAGGTTGCGCCCGTCAATCACGATCGGGTATCTCATCTCGCGATGAACCCGCTCGAGATCGAGGGCAGCGAATTCATCCCATTCGGTGAGAATCAACAATGCGTCAGCGCCGCGGGCGGCTGCGTAGGGACTTCGCGCGAACTGCACGCTGGAGTGCAAGACCTCGCGGGCCCGCTCTTCGGCCGCCGGGTCATAGGCTGAAATGCTGCAGCCCTCCTGCAGCAAGGTCTCGACCAACATGATGGCCGGGGATTCGCGAATGTCATCGGTTCCGCCCTTGAACGCCAGCCCTAAAACCGCCAGGCGCTTGCCCCGCAAGGTCCAAAGGGCGCTGCGCACCTTGCGCAGGAAGCGCTGCCGCTGCTCTTCGTTGATATGCATCACCTCGTCGAGGAGGCGAAAGTCATATCCGCATTCCCGGGCGACGGCACGGAAGGCCTTCAAATCCTTGGGGAAGCAGGAACCTCCGTATCCAATCCCAGGATTCAGGAAGCGCTGTCCGATGCGGTTGTCGCTGCCGATCCCCTGGCATACTTGCTGTACATCGGCGCCCACCGCCTCGCAGATCGACGCGACCGCGTTGATGAAGGAAATTTTCATGGCCAAAAAGGCGTTAGAGGCGTGCTTGATCAGTTCCGCACTCTTGGTGCTGGTCACAATCAGCGGCGGGGGGATCTGCGCCCGGTCCGGTGGTGGAATCGCATCCCCGCGCTGGTAGTAGCTGCCGTCCGTGAGGGGAGCGTAGAGGGCGCGCAGCACCGAAGCGCAACGCTCGTTGTCGGCCCCGACGACAATGCGGTCGGGAAAAAGAAAGTCGGTGACCCCGCTTCCTTCGCGGAGAAACTCCGGGTTCGAGGCAACGTCAAAGGAATCGGGACTTGCGGCATGGCGGAGAATGATCTTGCGGATCCATTCGCTGGTGTATACCGGCACCGTGCTCTTCTCGACGATGACCTTATATCCGTTAATCGCGCTGGGAATGCTTCGGGCCACAGACTCCACATAGGAGAGATCAGCCTCACCCTGCTCGGTGGGCGGCGTTCCCACGGCGATAAACACCACATCGCTCTCGAGCACAGCGGCGTGCAGATCGTCGGAAAACGTGAGCCGTTGTCCACGATGGCGGTCGAGCAGCTCGGGCAGAAATTTCTCGTGAATCGGTACCTGACCGTTCTTCAGGGCGGCCAGTTTTTGCTGGTCATTGTCAACCAGCACCACGGTGTGGCCGAGATCGGCGAAGCACGCCCCGGCGACCAATCCCACGTATCCAGATCCTACGATTGCAATCCGCATCCCAATCCGCCCTCTGCGCAAAGCATCCTGACCGAGACTGCCAGAAGCATACCAGCTTTGTTCTGCCGGGTCGATTTGCCTGGCCCTGCGGCCAGCGAAGCACCCGGCCGCAGGCCACTTAACTCGCTGAAAACACAGGAGCGATGAGGGGCGACAATGAGAAGCTCAGGATCATTTAATGTTTTGGCAAAGGTGGCCGTTGGGCCTCGCTAGGCGGTCGTTTCCTCGAGAAAGCTCTTGCCCTTCTGCTCCGATCCCCAGGCTAGAACCGTGATGAGCAGGGCTATATTGGCTATCTCAAATCCTGCCAGCGCCCGGCCGTATCCAAATTCCCCTCGCAGGGCATACTCGATGCTATTGGTTCCCGCAGCCAAAAGAATGCCAAGCTGATAGGCAAAACCGGGCATAAGACCGCGCACCGCGCCGGGGGAAAGTTCGTTGAGATGCGCGGGGATGATGCCCCAGGCGCCTTGCACTCCGGTCTGCATCAGGAAAGCCCCCAGAACGAGCAGCACCGCCGAGCTTGCGAAGGCCCATGCCGGAATCACGGCCAGAGAAAGCAGGAGAGCGAGGATCATGCTTTTCCGTCGGCCGACGGTCTCGGAAAGATGCCCGAACGCAATTGCGCCGAGCACCGCTCCAACGTTGTAGACAATGGCCATCGACGAGACCCCGGCCGAGCTAAACCCGTGGGCTGATTTCAAAAAGTCGGGATATAAATCCTGCGTGCCATGGGAGAGAAACATCATGAGGGTCATCAATAGCACCAGATAGGAAAAGATTCTCCAGTGGCCGCTTGCCGTGCGGACAATGGCCGCAAACGTAGGGGCGCGATGCTGCTTCCAGGCGGGGGATTCCTTCACCCGGAGACGGATATAAAATGCCAGCAGAGCTGGTGCGCCGCCGACCCAGAACATGGCTCGCCATCCCCATGCCGGCAGTACAAACCTTGCGGCTACGGCAGCCAGCAGGTACCCGATGGAATATCCGCACTGCACCACGCCCGAGAGAACCCCGCGCCTTTGCCGCGGTGCGCTTTCCATGGCCAGCGATGCGCCGACTCCCCACTCTCCCCCCATCCCAATCCCATACAGGGTGCGCAGTCCCAGAAACACCTGGTAGTTCGGGGCGAAGCCGCAGAGCAGCTCGATCAGCGAAAAGAACACGACATTGGCGATCAGCGGCTTGCGACGGCCGTAACGGTCGGCAAGCAGACCAAACAGCAGCGCGCCGACCGGCCTCATGGCCAGGGTTGCGGTCAAAGTCCAAACGATCGCAGTTTTGGTCACCCGGAATTGTGCGGCCAGCGTATCCACCAGGAACACGAGCACAAAGAAATCGAAGGCATCCAGGGTCCAGCCGAGAAAGCTGGCAATCACGGCATGCGCTTGGTCGGAGCGTGAAAGCCGAACGGATGAGAGGTGAGGAACCGAGTTCATGAACCTCAAGCGCCGCCATCAGAACACGGCGAGAGGAAGAACGCAAGTGGCGGTTCGTCGAAGATCACCGAAGCCGTCCTTTACCGGACAATGGTGAGAGCCTGGCGGCGCTTCGGACCGAAACGAAAGATTGCGAAGCGGTCATCGAGCGAAGCCACGCGCTCGATCCCAAGCCGGCGCATCACCGCGAAACTGGTGTGATCCACGAGGGAGAAGTCCTGGGCGTTGTGGGAGAGGCCGATTTGCCACGCCGCCTCGAGGTCCGCCATACCGACGGGTTCAATGGCGGCCACCCCGCTGCGCATTCCCTCCCAGAACCGAGCCGCCGCATGGCTTCGGATTCGATATCGGAGCAACGTCCAGGTTTCTACCAGCACGTGATCGGTGGTGACCAACCGCTCGCCCGAGGTGAGAATGGCCTTGGCGCGGGCGTTGCTCGGGTCGGCAGAATCGGCTGCAGCGTACCAGATCGATGTGTCAACGAACAGGCTCATGGCAGACAGCGTGTCAGCGGTGTCGATCGTCCTTCTCGGCGAGAAAGGCCTCGGCAATCATGGCGCTTTTGTTGCGAGCAACGTCGGAGTTGTCGGAACTGCCGAGATCAAACACCGAAGCCACATCCCCCGAAACTTGAGGGCCGCCGAGATCGCGGGCCACCAGCCGGCGCAGATATTCGGCGAGAGATACACCCAGATCGCCGGCACGCTGGCGAGCTCGTCGCTGCATCTCGGGCTCCAGCGTGATCTGGGTGCGTGTCATCATGATGGTACCATCATAGCATACGATCGCATCGTTCGCGGTGTAGAGAGAAAAGCCTTGTTTCCGACCCGCAATTGTTCGACTCCTGACCCGGGCCTCCGAGGAGCCCGGAAATGCCTTAGCCGGAGTCGGGGAATAGGTTCCACGCGCTTCTCCTGTCAAAAGAAGACGCTTAACGATAGTGGGGTTCGTCGGCCTGAGCGCACCGCCAACGGTGCTTTTCCACTGCGGGGTTGGTTTTTCGCTTGCTTTGCTGTTGACAAGGCCGGCGTTTCGCGGGAAACTCCGCTCAGTTGCGCCAGCTTCGGGTGGCAGTAAGTGGAGAAACCGTGGCACATCGGCTGTTTTCCCGTACGGTAACCGCGAAGGCGCGCAGCTCCGGTTCTCGGCTGGGCACTCCCGGGCCTCGCGAACCGCGGCACACTTCCGATGTTCGGGAGAAGAGTCGAACCAGCTCCGACGAAGATCTAAGCTTTTTTCGATCTTTGAACGCTCTCTCTGCCTTGACTGATGTTTCGTTGGCCGCCGAAATCGCTTTAGACGTCGCCCTCTACGAGCTGCTGCAACAAGCTTGTGCGGCGGCGGTCGCGACCGGCGGAGCGATTGGCCTCGTGCAGGGCGGTGAGATCGTCTGTCGTGCCCGAACCGGGGAAGCTGCTCCCGACTTGGGAGTGCGATTGGATCAGCATTCAACCTTAGCAGCGGCATGCGTCGAAACTCGGGAATGGCAGCGCTCGGATGATACCGAGACAGATCCCCGCGTGGATGCTGAACGTTGCCGGCGGCTCGGAGTGCGCTCTATCCTGTTCATTCCAATCCTGAGAGCCCAGGAGCTGATTGGTATCCTCGAGGTTCTCTCCCCTCTCCCCAATGCTTTCAGCGATCGTGAAACTGAGGTTCTTTGCATGTTCTCGCAGCGGGTCATCGACAAGTTGGAGCGTACCAAGGAAGTTCAGGCCTCCGGTGGCGCCGTCGATTCGGTTCAAGAGCCACAAAAGCTGGAGGGCTGGGAACCCGTAACTCAAGCGAGCAGTCAGGAAGAGCAGGAAGAGAAGGCAGCGGGGAGCCAGAGGCGAGCGCGAGATTTTTCGACCGATGCGCTGCTCGTGTCTCTGGTCTTGCTCGCCGCCATGTTGGGCTGGATGTTGGATCGTGCCGAATGGCATTCGCACACCTCCCGTCCTGCCAAATCCCGTGCCCAGCTCAGCCAAGGCTTGCCCTCTCCGGGGTCGTCGGATAGCTCGACAGCAACCAACCCATTGGCCGATCTCACGCTGGATTCAAAGTCAGGCGACCAGGGTGAAGACACGGATGGGAGTCTAACTGTATCTCGCGACGGGAAGGTTATATTTCACCAACCCGCGGTGGCAAACCCGTCTCAGAGTAAGGTCATCGGCGACGAAATCCAACCTGCTACCGAAAAGGAGGTGACGAGACCTCCACGCAGTGTCTCCCCTGAAGTGGCGGAGGAACACATTGTGAGCCGGGTTGAGCCCGTGTATCCGCAAGCCGCCAGAGTCAGTGGGACTCAAGGTGCCGTCATACTGGATGTGTGGGTTGGGCAACAAGGCGCCGTGCAAAAGGTCGCCCCCATCAGTGGTAGTCCTCAGCTGGTAGCTGCGGCCACGGCGGCCGTGCGGCAGTGGCGATTTCGCCCGTTGTTCTATGAGGGCCAGCCCGAGGATTTTAGGACCCGCGTCACCCTTACTTTCAGGCTGCCTTGACCGCCTAGGGTGTCCCGCTCGAGTCCCGGGCGTGATTCCTTACCTGCCGGCGGCATTTTTTCTTGCATACGGTATTTTGCTCGGACCCTGAGGTTCAGGGACTAGAGTTGGGTGCTCGAAACCTTGGTCGTACTTTGTCCCGAAGGCGAGCCGGCTTGGGGCAAACTAGCCGATGGCCGAGGTTTTCCGTTCCTGCGGTTGGCCACCATAGGAAGCTCGGGAGTTCCTCCCAGGTGATAGGCATAGAGAGCCACTTCGACTCTTTTCGACACACCTAATTTGTCAAAGATGCGGAACAGATAGTTCTTGACAGTGTGCTCGGTCAGCCCTAAGCGCTGCGCAACTTCCCGGTTCGAAAGTCCCTCCGCCACGCAGCGCACGACCTCCTGTTCGCGCCGCGACAGCAGTTCTCGTCCCTTAGCGTCGAGGACTCGCAGGGGCAGAGCTCCCCCGAGCGCATCGAGCAGATAGCGAAGTTCCCGGCTATTGGCCCAAACCTGTCCCTGACTCACACAGCAGATGCATTTGGCCAAGGATTTCAGCGATTCATTTCGGGAAAATACACCACGCGCACCAGCCCGGAATGCCTCGAGCACCGCGTCGCGTTCGGAGGAATCGAGCAGCATCACCACCTGAGTCTCGGGGCGGAGGCCGTGGATTTCCCGAGCCAAATCAAATCCTTTGCGCGGATTTCCGTCGACCTCGGCGCTAAGCACAACCACCGCCGGCTTTTCGCTCATGACGGTGGAAAGGATTTCCTGCCCATCGGCGGGACAATCGAGCACCTGAAACTGCCGGTCGCGCTCGAGTGCCGTTGCCAGCAACTGGCTGCTCATCCTGGTGCTGTCAGCGGCCAGAACTCGGATTACATCGGAGCCGTCAGGTAAGCCCATTGCGGGACCCACAAAGCTTCCCCTCCCAACCTTCGGTAGCGTTCAGCGAACCATCGTAAAACGGTGAAACCTAAGGAGACTACGAGCGAACCGGAGGGAGAATCGGCTCCCCCCGCAGCCCACTTTCACGAACCACCTAACCCGTAGGGACTTTATTCTCACAACGCGCTACTGTAAATGGCACCTTGGTGCCAAGTTCTGTGTAAGTTGCCATGAATATATCATCTTTTTCTTTAGCATAGTTCCAAAGACTGTCTGCCGCCGATTTGCTCCCTGGAACCAAGCTGGATCCTTCAATCGAGCAGAAACGCTTGCTCGGCCAGGCGCATGATCTCCGCACCGATCGGAAGCGACGCGGTTGCTGCAGGAGAAGGTACGTTCCAGACTTGCAGCATGTTGCCCGTACAGGCGAACTGAAAATCATCGACCAGCGATCCGTCCCTCAGCAGCGCCTGGGCGCGGACCCCCGAGCCGCCGACTACGAGATCGGAGCGCGTAACCTCAGGGATCAACCTTTGCAGCGCTTGGACAAAGGCGGCTTTCGAAAAAGAACGATAGAACTCCCCCGCAGCCGGGTGCCAGTACCTCGCCGCAATGTGCCAGAATCCGGGAAATGACAGGGTTTGAGCGATGTCTCGCAGGCTGAAGTCAGTTTTTCGATAACCTTCGCGTCGGAATGCTAGGACCGCATTGGGACCAGCGTCGACTCCTCCGCCAATCCGACGTGTGAAATGAACTCCGAGAAATGGAAAACGGAGGTCCGGCACGGGATAGACTAAGGCATGCACAAGATGTTCTCGCGACGGAATCAAGTCGTAGTATTCGCCGCGGAAGGGGACGATCGAAACTGGGGGGTTCTCGCCTGCCATTCGGCTGACCCGGTCGCTCTGTAGTCCGGCACAGTTGATCACGAAACGGGTGGACAAAGGTCCGCAAGTGGTCTCGATCACCGTTTCTTGGCCGCGGCGAACAATGCCTTGGACTTCGGTTGAGGTCCGAATCGAGCCACCCTGCGCTCGGACCAATTCGGCATACTTTTGACACACTTTTCGATAGTCGGTGATCCCCGTACCGGGGACGAGCAGCCAGCCCACACCGCCACAGTGGGGCTCAACCTCACGCACCTGGGCCGGGTCCAGGAGTTTCAATCCCTTGATTCCGTTTGCGCCGCCTCGTTCCAGCAAGGCATGCAGGCTGGGTATTTCTCCGGTGTTCGAGGCGACGATGACCTTTCCACAGATCGAATGGGGGATATTCTGCTTCTGGCAGAAGGCCAACATTTGCGCTGCGCCTTCCACGCACAGCCGGGCTTTGAGCGAACCCGGCTTGTAATAAACTCCGGAATGGATCACCCCGCTGTTGTGCCCACTCTGGTGACGTCCTACGCCCTCTTCTTTTTCGACGACCAGCAGCCGAAGTTTGGGAAACCCCTGGGACAAATGCATGGCCGCGGACAGGCCGACGATTCCGCCGCCAATCACCACCATGTCGAAGCTTTCATCGGGCATGGTCGTATCCTCTTAGATTTTTCGCAGAATGTCGAGATTGGGTGCCGCGACCCGTTGCTCGTTCCGCCAGAAATCGTGGATCTCGAGACAGAACGACCGATACGACGTGCTGCAAGGAGACTCATTGGTTCAGCCCGGTCGAAACCACGATTACGGGTTTTCTGCCGGTTGGGTATACTGGCCCTTCCATTTTGCAAGCTGAGAGATGAGGCATGGACTGGCAATCGTTTTGGTTGACGATCCACCTGGCGGTATTGGTGACCTTGATCCTGATGATCGTGGGCCTGCCCCTGGCCTACTGGATCGCCTATTCGCGCTGGCGCTGGAAATTCATAGTGGAATCACTGGTGGCGATGCCGATTGTGCTGCCGCCCACCGTGCTGGGGTTTTATGTTTTGTTGGCCCTCGGATCGCGCAGCCCGCTGGGGCGATGGTGGCAAGCGATGACCGGGCACACCCTGGCGTTCTCCTTCACCGGGCTGGTCATTGGGTCGATCCTCTATAGCCTTCCCTTCGCGGTACAGCCGTTTGCCGCGGCGTTTTCGCAGGTTGATTCCAGGCTGCTTGCCGCATCCGCTACCCTGGGAGCTTCGCGCTTCAGAACCTTTTGTCGCGTGGTGCTACCTTTGTCAGCGTCCGGCGTGCTGACCGGCGCGGCGCTGAGCTTCGCCCACACGATGGGGGAATTTGGGGTTGTGCTGATGGTAGGCGGGAATATTCCTCGCGTGACACGCACGGTTTCGATCGAGATCTACGATCAGGTGCAGGCGTTGAACTACGCCGCTGCCAACCAGACGGCGCTGGTATTGCTGGCCTTTTCGTTCTTGTCCCTGTGTCTGGTCTACGGAGTGAATCGGAAGCGATGGGCATGGCCTTGGAGATAATGTGAGACGATCCGTGGTAAGGCAGACGAGGTCGGTCGCCTCCGGCGCTTCCCGTCCTTGGCCTGCCTCCTGATCGCGAACCTCATGATCCCGCTCCTCGAGCCCCGCGTCACTCCGAAGGCAGCGCTGGTCGACGGCGCCGATCTTCTGTTGGTTCGCATTCAAAAGCGCATTTTTGAAGAGCCCGGGTTCGTTCTCGATGTCGATCTAGCCCTGACTCCGGGGTTCAGCATCTTGTTCGGCCCTTCCGGGGCGGGGAAGACTACTCTGCTCGATTCGATCGCCGGCCTGTCCAAGCCTGACATTGGAAGGATCGCCGTCGGCGGCACAATTTTCTTCGACTCCGAACGGGGCATTCAGATGCCGGTCGAAGAGAGAAGGATCGGCTACGTCTTGCAGGATCTGGCCTTGTTCCCGCACATGACGGCCGAAAAGAACGTCGAATACGCTCTGGCTGGGCTGCCGCGAAAGGAGCGCGAGCGGCGAACGGCTGCGATTCTCGAATCGTTTCGCATCTCGCACCTGAGAGCACGCAAACCGGCCGAAATTTCCGGTGGAGAACGCCAAAGAGTCGCGCTGGCGCGAGCGCTCGTAACCGGCCCTCGCGTGCTTCTCCTGGATGAACCGTTAGCCGGCTTGGACGCGCCCAGGAAGTCGAAGATCATCGACGATTTGCGGGCCTGGAATCACGAGCATCCGATCCCGGTTGTCTACGTCACCCATAATCGCGACGAGGTATTCGCGCTCGGCGAACGGGTGATCGTGCTCGAAAACGGCGCAATCGCCGCGCAAGGTACCCCGCACGAAGTGATGACCGCCCCACGCCAAGAAATGGTGGCCCAGTTGGCGGGGTTTGAGAACATCTTCGAGGCCACGGTCGAAGCCGTGGACGAAGGTCGTGGCACCATGACCTGCCGCATCGCCGATAGCCCGGTTGAGCTGGAGACCCCGCTGGTGCGTGCCGAAATTGGTTCGCACGTGCGCGTCGGGATCCGGGCCGGCGATATTTTGCTCGGAACCGTCGAGCCCTACCGGCTGAGTGCTCGCAATGTCATCCCCGGACGCATCGTGTCGCTCGAGCAACGCGACGTCATCGTGTCGGCAAAGGTCGATTGCGGCGTGGAAATGGAAGTGCAGCTCACGTTGGCGGCCCGGGATGCCTTGCAGCTTCAACCGGGAGGGGAAGTTTGGCTGATCCTGAAGACTCACTCCTGTCATCTCATGGTGGGGTAGCCACCCAGAGTGCGGCGCAAAGTCTGACGGCGGAACCATCGGACGAGCATGGCGAGAGGAAATACCGGCTTCTTCGATTCGCTCGAAGACGATGATTCCTACCCACTGTCCCTTTTTCTCCTCCGCGTAGACGAGCTGCCCTCCTAGGATCTCGGCTGCCAATCGCGGCCGGACATCGCGGTGGTAACCGAAAAACTTTGTCTCCCAGTGCCGCCAAACCGGCCAGCGGTCGAGCCAGGGATAGGGCGATTCGTATTTGGTAGAGAAGACAAGCGCGATATTGAAATCCGCAGGGAGTTCGGCGGCGGCGAATAATTGTCCGGCGGTGAAATCCTCAATGCGGAGGACGTCGAGCGGGCGGGCGACGTATCCAAGATAGGGTCGCGTGAGTTCGTCGCTGGCGGGCCAGGCGGTCAGCACCCGGGCCGTCGGATGGCGTGCCTCGAGCCAGCCCTCGGCCCGGCGATGGAGCAGGACGTAGTCGCGATAGGCGAGATTGTCTTCGAGCGAGAATCCGTAGGGAGGGTTGAGGACGAGCGCCAGCACGAATCCCATAGCGACGATGGCCACCACCGCCTGCCAATGGCGCACTCTGCGGCGCAGCGTGGACATCGAGAGGATCACGATCAAGGGGAGAGCCGGGAGCAGGTAGCGAGCGAGCACGGCCCCCCCGATTGCCGACATGGCCAGGACGTAGACGACGATCACGGCCAGAAACGAGAATTGCACGTCGAGCGCGATCCTTGGGCGCTGTCGTCCGTGGTCCGACAATGGGGGACGGCGCCACGCGAACAGGGTGACCAAGGTGAGCACAAACAGATTCATGTAACCCAGGACTTGCCATAGCCGTATTCCCAGCGCCAGCAGAATTCTGGTTGGCTCGAGCGTGGCTTGCAGGTTGTAACGCAAGAATTCGGGATTGCCCAAAACGAATCCCGTCTGGTGCCAGTGATAGACATACCAGAGGACGAGGGGAACAGTCGGAACCCAAAGCGGCCAGCGATCGCCTCGCGACAGGTCGATTTCGGGGAAGGGCCCGCCGGTGGGCGCGCCTTCGGAGCCGGGGTCTCGCCCCTGAGGGTTCTCCTGAGTGCGAGTACGGGCGAGCCCGAGGCGGCAGGCCAATAGGGCCAAGGGAGCCAAAATCGCGGTTTCCTTGCTGAGGACAGCCAAGGAAAACCACAGCGCGGTCGTGGCGCGCCCTTCTACATAGGCGAGAATGCCCCAGAAGGTGAATCCAGCCGCCGCCAAGTCCAGCTGAGCCAACGAACTCTGCGTGAAGAAAACGGGATAGAGCGCGGTCGAGATTACCGAGGCGATAGCAACCTCTCGGTTCGCGACTCGCTCCGCCAGGCGGAAGACACCGAGAAGAGCAAATGCTGCGACACCGAGCATGGCAGTGCGAGTTACCGCGGGCGTCGAACCCAAGAGCTTCCAGGCTAGCGCCAAATAGGCCATCACCAACGGGGGATGAGCGTTCGAGATGCTGGAGCGCGGAATCAGCGACCCCATCAGCAGCAGGTCGCGGGCCGCCGGGATGTAGTATCCGGCTTCGTCCCAAAAATAGGGCAAGCTCAGGAGAGGAAGATGGATGGTGAGGAGCACAACGAAGAACAACAGAAGGAGAATGAGTACGATGGGGGAGCAACGCTGGTCGGCAGGAGCGCTCACCGTCCGATCTAATGGACTGGCCCGGCGGTAGCCATCCGCGGATCCAGTTTGATCTCGCCAAAGGCGCTCTCGTAACCAGCCACATTCTGCTCGAGGATCGCCATCAAAGCCTTGGCCTGTTGAGGGCTGAGATAGATGCCTTCGAAGTTCCGCACTTCGACTTGGTTCTCACTTTGCTGCCGCAGAGTGCCAAATACCAGAAAGAAGTCCCACACGTTCACCCTCACCTGGACGCTGTTGGCATAGTGTTCCCGATATTCAGAAGTGTTGACGACGTTGACGTTCGGCTGGTTTGGCATGTTCATAGGGTACCCAGTGTACCGGCAGGCAGGTGCGGAAAGAAAGGGTTCGGACGATTCGCGAACCGGCAGTCTTATGGCCGGGCCCCGATCGCAGGGATCGCCGATCGATCCAGGTGCTTTCCTGCGGTCCCTCTTCACCCGACCGCCAGCTGCCAGAGCAAGAAGCTCATCTCATCCGTCAGGTCCGAGATCTCGGCCGTTACCGACCGTCCTTCCGAGTGCCCCGCCTTCAATTCATAGCGCAGCAGAATGGGACGCTCCGACCCTGTCGCCCACTGCAACAAAGCCGCCATCTTGCGTGCATGCAGCGGTGCTACGCGTGTATCCGCATCGCCGGTCATCAAAAGAACCGCCGGATACTTGGTCCCCTTCTGCACGTGTTGGTAGGGAGAGTACGCATAAATGTATTGGAACTGCTCTGGGTTTTCCGCCGACCCATACTCGGATACCCAGAACTGTGCCTCCATGAAGTTTTGGTAACGCAACATATCGAGCAGCGGATGCCAGCAGATCACCGCCTGGAACAACTCCGGCCGCTCGGTCAGCGCCGCTCCCACCAGCAAACCGCCATTGCTTCCGCCCATAATCGAAAGTTTCGAGGGGTTCGTATAGTGATTCGCAATCAGCCATTCGGCCGCACCGATAAAGTCGTCGAACACATTCTGCTTTTTGTCCAGCATCCCGGCGGCATGCCAGGTCTCCCCAAATTCTCCTCCACCTCGCAGGTTGACTTGCGCCACCACGCCGCCGCGCTCGGCGAACAGCACCGTCTCCGGCGAAAAAGAGGGCGTGATGCTAACGTTGAATCCTCCATAGCCGGTCAGTAGCGTAGGAACCGCACCCTCTGGTTTCAGCTCCTTCTCATATAACAAAAACATCGGGATGTTCGTGCCGTCCTTCGATCGGAACCAAACCTGTTTCATCTCAAAGCGCCGCGGATCGACCGGCACTTGAACTCGATCCCACTCGGTCTGCTTCGCCGTCGCCGCGTCGAAGCGGTAGATGGTGGGCGGAACTACAAACGAACTGAAGTTTACGAACGCGTCTCGAGCGTCCCACCGCCCCTCGATTTCGCTCACCGACCCGATTGTCGGGAACGCCATCTGTTCGTCGAGCTTCCCGTTGAGGTCGAATACCTTCACTTCCGAGCTCACGTTGTGCACATAGCTGACGACCACATGCCCGCCGGCAACAACCAGGCTGTCGATCGTCGCCTCCGCTTCCGGCACGATCTCCTTCCAATCGTCCACTGCCATATCGTCGAAGCGGGCTTTGAACACCCGCCCGCGAGATGCCTTCCAGTCGGTCTGGAGGATCACCAGGTTTCCCGCCGTAACCGCATTGAAACGGGCGTCGATCCCCTGGGTCACCAGTTCGGGTGGGGTTCGTTTTTCGAGATCGGCAACCCAGATCTCGACCTTGGTCCCTGCCGAACCGTAGAACAGCGTGATCAAGAGGTGCCTTCCATCTCCGGCCGCTTCCACCAGCAAAATCTTGTCCTTACCGTAACCCTTCCCGAACACCTCGGCGTCCCCCGCGGCTTCGGTGCCGAGCGCGTGAAAGCGAATGCGCGGTCCGTCCGCGGCCACGACCGAGTAGTAAAAACCCGTCTCGTCCGGCCGCCACGATACGTTGATATAGGTCGCGGTCGGCAAGCGATCTGCCATCTCGTGCCGCTTGTCTACGTCGAATACATGTACCTCAACCTCGTCCGCGCCTCCCTTACGCACCAGGTATGCCAGCAATTTGCCGTCGTGGGTTACATCGAGAATGTCCACGTTTGTGGAGTGATCCGCACTCATCGGCAGGGGATCAATGAGCACCTCGTCTTTCCCTTCGACACCCTGCCGCATGTAAATCAGGTACTGATCCTGCTCCGCCGACTTCTTCCGGTAAAACAGGCGTCCGCCCGCCTCGAACGGTGTGCCGATGCTCCCATGTCTGAGCAACTGGGTCGCTCGTTCTTTTACCTTCGCGCGCCCCGGCCATGAATCGAGCAGGGCATGGGTATAGGCGTTTTGCGCATCGATCCAAGCCCGAGTCTCCTTACTGTTTTGCTCCTCAAGCCAGCGATACGGATCGGCGATCGTCACTCCCTGGATCGTCTCCGTGACATCATCCCGGCGTGTACTGGGATATTTCGGCAGCGGTTGTGCTTGAAAGATCGCTACCAACCAGAGAAGGCTCCAGCAGACGCAGCCAGCGGCACAGAATCGAAGCATCGAGTCACCTCACACAAGTAGGTTGGGATTTTCTCTTCCACCCTCATGGCTGTCAAGTTGATTGCCTGCGATTCGCCGGACTGGTGAAATCGAGTTCCGCCATCAGTCGGCTGTCTACTGGACACCGCCGAACCGTGCCGCGCGGCCAAAAAACCGACCCTAGAAGATGTTTTCTCCTGGAAGTCCCGCCTTGCGGGTTAGTCCTGTGGTGTTGTTCAATGGGCTGGATTCTTTTTTGCAAGGATCGCGAGAAGACTTTGCAGCGGTTGAAATCGCCGTCGAGGCCAGATAAAGTTTAGCAGTCCGAGAATTGCGCCGGGATGGCGGAATTGGCAGACGCGCACGGCTTAGGACCGTGTGCCGAAAGGCGTGCAGGTTCAAGTCCTGTTCCCGGCACCATTGTTTGCCAACCCATTGATGTAGAGGACGGATCCACAGCTATAGCCTGTTCGAGCCATTTCGGGTGTACCACTAGAACGGTTTATTCTCTATCTGCAGCGGTCTTGGGGAACGGCGATCGTTGGTGTCGGAGGAGAATTGAAATTGTTCTTGCGCAACGAACGAATGGCTCCCTTTATGCGATTCTTTAAGGGTTGAAGGCTGCGAACCCTGAATGTGACGTCGGGGTAGATTAGATTAGGCAGAGGTTCCCTTGGCGGCATCGAAAATTCAAGTGCTGGTCGTAGACGATTACGAGCCATGGCGTCGTTTCATCTGTTCAACGCTCGAAGAGTATCCGGAATTCCAGGTCAGCGGCGAAGTGTCGGACGGCCTGGAAGCGGTTCAAAAAGCCCAAGAACTGCAGGCAGACCTGATCTTGCTGGACATCGGACTTCCGACGTTGAATGGAATTGAAGTGGCGCGGCGTATCCGCGAGCTTTCCCCCAAATCAAAGATACTGTTTGTGAGCCAAGAATCGTCTCCTGATGTGGTCGAAGAAGCTCTCAGCTTTGGAGAAGGCTACGTAATCAAAGCTCAGGCGGCAGCCGAACTGACAACCGCGGTGAAAGCGGTTCTTCAGGGTAAACATTTTGTCGGCACTGGGGTGAGGCTCGACCTGACCGCGCGCCACACGCAAGGGAAGTCACGCAAGAATGCCGAGCGCAGCTGCCCTCTTGTCACAGATACCTCTGAGGGCATGTTCCGAGTGGACATGGATGTCCCTATGCCGGTGGATTTGCCCGAGGACGAGCAGATACGGCGCATTCTCAACGATACCTACATCGCCGACTGCAACGATGCGCTCGCCAGAATGTACGGGCTCGACTCCGCTAAGGACCTGATCGGTCGACGCATGGCCGAAATGGTAGTACCCGATGATTCCAAGAACATCGACCTCACGCGGCAATTCATACGCTCGGGCTACCAGGTGTTGCACAGAAGATCTTACGAACTCGATGTCCATGGCAAACCCAAGGTGTTTCTAAACAGCATGACGGGCGTGGTGGTGGAGGGGAGGCTAACCACTACGTTGGGCAGGCAACTTGAAATCACCGAGGTTGAGTCTTTAGACCAAGCCTACTAGGACTCCACTCGACTCCGCCGAAGGCTGGTAATAGCCTAAGGGCCCACCCCAGCGCGGACGAGTTGAGCGATGCTGTGACCGACGCGCTCAGAATCCTACTTCGGCACCCTCTTCTTTCCCGTTTCCTCCCGTTTTTCCAGCCGGAAGGGTATCAGAATCGACCGAGCAAAGGCTGGCCTTGACGGCGGTATCCGAAGCAAGACCGGTTGCTACCAATGAAGAGTGATTCCGCGCCCCAGTACGACAACAAAGAGGAGTCCTAACACCGCCGCCGTGATGATCCAGACATAGTTGCGGACAAGGCTTTCCGCCAGTTGGTTCGGCACCGTTCCTCGCGGAATGTAGTACTGAAACCACAGCAGGCCACTCTGCCCGCCCGCGGTTGCAGGCAGAGCGGATTGCCACACGAGTTGGATTCCGAGCGGATTCAGCAGCCCAGCCGTGGTCGACAACACAATCGCCGCCAAGTAAGGCACAACGGTTAATTTTTGCAAGCGTCCAGGCTGATCTCGCGGGACTCCCACGTAACGCACAATCCCAACTCCTACCACCCTCACAGCCGCGTAATAGGAAGCCGCTCCCACGACTACCAGCAGCGTTCGCCAGAGCCAGTGCGGATGAGTACCCTTGATCACAATCGACCAGTCACCAAAATCGGTTAACCCGGAAAAAAAGAAGTATCCGGTTCCGGTAAAAGAATTGAAAGCGCAACTGAGGAGCAGAAAGTAGCGCATCGGAAGCGCTGCGCTCTTGGCGCTGCGCAAAACCAACCACAGCCCCAAGCCGGCGGCGAGATTCACCAGCGTTCCGCCTGCTGCGACCAGGCGGGTGTCCGCATCGCTCGACCACGCAACCGTCGTAAGCAATCCGGATTTCACACCGGTCAGCAGAGCTACCAGCCCGTGCCCTACGCCCTCATGCAAAATGTTCGCCAATACGCCTGCAATAATGCTGATCGCACAAATCGTCACTATGTCATCTGCGGTCGGGGTTGACTTCGGTTGCGGTTGCCGGAAGGCAGCGGCTATGCTGGGATTTTCAGACATCGGTCTCCCCTAGCATCTCGTTCGAGATTTTAGCCTAGGATTGTTGAGCCGTAAGAAATCTCATGCTGAACGGGTTCGAGAGGCTGAGCCTGCCTATTGTGGTCGCTTTGCCGTCGGCGGTTCTCCCAGGCGCAAGACAGAGTAGCGTTCCGGCGTCACCGGACCGGCGGCAAATGGCAGTGGTCCCCAGACCGAAGAGTAGAACCCGGCCCCCAGCTCCGGACACATGGTTGCTGCGCGCCTTGGCATAGGTACTTCGATCTCTTCCCGTGAGGTTACGAAGTCCGGCGCGATGTCGAAGAGGTTGGTGTTGTTCTTAGGCAAAACCACGAAATCACCCGCGTGAAAGCTCGAGCTGAAGTTACTGACGTCGACGGAGTGCGCCCCATAAGCTTGCATGTAATATTGGAAGCCCCAATGCCCTGCAAACCAGACCATACCGGATTCGGTCCGGGTCTTTTGGTGGATCAGGTCGGCGGCCTTCTTTGCCGAGTCCGCCCAGCCCGCATCGCCGCAGGCGATCCACAGGGCGACAATACCGGTCGCAGTCAGCGGAAGCGCCAATCTCGCCAAAGACACCATCTTCTGCCTGGCTTCCAGGCGGCGTGCAATCAAGATGCCGGCTGCCGGAACCATGGGAAGGATGGAGCGACCATTTGCAGTCCAGTTCACATAGACGGCGAAGACGTAGGTTCCCAGCATCCACGCTGTTAGCAAGGACGAGTCGGCGTCCTGATGTTTCCAGGCATCCATCACGACGAGGGACAGCAAGGAGATCCCTCCCGCCACAAAGCAAGCCAATTGGAGTTCCACCCACCCCCAGTGAGTCACGTGGGTGCTCAAATGCACCCAGCCTCGAGCCACGGAGAGGGCCGCCAGGCCGCTGCCTACGGCTCCAATCGCCCTCTGCTTGCGCGACCATAGCAGCGGTGCCAGAGCCAGCGCGGTAATCACGCATCCCCCGGCGAAGCTCAGTCCGATCACGCTCTCGGCTAGAAACGGCAATCGTTGATTGGCGGGTCGCAAGCGTGCGTAAATCGCCGCATCCCACAAG
>Ga0187783_10000812_pt1 | contig 22954 bp, 27 predicted proteins | sample 1015_SJ02_MP02_2_FD_132471 | JGI IMG/M metagenome (GOLD analysis project Ga0187783, IMG submission 132471) | Tropical peat soil microbial communities from peatlands in Department of Meta, Colombia - 1015_SJ02_MP02_20_MG | ecosystem: Environmental > Terrestrial > Soil > Wetlands > Peat | place...
ACTCGACTGCATGAAGCCGGAATCGCTAGTAATGGCGCATCAGAACGGCGCCGTGAATACGTTCCCGGGCCTTGTACACACCGCCCGTCACATCACGAAAGTGGGTTGTACTAGAAATCGCCGCGCCAACCTTGCGGAGGCAGGCGCTCAAGGTATGACTCATGATTGGGGTGAAGTCGTAACAAGGTAGCCGTAGGAGAACCTGCGGCTGGATCACCTCCTTTCTAAAGAAAACGAGGGTACGGCCTGTTTCGGTAACAGGCACGGCTCTCCATCGGCCTCTCACGGGGCCGACTCGGTCAACTCAAAACAAATCTTCGGGTTCTGGCCTGTCTCATCCGGTTTCCAAGAGCACTCAGACAAAAAAGCCCCGCTGCGAGAGGATCGAAGCGGGGCTTTTTTCGTTTCTGATGGAGCCTATGATTTCGGCGGCTGGTAGAACTCGACAAACATGCCCACGTCAGGATCGCGGACCAAGGCGACGCGATAGCCGCCCTTCATCTCCACGATACCGTCGGAGACGAGCTTGATCCCGGCGCCCTCGAGTCGGGCGATGAAGGCGTCGATGTCCGTCACTTCGAAGCCGACATAGTTCACGCCGATATCGGTGATGGCTGAGGGCGCGACCGGTTTTTTGCGGTTTTCGTATTCGACGAGCTCAAAGCGAATGCGCGCGTCACGATCCGCCGCCAGCGGAAATGTGCCGTTGACGATGCGGATGATATTGCCGTGACCGCCCACGGCGGAGTCCAGAAAGTCGCCACTCATCCATGGCGACGGCGCGGTCGGGAGCTGCTCGCCCAACAATGCACCATAAAAGCCGAATGCCTTGTCCGGATCAACAATGACAAGACCAACATGGTTAAAGCCCGGGGGATCGGCGGGGCGGGCCGGGCGCCCACCCGCGGCGGGCGTAGCAGGACGCTGCTCGACGATCTCCACATCCATGCCGTCGGGATCGGTGATGTAGGCGATGGCCCCTTTAGTTTCGCCGGGCAGGGGGATCAATTCCCCTCCCCAGGTGCGCGGCCACAGCATCTTGGCAGCCTTAAGCTCAGACCACATCGTGTCGGCATCGGGAATCGTCAGGTCTATGTGAGTCGCGCCGGGTTCCCAGGCGGTCTTGCCGCCCATCACATTCGCGCGCGGGATTCCTCTAAACTCGCGTAGATACAGCGTGAACGGTGTTTTTTCACCTAGGTTTGTGTTGATCGTAAGCTTGGCCATGCGGGACTCCACGGCTTTGGTGCCGTGGATGCGGTTCATGACTTCGTCTTTGCGCCAAGACTTATCGACGTTGGGAACCTCGGTGAAGCCGAGGAGTTTGTAGAATGCCACCGACCTGTCGAGGTCGGATACCATGCGGCCGTCGAACTCCATTCCCACAACGACGCCCTTGCTCATCTGAAGAAACTGGGGCGCGGCGTGGGAAGATGGGGAGAAGATAGCGGCAGCAAGTGCGAAGGAAACCAGACAGGCTGGGAGAATCGCAACCTTCAATGACGCAAAGAAACCCTCTCTGCTCATGTTCCCCCTTTTGGACGGGAGCGTCTTCCGGCCATGCCAACTGGAGATTTGCGCCGTATGTGTAACACTGTTCGGATGGACTGTCTAGGTCGTTTGGTGACGGTGAGGATCGAGACAGAAGCTGGAATTTGATCGTCACAGGCGAACCGAGCGTGCTTCGTGTGCAATTCGAAATTCGCGCGCGAAACGCAGCAGCGGCGCCTCGATCGTGTGGGACGAGTGGCAACTTATTTGGCCGGGCCGGGGAGGAAAACGCGGCTCGGAGCCGTAATCGAGACGTTTTTTTGTTCGGTCGTAACTTTGAAGGAGCGAAACTCTCCCTTCGTTTTCTTGCTACTCGCCGTTGTGAAAGCGAGGAAGTACTGGTTGTGGAGCACCATGTCCAGTTGGTCCAGAAACGGTGTGAACGATATAGGCGTATCGAGGCCCTGAAAGAACGCCTGACCACCCGTCTCGCTGGCCAACTGAGTCAGGTTGCCTTGGGCCAGAGTCACGCGGAAGGAGGTGCTTCCAAGATGGCCCGCACGAGCGTAGAGGGTGTGGACTACGATACCGGTTTGGAGCGCGCCGTTGATCGCCCGATTTAGATCCGGGCTCTGTGGTACGTCACCGCGCAGCCGATCGTGACCATCGGCAATGAGTAGAACTTCGCGCCGGCCCGGCAGCGATTGCAATTTCCGCAAAACGTCGATCAGCGAAAGATAAATGCTTGTGGAGGTGCCCGTGGACCCGAGGGTGATGCGGACCTTCTTCGCGACGGCGTCGTGATCCGCGCTAAATGGCGCCACAGTGGCTGTCCTGCCCATGCTCGCGTAGAAAAGGCCCACGCTAGTGCCTTTCGGCTGTGCCTGGATGAAGCGGCGGAGCTCATCCAGATGAGTGCCGAGATCGGTCCCGTCATCGATCAAAATCGCGAGTTCCAAGGCTGACTGATCCCCTTGCGCCAAAACCCATCGGAGGACGTCCTCGCGCTGACCTCCGGTGTGCACGATGACATCGGTTTTCCCGAGGGCTGGGGGAGCGGAGTAATTCGGACCCAAAACGGTAATGACAGCTGTGACGGGTACCCTTTCGGAGTTCGACGGTGGCTGGCCGTGAGCCGGCCGCGTAGCGATAAGGAAAGGGGCAGAAATCGCCAGGCTCAAAAGCAGATTGCGGAACGGGAGCATATAAGTCACCTCCTCTCAAAGAGATGCCGGGAGCCGCGGAAAGGGTGGCACGCGTATTCTACCCTTACCGATGTGCGAATCCGCTAGGACCGGGTTTACACCTGCGCAACGCAAGAGGTAAGCTTCGACGACCATCCGATGCGACGCGGGCAATCATCGAGCGAGTAACGGAGAGGAAAATGCGAATGCTTGGGCGGGTTCTCCTGCTCCTTTTCGGTTTTGGTCGTCTTTTGAGTGCGGCCGCAACGGCCCTTCCACAAAATCCGCCTGGTCATACACAGGACGAAGACCGCGCCGCCATCGAAAAGGCCGTGCAGAATTACATGGATCAGTGGAACAAGCATGACGTACGCGGCGTTGCGATGACTTACACGGAGGATTGCGATTTCGTGAACAACTTCGGAGCGCTGACGCACGGCCGTGCGGGAATGGAAGCAATATTTGGACCCTTCATGACGGGCGTCTACAGTGAGACGCACCAAACCGGACAAGTCCGGATGATCCGCTTTTTGAAGCCCGATGTGGCGGCGGTGGACGTGGATTGGGAAATGACGGGCGCGAAGAATCAAGACGGCAGCGTGCGACCCACCCGCAAGGGCCTCCACAGCCTAATCATGATGAGGCAGAGCGATGGGTCGTGGCTCATTGCCGTGATGCACGTCCACGAGTTCACAAATACACCAGCCCTTACGCCACAACCCGTGCCAGGGCCCGCGCGCTGAAGCCCACTCACTCCTCTACTTCCGTATCGTCACCTGACTCGCCAGATAGCAAACCTCCACCCAACGCGCTTCGACGGAAATCTCTACGCCCGGCCTTAGCCGACTGCCATCCACCGAAAGACCCGTGGGAAGGGTCACCCAAACCGCTGGGGTTGTGGCCGGCTTTACATCCAGGATATTCCCGCTAAACGATTGAACGACGCCCGTGATTTCGACGGTTGGTGAAGACGGGCTGCCTGACTGCGCCAGGATCGGCGCCCAGGGCAGAATCCAAGCGATCAGAAACCAGCCGACTCTTCGCATGGAACCTCCTTATTGCACACGTGCCCGCCAGGCCGATGCGAATCAAGAGCTGGACGATAGCTTCGCCGTAGCGAGAAACTGCGGTGCTTTGCGACGGCGGGTGGCCTGCTCGAAGGCGTACGCGATCTTGATCAGCTTTGGCTCGCTCCAGGCGCGGCCGAAAAAGGAAATCCCCACAGGCAAGCCGAAAACAAATCCGACCGGAACATTGATGTTGGGATATCCCGCCACAGCTGCCCATGATGAACTCCCACCTGTATCGTGGTCCCCGTCGATCAGATCGATGAGCCACGAAGGACCGGCGGTCATGGCCACCAGGGCGTCGAGGCGATATTTGTCCATGGCCGCATCGATCCCTTCCGTACGCGTGAGGCGATGACTTTTTGTGAGCGCACGAACATAGGCCTCATCGGTGAGTGGCCCCTTTTTCTGCGCTTTCAGGAAGAGATCTTGTCCGAAAAATTGCAGCTCGCGGTCGCTGTGCGCTTCGTTGAAGTCGATGATGTCCTTCAGCGAATGAACCGGCGCATTCGGAGCGGCAGCAAGAAAGGAGTTTAGGTCGGCCTTAAATTCATACAGTAGGACCTGGAGCTCGGAATCCATGAATTTTTCCGCGGACGGAATCTCCACCGGATCAATCAGCACAGCGCCCTCGTGTTTCATGGCATCCACGGCTGCGCGCAAGACCCCCGCTGTGCTTTCGGTGAAATCATACGATGCGTGCACCACTCCAATGCGTGCGCCGCGGAGGCCTGAACGGTCCAGGAAGGGTGTGTAGTCGGAAGGCAAATCTGTTGGGCGGCCCTTCGTCGCGGGATCGTCCGGATCGGCGCTTGACAGCACCCCCAGCAAGAGCGCCGCGTCAGCGACACTTCGGCACATGGGACCCGCGGTGTCTTGGCTGTGCGCGATCGGGATGATTCCGGCGCGGCTGATAAGTCCGACGGTTGGCTTGATACCCACAATGCCATTTGCGGACGAAGGACAAACGATCGAACCATCGGTTTCTGTGCCGACGGCTGCGGCGCAGAGATTCGCAGAAACGGCTGCGCCCGAGCCAGAGCTGGACCCGCAGGGGCTTCGGTCGAGCGCATAGGGATTGCGCGTTTGACCGCCACGGCCGCTCCAGCCACTGGAAGAATGAGAGGAACGAAAATTGGCCCACTCGCTCAGGTTCGTCTTGCCCAGCATCACGACGCCCGCCGCGCGCAGCCGACGGGCGACGCCTGCATCTTTGGCAGGCGTGAATCCAAACAGAGCGAGAGATCCCCCCGTAGTCATCATCACGTCCGCGGTTCCGATATTGTCCTTGATAAGCACCGGAATACCGTGCAGCGGGCCACGAGGGCCTTTGGACGCACGCTCCGCGTCGAGCAGATCCGCTATCGAACGCGCCTCGGGATTCAGTTCGATGACGGAATTGAGCGAGGGACCTTGGCCATCGACCGTAGCGATACGGCCCAGATAGCTCTCGACAAGGGACCGTGATGTGAACTTGCCTGATTTCATGCCCTCTTGAAGCTCCGTGATGGTTACCTCGTCGAGCTCGAAGGCTTGCAGCTGTTGCGCAGGCTCGCCCCCAGGGGCGCGCCCGAGCGCAGGCAGCGCGAGTGCTGCCGTTCCGGCCCTGAGACTGGCCTCGAGGAAACGACGACGGGTCGGCTCGTTGGGCCTGGGGTCGCTGCGATTGGCTCTGGATCGATCAAGGGAAGGCATGGACGGCGATTGTAAGCAAAACACAGCACGAATGCATCCACAGCCTCGTGAAGGGGCTCGGCGGTGAGGGCGCGGGCAAGCTAGCTCGTAGTGGCTCGACGCGCCGATTGTGCCTGGCTGAGAAGCGAAACAGCGCGATGAGCCGAAAGTGCGGCACCTTCCTGCCCAACCAACGAGGTGGCTCGTGTGATCACCGGCAAAGAAGATAGGACCATCGGGTTGAATGATTCGCTCATATCCAGGATAGGTAGCCGATTCGCTGGTGACGTGAATCCACGATCCCAGGCTGTAGGGGATGCGACTAGGGTATGGACGGGCTGGCATCTCGCGTACCTCGCTTCCGCGCACGAGCTGCGTGTCGCGGTTTGCTCACGGCGAGTGGGGGGCCGTCGGCCCTATCAGCTTAGGGAAACATATCGTATGATTGCTACCCTGAGGCCTAAAACCGCCTGATGCAGATGGTCCATCGGTTTGCCGTGAAGCCCTCGATGCCATGCTCGCGCCGTTTTCGGTGAGGCGATGACGTACGCGCAGGTAACGTCGCGACTTTATATCGGCTCCCACCCAGAAACTGTTCACGACATTGAGGTGCTTCAGAAGATTTTGGCGATTACGGCCATACTCAATTTGCAGACCAACGAAGATATGGCTACCGTCAAGCTGAATTGGTCGCCCCTCGAATCACATTACAAAACTTGTTCCGTCAGTCTCTGTCGCATGCCCATCGAGGAGGAGCAGGCAGTGCTTCGACGGAGACTCCTCGAATGCGTCGACACGTTAGTGCAACTCCTGGCGGCGGGTCACACCGTGTATCTTCACTGTACAGCCGGCATCGGGCGCTCCCCCACCGTCGCCATCGGTTACCTCCACTACTATTTGGGCTGGCAATTGGATGCTGCGGTTCGTTACGTGAAGCAGGTTCGGCAATGTTCGCCCCATGTAGAGGCTCTGCGGCGGGCCATTTTGGACCGGGAGAAACAGCAATCGCTCGAAACGTGGACAGCCCCCGGAGAGTTTGAGACCACTCCAACTGATTGAGCGCTATACGGGTTTCGTGCCCGCAAACAGGGCGAGCTCCCGCCACTTCCAGTAACAGTCCACATCTTCGAAACCGATTTCGCGCAGCCATCGGAGTTGCGTTTCGAGGTCGAGCAGCTTATTGGAGGGGTCCTCGTCAGGCCATCCAATCGCCTCCAAAAATCGCTGATGGACCCGAGGCGACGGCGATGCCACATGTTCGAGATTACAGAAGATGCCGCCCGGCCTGAGGACCTGTCGTATTTCACCGTACAGCGCTCGCTTCCGCTCATGAACCAGGTGGTGAATCGCGAAACCCGAAATCACGGCGTCAAATTGGCCCATCCGCGGCAGTTTGCTAGCAAAGTCGTGTTCGATGATCGTCACACGTTCGTCACCGCCAACGGCGTTTCGCATTGCCTCGAGCATTGTGGGGGAAAAATCGAGGCCCACGAATCGAGCCCGCGGCCGGACCGTTTTCGCAAGTAGTACAAGTCTGCCGGCACCGGTCCCGAGGTCCAAGATCCTCGCTGCTTTGGCCGGCAGCAACTCCAGCAGCGCGGCTTCGCCTTCTGCGCGGTGCGGGATCGTATCGGCGCGGCGAAGATAATCGAGCGCGTGCGCCTCAGTGAACCACAGATTCACGCCCCGCGATTCCGCCATGGCTGGCCCTCTCGATACGATTAAGCGTCGCCGCGCCGCTCAAGTCCAATTTAGAGTTATTCAGATGAATATAAACTCACGTTATAGCGCTCACGGGAGGGCCCACTTAGGAGCGTTGAACGCGAGTCTCAATAAACTTCGCGACGCGCTGACGCATCGCGGTGCCGTCCCATCTGCGGCTGTCTACCATGTCCGCCCAGATTTCCAGCGCCGGAATCCCGGCGTTCTCCAAGGCGCGCTCGATGAAAAACGTTCCCGTTGCGGAAGGTCTGCTGCCTTCCGGCACGAGAATCAGGGCACCATCGATGCGATGAAGCTTGGCTTGCTCGACAATCCATTCGTTCGCCCAAGGCGGATTGTGGAGTTGCTCGTTCATGCTGACGATCCGGCTGGCGAGGGCACGCAAAGGATCATCCAAGCCGTAACGAATGTAGCCGTCGGGTCCGAAGGCCAAATACATGGACCAAACGAAAACGGCGCCGTGGCTTGCTTCAAATGCGGTATAGAAGTCCGTGTCGTGCCATAAGCCAGCGCCCACCCACATCAGGCGATGCTTTTCTCCGGGATATGCCGCGATTCCTTGCTCCACGCGGTACCGCACCTCGTCGCGGAAGGAGCGCGCGTGGTTCACGGCCCACTTTGAGCCACGATGCCATTGAGCGTTCATCACGTTGATCACTTGCTCGTTCACACGGACGGGCGTCTGCGGCGCAGCACAAATCAAGTCGCGGACCTCCTCGAAATACTCTTCCTGCCGGTTCACCCCTTCCATCAGTTCTCGTAGCCGGGCTTCGTGAAACCGGTGGCCGCCTGCCTTTTCGAGCTTGCGGATCAGCACGCGCATTTGCGCGACCATGAGGTCGAGGCGATGAGGTTCGTAGAGTTCGCGCCATCGATGGCGACTGAGGTCCCACCAGCGCGGAGGAAGGTGTGTTGCTCCGGGACTATCAAGAGCAACAAAGTCCGCTCCAAATGACGCCGCCCACGTTTCAAATATACGCTGGATGCAGTCGCACGTTAGACGCGCTGCCAATAGCGCTGGCTTCGGGAGTCCACCCCACAAAGCGGCAGCGGGATCGCCCGCAATCGAGGTGGCTAGCGAAAGGCTACAGTAGCGACAAAGCCCTTCGTGATAACCAGCCTCCCCAAGGGCATCGAAGTAATATCCGGCCAATTGCTTGGCCGAGACGACAGCGGACCACCACTGGTTGCTTACGACCGACACTCCCAGCAGCGCAAAAAGCTCGAGCGGCATGTCCGCCTGGGCGATCGCATAAGGCTTCTTTTCTTCAAAAACATTGCGGCGAAGTTCGGCGAACCAAGCTTTCTGATGCTCTGAAGACGCCCGCGTGGACTCGAGCTGTTTCTCAGACGCGCGAGCCATGACGACTCCTGCGAGTGGTTTCGACGAATTCCCGGACGCATCCGTTCATTTCGGAGGAAAGGCCCCGGCTGGCGTCTTCGCGAATCAACACCGAAGGGATGCCGCATGCGCGAACAAAATCGCGCTGGCGAGGATAGTCCCAACCGTAGACATCGTCCTCCGGCGGCAGATAGAAAACGACGCCGTCAATTCCCTTCTTCATCGCCCTTTGAAACCAGAGATCCGCCGTGGCGGCGGGTGACACGCGGGGGCTGGGAGCGTGCAAATAGTAGCTTTCGAAGATCGCGTGGACGAAGGCCTTGGTGCCGCCGGTGGCCAAAATATTCGCTCCGGCTGCGCGCGCCCCCCACCAATCGTCTTCCGACGTAACCACCGCGCCGTGAGCTTCCAGTGCTTGATGAAGCTGCGGATGATGCAAGGGGGTTCCCTTGATCAGCAGGCGGGGACCGCGCAACGGTTTCGCTAACCTGATTTCGCGGCACGCTCGATTCACGAGCTTCGCATAGGCGTCGCGATCCATGAAGTACAGCGCTCCGCTGATTGCGAGAGCATCGGTTCCGCTGATTCGCGGTGCGTCACCCGCTCGCAAACTTTGCAGGCGGCGCAGGGCGGCCCGAGCCCGATTGGATTCCGTGATTGCCTTCGACAGGGATTTGCCATGGACCGGACCGATTTGTCTGAGGCGTTCGATCAAGCCCTTGGTTCGGTCGAGTCCGTATTTTCGGCTGACGGGCGAGCGCGTGTGGAGCAAATCGTAGAGACATAGGGGAGGGACGGCGCCGCTCAATCTCTGGCGCTCGATTTCGCGAAGGTAGAGGTACAGCTTGTACTCAGGCTCGGAGGTGCGTGGGATGATCAGCAATTGCAAAAAGCGCCAGGCGCCGGACAGGATGGCTTCGAAGAGACCTCGAATCCTCGGTTCGAACACGGGTTCCATGAGCGGGTCGGCCAAAGGAGTGGGGTTTTTGAGAGTGTCGAGAGTGGACGCAAGCAGCACAGGAAAGCACCCCGAGGCCCGGATCAATTCCCAAGGGACAGTGTTCGATGTAAATCCGACGACCGGCACACCGGCTTGGTGCTGAGAAAGAGCTTCGGCAGAGCGGTGCTGATAATGCCAGAGGAGGGTTTCAAAGGCACCGGGCATAGCGCTTAGATGACGCCGTCTCGCCGAAGCTCCGCTATGCGTTCTGCGGAATAGCCTAGAAGTCCGTGATAAATCGCCTCGTTGTGTTCCCCAACCGCCGGCGGTGGCTGATCAAAGCCCGCCACCGAGCCGGAGAATTTGAGGGGTAGTCCCATGCCATAGACGTCATCCACCTCGCCATACTTCGGATGAGCGAGCTTTACTGTCTCGCCGCGAGCAATCACGCGCGGATCGCGGACCGCCTGGTCCGTGTTTCGCACTTGCGCAGCAGGAACACCAGCCGTTTCCAGAGTCTGAACGACCTCCGAGGTCGTGAACTTTTCTGTGAAACCCTCGATGATACGGTCGAGTTCCATGACGTTGACCACGCGCTCGTCCCGGGTCGAGAAGCGAGGATCCGAACTCAGGTCCGATCGGCCTATGGCTTGGAACAGCGCCTTGGCAAAGACCTCCATCGGAGCGCAGATGGAGACAAAACCATCGCGCGTGCGATACGTCCCAAAAGGTGCAAGGCGCGGCACGGTAAGACCCGTGCGCTGGGGAACGCCGAGACGCTCCAATGCATCGAAGGGCTCACCGGAAACCATCATGGACATGACGCCCAGCATCGAGACGTCGACGTGCTGACCCAAGCCCGTGCGGCGCGCCTGCAGCAGGGCTGCCAGGGTACCAATCACGCCGAACAGGGGAGCGCACATGTCCGCCATGGGAACGCCAACGCGAACGGGGGGATCGCCGGGTCCGCCCGAGGTCATCATGAATCCGCTGAGTGCCTGAATGATGGCGTCCATGGCTTTGCCGGAACCAGGCTCGCCTTCGCTGCCGAAGCCAGTCAGCGAACAGTAGACGATGCGGGGATTGATTTCGCGCGCCTGCGCATATCCGGCGCCCAGGCGATTCATGGCACCGCGGCTGAAGTTCTCGAAGATTACGTCGGCTCGCTTTACGAGGTCCGCGAATATTTCACGCGCTTTGGGATTCTTCAGATTGAGAGTGATCGCTTGTTTGTTTCGCAGGCGATTTATGGCGGAGACAGAAACATCGTCAGCGTGCCGACGCACTAGCGTGGCACCGTCTTTCCCAAGATAGGGGGGATTCTCGCGACAGGAATCGACCGAGAGAGGATTTTCGATCTTGATCACTCGCGCGCCCAAGCCTGCGAGCAGCAACGTAGCAAACGGTCCTGCGAGTGCCATGGTCAGGTCAAGGACCGTTACGTCCTCAAGAGGGCGGATGGGAGTTTCTTGGCCAGTCGGAAGTGACATCTAGGCTCCGGTGACAGCCTGCATCGGTGAAAGGTGCGCTTTGCTAGCTGCGCGCTTTAGGATCACAATGACCACGAGGCCAATTAGAGCCCCAAAGGCAACGAAATACCAGCCCGCGGTGAAGCTGCCCGTGCGGTCGCGAAGTATGCCCAACGTTTGCGGCCCTAGGTATCCGAAGATTCCTCCGCCAAGGCTCACGATTCCCATGACCGGACCCATTTCACGTCCGGGCATTACCTCGCTGGCGATCGCAAAAATCTGATTCGTAGCGCACAGGCCCAACGAGATTACCAGTGCCGTAGCAGCCCGAAACACGAAGAGATTGGGGGTCATCATGGCAAAGCAAGCCGGGATCAGCAGCAACATGAGCCCAATCATGGTGCCCCAACGGCTCCAGTGGTCCGCCAAGTAGCCACAAAGCAAATTGGCGAAGATCGCGGTGATATAGGCCACACTGATGATATAGGCCGTTTGCGTGGTTGTGAGATGAAACGAGGTCTTTCCCACCGAGGGCACAAAGAATGTGGCGCTGAACCCACCCATATTTGTAAGACCCAGCAAGACCATCGTCCAGACCAATGGGTTTCGAAACGGGCTGGCATCTGGGACGTGGCCTGCCCGGTGCGCTCGCCGGACGCTTAGCTCGCTGACTGGCCGGCGATAGAAAATCGAGAATGCAATCGAGCCGAGAAGGGCCATGCCGGCGAACGCGAGAATGCCCTTACGCCAGCCAAATGCCACACCAATTGCCGTGCCAAAAGGGGCACCGATCACGGAAGCGAGAGACGACATCGCGCCGAGAATGCCCATCGCGGTACTCCGCCACGTGAGTGGAACGACGAGCGCGATCGCGGTCATGACGCAGACGAAGGCGACGCGATAGCCGACGATCCAAACAATTCGGGACGCCAACCCCAGGACGAAGGTCGGCGCTTGGCTGAGCAGCACGAGCCCCAGTGTGACAACAAGCAGCCCGAGCGACAGAACGTTCTTTTCGCCAAAGCGCTTCGCTAGCATTCCGGCGGGAATGCTAAACACAATGGCCGCGAGGCCGTAAACGCCACTGAACAGCCCGACTTGCGAATAGCTGATGCCGAAATCTCGCTGAATTTCGGGCAAGAGGGGAGAAAAGCCGAGGCTGGACATCTGCAGTGTCATCATTGCGAAGATGGTAGCCGCAAAGGGTATGACCCAGCGTTTCGCGGAGGATCGATCCGGAACCGGTTCCGACATGGGGCCCACAGTTTGGAGAATCCCGGGAATATGGGTGCTGGATTATAGCCCAGGAACATTCACGCATTCGATTACTTAAGATTCCAGTCGGTGCGGGGGATCCGTTCTATTTCAAAGAGCTCCGAGGTGCGCGCATACCAGCCGCTTCCATGCATTCGCCCAATCAGCTTAAGTTTGGGAGTGTCAATGTAATGTTTGGCAGGATTGAGAACCATATCCTCGCGCACGTGCATGGCCAGTACACGGCCGAGCACGAGACCATTGTCGGGTCCCAGGTCGACAATCTGCATGAGCGCACATTCCATGGAAACCGGACTTACCGCGATGCGCGGAGGTCTCACGTAGACGGACGGAACAGTTGCGATCTGCGCCTCGGCGAGCTCATTGATGCCGGCTTCAAACTCAATGGCGGTGATGTTCATAAGTGCGGCCGCTTCTTCCGAAACCAGGTTGACGACGAACTCTCGTGTTTCGCGAATATTGCGCCGCGTGTCTTTCGGGCGACCCGGCTCATGGCTGCCGATGCCGATACCCACTACGGGAGGATCGCCCGAAAACGCATTGAAAAACGAGAAAGGCGCGGCATTGAGCTGACCATTCATATTCTGACTGACGACCCAAGCAATCGGTCGGGGAGTGACGGTTGAAACCAGGAGCTTGTACCGCTCCTTCGGAGAGATCACAGCGAAATCGAACAGCATAGGGCCTCCTGACCGAAGCGATTACTGCGCCTCAGCTTGTATCATAGCTGCGGGTGCGTGTCCGATGAGTTGAATGGTGAAACGGGCGCCGAATGTCACCTGGGCAGTGAGTGGCTACTCTGGAGGGACGTCTTAAGGTTCAAGACGGTACCGGCGTACGGAGGTGCTTCGGGACTACCAAGCGTTGCTTTTGCGAGGAATCACAGAAAATCCGGCGATTTTCGCCGGGTGGCAGCGGCTCACATATCGCCTTGTCCCACAGAAGTTGTCGCAGCATCTTTGTGGACCGTTGAGTTCGTGGTGTTGACAATCTCGGGCAAATCATCAAAGGTTCTGAACCGCGGATTCTTGCCGGCCAGAAGCAAATACACGGACTTTTGCGTGAATCGCCACGTTGTGCCCGTTGGTGTGCCTCCATCACTGAGCTGAACGACCTGAACCCGAGGCGGCTGTTCCTGGGTGAGTCCCACGATTTCGAATCGTAAGCAATGATGCTTGAAGGTTTTGCCTCGTTCGATTCTTGGTGTTGCCGTTTTCATTTTCCGTTCTCCTGATTGCCCCGCCCACCCCTCTAGGGTCGGTCGGCCACGTTGATTTGATTCTGCCGCGGGTCATGCCGCTCGCAGTCGGGCATCTCACGCAGAGGCTCGAGCAATTTCCTTTTCCATTTGATGTTTTTCCCAGCAGCTGCCTTCCTCTCCGACGAAGAGTTCGGCGTGGTAGTGATGGTAGGTCCAATCCCGGCTATCGAGACGGGGGTTGTAAATCTTCTCTCGCACCCATCTTTGGCCAGCGGCAACTGACGAGCGGCAGTAGTGGCAATATTTCACGTTGTAGCCAATCATTTCGTCTCTCCCTGATCACACTGTTTAGACTCAAACGTTTCTCGTTGCAGTTTGTCGACAGGCACTGAGCGAATGCCGCTTCTGATGTCTTCCCTCGGGACTTTCACTGGCATTCGCTCAGCACACTCGGAGACCCGCCTCTAACGGCAAGCCCCGAAGTCCTTTTCTACCTTCCTTACTTCGAAGGTAGAGTTTCCCTCTGCGGCCTTTGTTTTCTTGCCGCTCAACTTAACCTGATCTCCAGGCTTTACATCGGTGCTGTCGAGTACGAGCGAGTAGGCCTCTCCGCTCTTCGTGTCGACCAGACTCAATCGATCGTTGGCTGCCTGACGGACACAGCCGTTGACGGAAGCTCCGTGGTGTGCAGCTAGGTAGAGAGCACTTGCTCCCGCCACTGCCGCGCCAATCCCAATTCCTATGGCTTTTCCGCTCCCGCCGCCGTAACTGGGGGTGGACGACGCGGTCCCCATGCCTGTACCTCCCATCGTCCCGCCTCCGTATTGCGCGGAAGCTGTGCTGGAGAGGAGCAAAATCACAATCCCCAGGACGAATCCACCTGTGATCCGGTTTACGAATCGCATGACATTCATAACCAACCGCCTTTCTTGAAACCGTCTAACGCTGCTCGCCGCCGAAATAGAGGCGTTATTCGGTGAGCATGAAAATCCGATCACGCTCTGGGAATTTAAGATGCGTCAGCTTGGGAGCAACTTGTCACGGATATGTCAAACTTTTGCCGCCGGTGACCTCTTGAATGCTGTGACGGCAAGCCTTGACGGAGGTTGAGCCATAGCGGTATTACAAGTTCGCGGACGAAGAGCGGTCTGCAGGGCAATGTCTTCTGGCGGATCCCAGTTTGCGTGAGGAGAAAACAATGGCAAGCCATCAGAATCGGATTCTGACGACGCACGTTGGTAGCCTGGTCCGTCCGCCCCAGCTGGTCCCCTTCCTGAAGGATATCGAGGCGGGCCACCCTTATGATCGGGCCGCGCACGCCGCGTGCTTACAGGAGTCCATCGCCGAGGTGGTACGGCAACAGGCGGAAGCCGGGGTGGACATCGTGAGCGACGGCGAGTTCGGAAAGACCGATAACTGGGCTTGGTACGTCCACCAGCGCATCTCAGGTTTTGTAGAGCGACCGGCCACGGAAGAGGAAATGAAAGATCCCCTGGTGGTGAGAAGCATGGGGCAGGACTTCAACGATTTTGCGGAGTTTTATGCCGAGTATTTCCCCACCCAGAACCTCAAGGTTCGGGCGACGAACGTTACAACCGTTTGCGCGGGCCCGATTCGCTACATCGGCCAAACGCTCGTTCAGCGGGATATACAGAATCTCAAGGCGGCAGTCGCTAAGGTCAAGGTTGTCGATGCGTTTCTGCCGCTGGTTGCACCCGCGAGCGCGTTCCCGTTCTTCAAGAATGAATACTACAAAGACGACGAGACACTTCTCTTTGCGCTGGCCGAGGCCCTCCGCGAGGAATACAAAGCTGTGCTGGATGCAGGGCTTCTGATTCAGATTGACGATGCCTTTCTTCCTTACACGTACGAGCGCATCGTGCCGCCGTTGACCCTCGCACAATATCGCAAGTGGGCGGAGTTGCGAATCGACGCCCTTAATCACGCTCTCGAAGGCCTCCCACAGGAAAGGATCCGCTATCACATCTGTTGGGGAAGCTGGAATGCGCCGCACACCCACGACGTACCGCTCAAGGACATCGTCGATTTGCTGCTCAAGCTACGGGTCGGCGGCTATCAATTCGAGGCTGCGAACGTGCGTCACGAGCACGAGTGGAAGGTGTGGCAAAGTGTGAAGGTGCCCGATGGGCGGGTTTTGATCCCAGGGGTAATCAGCCATACAACGAACGTCGTGGAGCACCCCGAGTTGGTGGCGGATCGTCTGGTGTGCTTCGCTAACATGGTCGGGCGCGAAAACGTGATGGCAGGAACCGATTGCGGGTTTGCACAGGGCCCGTTCACGCGCCGAGTGCATCCGACGATTCAGTGGGCGAAACTCCGGGCTCAAGCCGAAGGCGCGAAGATTGCAACCGAGAGATTATGGGGCAGCAGAAAATCGGCCGCGTGACTGACACCTAAAAGGACTGCGCAGAGCGCGACGATCGAAATAGGAGAACAGAATGAGCACTGCTCCGCAACACCCGTACGACACACGCCTCAACGTACTGTATGAGCACCTGCAACTGATCGATGAGAAAGCACTTTCGGACGCGGCTCCGCAGCAGTGGTACAACCAGACGCTGTGCCAGGTCAATGGATCCGTGGTGCGGGTGGGCGTCGTTTGGGGCGAATACCACTGGCACAAGCACGATCGCGACGACGAGTTTTTTTACGTCATCGAAGGCAAGCTGCTGATTGATCTGGAGGAGCGAACCGTTGAGCTCATGCCGCGACAGGGTTTCGTCGTATCAAAAGGAGTGCTTCACAGAACGCGAGCGCCGCAGCGAACGGTAATGCTCATGGTCGAAAACGCCGGAATCGTGCCGACGGGAGACCTCTGACGTGTTCCGTGGCGACGGAAAGACGGCTTACATCCTCCGGCCAGGGGCGCAAGATCATGGCGCCGCTGATCGAGATGCGGAAGAAGATGGGTAACCGATCAAGCGCAAAGCGTGGAGCGTAGAGACGTGCTCCTACTCCCCACTTGGCTTTGCCGGCGAATTCGTAGTGGGATTGCTGGAGGGACGGGGGGCGGTCATAGGAGGCGTCAGTCCGTTCATGCGCAAGTATTCGACCATCTGGCCGTAGTGATCCATAGCATGCGTGCACGTGAACATGGCAGATGTGCACAGGTCAGACCACTAGGAGCGTGCACCATCTTGATGCACGTACTTGATAACCTCCACTTTCGACATCGCAATCAAACCTTCGCCAACCATCTCATCGAGATGCGGAATCAATTTCCGGATCTTGTCGTCCGAATCAATAACGCTGACCATGATGGGTGCATCTTGAGAAAAGGACAGATGACGTACGCGGTGAATGAGTGTACTTGCACCGTAGCCCTCAACTCCGCGGAACACTGTGGCTCCGGCAATGTCCAACTCCCGGCATTTCTCGACAATGGCACGGTAGAGAGGCTTGCCTTTCCATTTGTCGCTCTCGCCGAAATGAATACGAAGCATCTTGGCGTTTCCTTCGAGCTTCACGGGCGCACTTCCTTCCTTCTCTCTTCCTCCGGGTAGTTGTGTGTGTACTTGATGACGTCAACGTCAGAAAAGACGACAAGCCCCTGCTGCACCATCTCGTCAAGAAGCGGCAAAAACGCGCGGAGCTTCTCTTCCGTATCGACAACCGACAGCATCATCGGACGGTCGTGCGAGAGATGGAGTGCCGAGTCTTTGTGGATTCGTCGATTCGCTCCGTAGCCTAGGATTCCTTGATAGACCGTGGCACCCGCGATCTCATTCGCGCGTAAACTTTCCACCAGAGCTTTGTGCAAGGGTTTGTCATGCCACTTGTCGTTCTCTCCAATGAAAATCCTCATTAGCTTGGCTTTTCCCTCACTCTTGAGTGATGGAACCGGCGGCTGAGGCGCGCCCTTGGTAGACACCTCGGACGGTTTAACGACGGTTGTGTCCTGCACTTCAATCAGACCGGTTCCCACCATCTCGCGAAGTTTGGGGAGCAGTTCCTCGACCTTCTCCTGCGATTCTATGAACTCGATCTTGACGGGAAGATTTTCCGTCAACCGCTCGATCCGCATGGTGTGGAGGTGATGGTCCGCGCCAAAGCCGGCGATGCCGCGCGCCACATTTGCTCCAGACACTCTGTGATAGAAGAGAAAGTCGAGGATCGCCGAATAGACCGCCTGCCCGTGGTATTTGTGGTCTTCACCAACGTAAATAGAGACCTTTTTCGCGGGTCCGAATTTGAGCATGACCCCTCCTATCCCCCTCTGACGGATCTGCCGGAAGCACGTTCCGCTTTCATGTGATAGTCCTTCCCGCGATCACGCCCAGCCACACGGAAACGAAACCAACCACGACACTGAGAACTACATTCAAGCCGGCAACAAACAACTCCCCGTCCTGAATGCTGCGAAAGGTCTCGTATTCGAACGTCGAAAAAGTGGTATAGGCGCCGATGAACCCGATCGGGATCAGATATCTCCAGTTGGGACTCCAGTGCGTTCGCTCCGCGAGGAGAGTCAAAGTAAATCCGATCAAGAATGACCCGGTGATGTTGATGACAAATGTGCCATAGGGGAATCGGGTTCCCAGGCGATTGCCGATGTACCCTCCCAGCCAGAACCGTGCGATGGCTCCTACAAAGCCTCCTATGCCTACGACCAGATACTTATTCATGCGAGCTAGTGCGATTCTCCCTTCCGAGCATGGCGGCGACCGATTTCTCGGTCGCTGCCAGCAATAAAGTGGTCAAGCTGCGCGACCAACCCACGCAAACCGCCAACGATTCCATTCAACTCATTCGCTGCAACTTCGGGTAGTTCGCCGTATCCACGCATGTGCCGCGGCTTCAGCTCCTCTAAGGCGATATCAATCGAGCCGAGTGCGACATGGATTGCATGTAACGCAGAAATGGAAGGCTCCTGGTGTGTTATGCCTCGCTCGTTGAGTATGCCGACGAGCCGAGTGCGGATTCGCGCAATATGGTCCTCGATCTGTTTCCTTTCTGAGGGAGCGACGTCTGGAGAGTATCTTGGGAACGCTGCTCTTGATGAAGGTGTGTTCAGGATCTCCTCAATCTCGCAGAGCAGCTTATCGATGTAGCGGAAAGTCACGTATAAGCGCCGCTCTTGAAATTCGTTCAGGTGTCCGGCCCTCGATGAACTGAGATTGTCGTCCGTCATCTGACAACCATCACTGGGCAATGGGCGTATCGGAGCACTTTCTCAGCCGTAGAGCCAACCAGCATTTTTTCAAATCTCGACTTTCCGCGCCGGCCTAAGACAATCAAGTCGACACGATCCAATTCTGCGCGATGGACAATTTGTTCAACGGGATGGCCCACTGCGATGGCGGTTTCCAGTTGGACCTCTAAGTCGTTTGCGCGTTGTGCGATTTTCTTAAACTGCCCTTCGAAATGCTCCCGCGCATCATCTAGCATGGCGTCCACTTCAACGATCGTCGCAGGCTCAGGCGGGCGCGCAACGGCAAAGAGCAGAACTTTTGCGTCCAGCGATCGAGCGAGACCAAGAGCAGACTCCGTTGCTTTTTCAGACTGCGGCGAACCATCGAATCCAATGAGTATCTTCTTGAACTGGGAGTGTCTGCGCCCCCTCATACTACCTCCTCAATCTGTCGTGGCGGTGCGGGCTTCTCGCACGTTGGTCTCTGGTTGCGATTTGGGCAGTAGATGCCGGGGCATAAACCAAGCGTTGGCAAACATCGTCGGAACAACCGCACTTCCTATGACGGTCGCGACCAAGTAGGAATATTGGGCCTGGTCGATAACTCTGTGACTTAGGCCGAACAATGCTGAAATCGTTCCGAACGTCAATCCGGTGGACATCATAAGGGTGTAATAGAGACCTTCCTCACGCTGATACTTGAAGGCTTTCACTGTCGGGTATAGGCCGATCACTTTCGACACCATCTTTGCTCCAAATAAGACCAAGAATACAAGTGGCGCGGCGACAAGCGAGGGAACGGAAACAAACGAGCCGGCCCGGAGGAAGTAGAACGGTGTAAGGAGGCCGAAGGTCAGTGTCCGCAAGCGACGAATTAGAACGTGATCCTTTCCAACTGTTCCGGCCAATACCATGCCGATCATGTAGGCAGGAAGAACAGGCTCGCTGCCCGACCAGGTGGCCAGCCCGCCCATTCCGAACAGCAGAAAGAGAAGATACTTTGCCTCAAGTTCGGATACGCGGCCGCCGTAATACTTGAAGAAACGCGGCGTCAGGAACGGTAGGATGAAGAACACAAGAACACTCACGACGACGAAGATTAGAGTCCTAATCGTAAATGGAGAGAAGATCAACCCCAAGGCGATGACCGTACCAAGGTCATTTATGAAACATGCCGCGAGAATCGCCTTTCCAAATTCGGTCTTGTTGAAGCCGAGTTCCAGCATAACCGCATACACCACCGCGACTGATGTTGTCGACAGCGCAACGCCAGCCAACCAACTCGGTCTCACAGACCAGTGTAGGATGTAGTGTGCGACGGCTGTGCAACCCAGAAAAGGGCCGAGGAAACCCACGAGTCCAACAACCGTTGCCTCTTTCCACTTCACTCGGAAAATCTTCGGATCAAGCTCCGCACCAGCCAGAAAAGTAAGGACAATCGCACCCGTTCCAGCCAGGAACGTGATCCACTCGGTTCTTGCTGCCAGGCCCGTAGGACCGACGATCGCCCCGATGACTAACTGTGCGACAGTCCCAACTACGATCTCTGTGAGGGCCGTGGAAATCCTGAACCAAATCGCTAGCAGGGTTGCGATAAGTGCCAATCCGACCCACAAGGAAGCCAGTACCCAAACGTTGCCCATGTCAGCTCTCGCTCTATCTCAGTTGTGGGACCGTTGCCGGGGACATGACTCCGCGACAAGATCCTTGTCAGGAGTCATCATCTGTCCCGGCTCAGAAGGGACAGCGGTTAGAGGGCGAACTCCTTCGCCACTGAGGCTATGATACTTTGGCACGGGGAGAAGTCAATGGCGGTTTTGGATCACCGGGGCGCGTGTGCTGCCGGAATCCTCCAGGCCATAGATCGTGGCGATATCGGGGTGACTGAGAGAAGGCAAGAACCTTCGCTTCAAGCTGAAATCTCGCCATGCGCTCAGCGTCGCGTGCAAAGGCTTCGGGGAGAACCTTGATAGCTACATCGCGCCCCAGTTTGAGATCACGGGCACGGTAGACCTCAGCCATGCCGCCCGCACCAATAGCGCCAGTAATCTAATAAGGGGCTACATGGGCGCCAGACGCCAAGGCCATTTGGGGCTGGAGTATAGCCTAGGAACATTAACGGATTCGATTCTACGCGTGTGACCTGGGTCACAGACTCTGCACTGCTGGGTCACAGACTTCAAGCCTCCGCGATGGCATCAATTCACCGGAGGCAACCGATGGCGGTTAGTAAGCGGCCGAAGGCTCGTCTCACCTGCCAGTGCGGGGTGCCATATACGCTTAATACAGTTGCTGATCTTCCATCTCGGTGCATAAATGAGCGCTGCCGTTCCATGCTGAACATGAACTATAGGGAACTCAAGGAGTACCAAAGGAGCCTCAGGGCGCTAATAGAAGCCTTGGAAGGTGGGTACGACTACCAACAAGCAATGGAAACCATAAACAGAGTATCCAGCGGGGGCAAATCCCCCTACAGCCTCGATATTGTTGAGGTTCCTACCCCTGTCGCAGGATTCTGGCAGGATTGACCTGCCTAGCGGGCGAATTCCTCAGGCTCACCTGCGATCAATTCAGCCAGGATTTGCCGGAAATGTCCGGTCAAATCGATCCGTGAAGGTTCTATTCGATGTCAGCTCGGCGAATTCTTGAGGTGATTTTGGGAACGGCTTTTTCGCTCGCCACTACACACCTTGCTGCACAAGACCTGCCACATCCCACTTCTGTTGCATCTAGTCAAGCGACTGCAGTCATCGCTCTTCCTACGAATCCTGATCCGACGGCACTGCTCGATACCGGTTTTCGGCATCTGTATGAGCTGAATTTTCAGGGTGCGCGTCAGGATTTTGGGAACTACCAGAAGCAGAGGCCCGAGGATCCTTTGGGGAAAGCGGCCGAGGCTGTGAGTTACCTGTTTGAAGAGTTCAATGACAAGGGTGTGCTGACCTCAGAATTTTTCTTAAATGATTCAAGGTTCCTGGGTGGGATTAGTGGCAGCCCGGCGGCGAATCGCAATGTCGCGTTTCTAGAAGCTAATAATCAGGCCCGTGAACTCGCCAAGAAAAGGGTGAAATTAGACCCGCACGACGTTGACGGGCTTCTAGCCCTTACGATAGCGGACGGCTTGGAGTCGGACTATGACGCGTTAATCGAAAAGAAACAGCTAGAGGCAATGAAACTGATGCACCGAGCAGAAAGTGGTGCGAATGCAGCGTTGGCTGCCGATTCCTCCGCCCAAGATGCCTACGTCGCTTTGGGCGTGAGTAACTATGTGATTGGTAGCCTGGCCGGCTACAAGCGCGTGTTCCTTTGGATGGGAGGTGTGCACGGCAACCGGGCTCGCGGAATAGAGCAAATGCGGTCGGCCGCCGAGCACGGCCGCTATCTCCGTTCCTTCGCAAAAATCATGCTGGCACTCGCTTACGAACGGGAGGGTCAGCTAGATCATACCCGGCAATTGCTCACCGAACTGGCCGCTGAATTCCCGAATAACCCCTTGTTTTCCCGCGAGCTCGCATTGCTTGATCAGAAGCCCCGGAACGTGCAATAGACTGAAGGTTAGTTCACGCCCACCTGCCGCCCCGGTACAAAGGTTGTGCTGGCAATGCTCCATGCAGGTGAGCGGAATGCTTCTGTACCTCGTGTTTCATCAAGCCCCAACCTCGTTCGCCCATCGCACCCAAGAGGTAGCACACCCCGACAAAAGCAAATAGCATCAGGAACCCCACCGCAAAAAACAGCTCCGCAGCAAGCAACTGTTGCATGAAATTGGAAGCTGAGCTGAACATGACAATGATATTGGCTGCTCACGGTCTTTATCCGTCTGTGACCTGGGTCACAAATCACGTGAAGTGGTGATATCGGTCACGACATGTGGCAGGACGCCTGCGCCATCCTTCTGTCGGGTCCGATCCGGACTAGGGGGTGCTTCAAATGAGTAAGACTTGCCGCGAATGCGGATCGAGCAGCAACTGAGCCAGTCTATTCATTGGGAGAGAGGCTGTTTGTTTGGAGTGCGGCTTTGGTGAGAAGATTCATGGGCTTAACTCGACCCCGCAGACTACCATGGCAGCACCATGACAGAGTCTCAAACGCGGCTCTAGGCGGGAGCGACTCGCTGTTGTCCGAGGAATTGCTGATTGATGGCCTTGCGAAAAGCCTCGTCTCCCATCTGCAGGCGCATGGCATACGTTGCTTTTGCATCTTCACCCGCCACATAGCGGAGTTGGTCCTTTCCGTCCGTCGCAGCTTCGTAAACCACCTCGGCGATCTGTTCAGGAGTCGAGTATGTCGCCATCTGCTTGGGATCGGTGATGACTCCCATGACTCTGTTCACGAGCGCGTCATAAGCGGGATGCCGACCAGTATCGAAAGAGCGGGTAAAGAAATCCGTTTTCATTCCACCCGGCTCTATTGTCTTCATTCCAATTCCGAATTGAC
>Ga0187783_10000813_pt1 | contig 22938 bp, 29 predicted proteins | sample 1015_SJ02_MP02_2_FD_132471 | JGI IMG/M metagenome (GOLD analysis project Ga0187783, IMG submission 132471) | Tropical peat soil microbial communities from peatlands in Department of Meta, Colombia - 1015_SJ02_MP02_20_MG | ecosystem: Environmental > Terrestrial > Soil > Wetlands > Peat | place...
AAAAACATCGTTCCTCCTCGATCTTAATTGGAATTGCTTCCTCGCGCCCAGCATGGGCGTCGAGCGCAATGCTTTTGCAGGTCAGATCGAGGAGGGAGGCGCGCGCGGCCGGCCGCTAAGAGCTGCGGATCTTTTATCGGCGCTCACTTCCTGCGGAGGGGGAACGGCGCGCGTTTTGACGAGGACGGTTGCGGGGGGTGCGCCCTCGGGGGGAGGGAAGCCGGCAAGCGCCTCGATCAAAATGCAACAGAGGCAATGATCGCCGCATCTTTGCGGTGAGTGGCGATCTTCTGCTGGAGATTGCGCTTCGCCTAACGAGCAAACAATGGATGCCTTGCTCAGGGCCGGGAGCGAGCTCTCTTTTTGCAGGCCGGCGGCCCCTGGTTGATGCGCAATACCGATGTGTACCGGCCGAAACGATTGGGCAACGATCGCGGTCAGAGCCAGCCAGCAAAAAAGCAGACGCGCCGAGCGGCGTAACAAAACTCGGCTTCGCTGACGATCCAAGGAGAGGCCGGCCCTTCGCATGCAACGCAACTTTCGCCCTACGCGACTTGAACAAATGTCGCAGCTTCAGGCTCAGTGAGTCAAGGCGATATCCGGGAAAGTGATGGGTGATCAGCTGGTTTTCTCGCGCCCACAGCATTGCGGTTCGGCAGAACAGCCAAGCGCTCTGCGATAACGAGGTCCGGATTCTCTGATTTTGATGGCGGTCAGACTTAGTGGCAGCCGATGATGCGCGCCTGGAGCAGGTCGATCTTTCCTCTGCCGTACATTTGACGCTTCACGAGTTTCAGTTTGGTGATCTGGCCCTCCGTTTGGCCGTTTGACCATGCCGACGTGATTGCCGCGGCGACGGCGGCTCGATCTTTTGCCACGCCATTGGCGAAAGACCTGACGAGGCTTTGGCGAGCCCGCTCCATCCAAGGATCAAGATCAATCAATGACTTCTTGCGGACCATCGCCTGAAAAGCGGCGATGATCTCCCGCGCCTCGAGAAGCGAAGGCGTGCCGCGCTCAATCGCCGCGATGGTTGCCGTCTCGGATTTCGAGAGGTTGTCGCGGCAGATGGTCATAAGTCTCGCGATCGTTCGGGCGGAGGGCGCGCGAGCCAAGGCTTCTGCATCAGCCGTTTCGGCTCGTCGCCGGCGTCCCGCCCACTCGCTGACCACGCGAAGACAGCCGCGAAAACCTTGGCTTTTTAGCCGTCGCCATAACTCCGATCCATTACGTTGACCTGCCGTCCACTGCGCATCGAGCTAGGGTAGATAGAGTTCGAGCGAACTCTCGCGGCCGCGAAAGATGTCCCCACGCTGGCCACGTAAGATTCTGCGGACCAAGCCGCGACTGTACCCTGTGCGACGCACGATTTCCTTGATTGGCACATGCTCTTTGGCGAGTCTGAAGATCACGGCGTTTTCCTCTTCGCGGCGAATATAGCCGTCATACTGAAGCCGTTCGGCGGCCGTGAGTAGGTCGGGATTAATCGTCGCTGCGCCAATCGCGGAGCGGATTTGGCGCATCGATTTGCGCACGGCGTCAAGAAAGGCGCGGCTAGCGTTCCATCAAATGCCAGCGATCGGCGACTTGCGTTGCTTCCGGCAACGCCTTGGCGGCCGCCAACGCGTAACCGCCGCCGCGGTCGCGGGCGACGACAGATATTTGCTGTTGCCCCGAAAGCCATGCTTCTGTCGTCGCAGGCTCGCGGTCAGGCAGCAAAGCGATGGTCTTGCGCCGCTCCAAATCGCAGATGATTGTTCCGTAGCGTTGGTTTCGGCGCCAGGCCCAGTCGTCTATGCCGATCACCGTCGGCGGGACGAAGCGTGCGCTTCCTCGCCTTCGCACAACGCGCAATAACGTATCGTTGCTGACCGGCAGCATCAGGCGTCGCGCGAAACTGGCGGCTGGCCGGCCGCCTAATGCGAGGCCGAGGCAATGGACGATTTGATCAAGGCGCGTAGTTCTTCGCGCCCACGGCGCCAACACCTTCTCGTCAAAGCGTTCAGCGAAGATGCGTCGCCCGCACAGAACGGCGTCGCAGTGAAAGCGGCGCGCCAGTACAACGATGCGAACGGGCTTGTTCGAGATAGGAAGATCCGTCAGCCGCCGTTGATAACGACTATGAATTCGCGCCGAAGCGGCGCCGCATCCCGGACAACGGCTAGTTTCGCTCGAGGCCCGCACTTTGAGCACAGGGCCGCCGAAATCATTACTTACGCCTTCAACAACAAAACCACTCGGAACCAACTCGACGCTCGGAGGGTATGGCGCATGTCATTGATTCCCTGCGTGAAAACAATGCCAGCGCGCGCCTCACTACGTCAAAATTGAGTCAGATGGGGTATTCGGCCGGTCGGCTTGCCCTTCGTAGTGATGGAAGGTGCTGCGCTTCAGGTTGATGGTAGACGTGGTCTGTGTCGAGCAGCCACAAGCATCATGGGAGAAGCGCAGCATGAAACATTATGCCGGACTGGACGTGTCGGTCAAAGAAACGTGCATATGCATCGTCGACGAGGCGGGCAGGATTTGCCGTGAGACGAAGGTGGTAAGTCACCCCGAAGACCTTCTCGCTGTTCTTTGCGATTCTGCATGGCGGCTTGAACGTGTTGGTCTCGAGGCTGGACCTCTGTCGCAATGGCTGTTCAGAGGATTGGCGGAGCAATTTTGGACTGAAAGTCGGAATCGTCGGCGTTGTCGGTTTCGAGCAGCGGATCCATGACCTCATCGAGGGACTTCCAGAGCTAGCCGATATTATGGAGCCTTTGCTTCTACGCACGCCGGGTCTTACGCGAAAAGTTTGCTAAGCTGCATCGCAAGGTTCTCCTGCTCGCACGCGACAATGAAGTCTGTCGTCGGCTGATGACCTTCCCTGGCGTGGGTCCGGTCGTATCCTTGGCCTTTATCAGCACGGTCGATGTTCCCGCGCGCTTCAGGAACTCGAAGGCTGTTGGGCCATCCCTCGGGCTGACGCCGGTTCTCAATCAGTCAGGCGAGAGCCATCGTGTTGGGCGAATCTCGTTATGTGGCGACGAGGCCATGAGAGCGCTGCTCTGAGGCCGCGCAGGTCATGCTGACCCGCGTGCAAAAATGGTCGTGGCTGAAAACGTGCACGGGCCGGAATAGGCCGACTCGCATCATCTGTGCGATCCCGCGCGCGTCGTTGCGATCGCTTTTGTTGACCTGCGTTCTGTCTGTGCAATTCTCGGTATTCATGTGATCCTCGCCAATGTCCCAGCTTGCCGCAAAAACGCCAACCCGGCTTGCCCCAGATCTTCATGGTATCTTAATAAACTGAGGCACTCTTTTGGTTCTCCTGGACTCCGCGTTATGATTGCAACAAATCCTCTCCCAGCGGGGTTTCTAAAATGCTAACCACACTTTGAATCACAACCAAGTGTCGGCTTCAGCTACCTGCCCGCGCCCGTGGCAAAATTATGAGCCAGGCTTCTGGCGAAGCTAAGCACGACAAAGCAAGGCTCCGCTTTTTTGGCCGGGTTCCTTTTGGGTGGCACCCCTTACGTTGCGTTCCGGCAACACCGGCCGAGATACTGCCGGAATCGGCCAATGGGGATTGGGAAAAGGGGTAAATGGCGTAGTTTATTGCATATTAAATCGCTCAAGGAGGAACCTGATGCGCCGTCAATTTTTTCTGGCGCCCCTGAGTGCATTGCCACGATCGGCTTCGCTTTGGCGGCCGATCTTACGCCACCACCGCCACCGGTCTTTACCTGGACCGGCGTCTATATCGGCGGCCAGATCGGTTACGCCTGGGGCAGCGCTAATCTTAGCTACAGCGGGTTTGATCCGTTTAGCGGCAATCCGAACGGTGCGATCGGCGGTGCCCGTGTCGGCGTCAACTATCAGATCAACCAGTGCGTCGTTGGTCTTGAAGGTTCTGTCGACGGCACCACCCTCAACAATACTGCCGTCGCTTTCTTCTCCGATGGTTCAATTATTACGGCTAACAAAACTGTTGATGTTGAAGGCTCGATTCGTGGCCGCCTTGGTGTCGCTTGGGATCGCGCCTTGATCTATGCGACAGGCGGTGTGGCCTTGGGCGGGTTCACCACTAATTACAATGTGTATAATTCTTCTGTGCTTGGGGCTTTCTACGCAAGCAACAGCTTCTCAAATACCCGCGTGGGCTGGACAGTAGGCGGCGGCATCGACTATGCAGCGACTAACAATTGGTCGCTTTTCGTCGAATACCGTTACTCGAACTGGGGCACGCTTTCGACTTCCGGACTCGCAAGTGTCGCGAGTGCGACGACTCCTCTCCTGGCGGGAATTTACTCCAATGCCAGTCGTGCTTTGAACCAAAATCAAGTACAGGTCGGCTTCAACTACAAATTTGATATGTTTGGCCCGCCCGCGCCTCCGGTCGTTGCGAAACAGTAAACTGTACTCTGGGCAGAGGCTTAGACCAAATGAAAGCCGCTAAGGATTCCAGCTAGTGGCCTGCGTTAACTAAATTGTATAAATGACTGATTCGCTTTTGTCGTGATTCGAAACGACGAAGGAAGGTGAGCAAGAAGTACTATGTTGTCGAACTGAGCAGGGCTGAACGCAAATAGGCTCGAAGCGCTCATCCGCAAGGGCAAGAGCCCAGCCGAGAAACCGCTTAAGGCACAAATGCTCTTGTGGGCCAATGAAAGCCCGTTATGACCGAAGTGGAACGCTCCAAAAATTGCTGAAGCCTTGGGCACATATCCGATGATGTGTGCCCGTGTTCGGCAGCAGTTTGCCGAGCGCGGGACCGAGCGGTATTGAACCGCAAGCAGCGCGCCATTCCACCTATCTTCGATGGCGAAAGAGAGGCCAAGCTAATCGCTTTGGCTTGCTCGAAGCCGCCCGAAGGCCTTGCGAAGTGGACACTGTGTCAGCTGGAGAAGAAGGCTGTCGAACTCAACATCGTGGATCGTACCAGCGATAACACGATCGGCCGCGTCCTAAAAAACAAGCTCAAGCCTCAACTCAAGCAACAAAGGGGCATCCCGCCGCAAGCAAGCAGTGCATTTGTAGCGGCGATGGAGGATATTCTGGCCGTCTACCTGGCCACTTGATGAGCATTGCCTACTGGTCTGTCTGGACAAGGCGCCAAAACGACTGCTCGCCGATACCCGGCCGCCGATTCCGATAAAGCCAGGACAACTGGAGCGCGGCGATAAGGAGAATAAGCGACACGGCATGGCCAATCTGTTCATGATGTTTACTCTGCTCGAAGGCGCCATATCGAAATCACCGATCGCCGCACTGCGATTTATTACGCTCACGCGCTCGAGGCTTTGTCGGACACGCATTTCAAGAACGCTAAAAGGATCACCCTGCTGCAGGACAATCTCAATACCCATAAACCTGCTTCACTTTATCAAGCCTTCCTGCCAGACAAAGTAAGGCGGCTTGTCGAACGCTTCGAATGGCATTACAAGCCCAAGCACGGCAGCTGGCTGAATTGGGCCGAATCGGAACGCGGCATTCTCGCATCACAATGCCTCGACCGACGTGTTGTCGAGAGACAAAACCTCAAGACCGAAATCGCTGCCTGGGAAGGTGACCGGAACGAATATCACACCAAGGCCAATTGTCAGTTCACGACCGAAGACGCCCTCATTAAACTCAAACATCTATACCAACTTTCTAAATAACTCGGGCCACTAGTAATGCGGTTTCGCGGCCTCAATAGGGACCCAAGCGACGGCGAAAAGCGTCCCAGCATGCTGGCCAAAGCGACCGCCTACATGTCGCTGTCCAAGAAAAGATGGAACACGTTCGTTCGTTAAATACGCCTCGAAAGTTTTTGAAATTGGGTTGACGACAATGTTGACATCCAAAAAATCCAGAAAGTATCTGGTGATTGGATTATAGAGCTTGTAAAGGGCTTCTTTCGCAATAAATACGAGCTTTGGCAGGTCGATGGCAATCGATGTCTCGATCCCGCTTCTCCCGCGTAATTCGCTTGGATCGCATATTATAGGAATGAGCTCTGGTTCGAGTTCCGTATCGTCTTCAAGGTCAACACCGATCGAAGCAATATCGGCCGCCCGCCCGACGACGGCTGCACAAAGCGCGTGGGTGTGACTGATCGCCCCAACAAACCCATCCGGCCACAACGGTGCTCGACAAGAATTTTTTACTATTGGACCAGGAGGATGTCCAAGTTCACTCAACGCTTGGCGCGCGTAAATTCTACCGGCAATGAACTCTCGGCGGCGCTTTGGCACTGCATCCTTAATCAAATCCTCTTCTTCCGGAAAGATAAAGCCTTCGAGTTGGTTTAGGCCACCACCTTTTATGACCGTTGAGGTTGGGAGAAGGAGACGGATTGCATCGATAGTGTCAAGCAAGTTGGCCGCCTCATGGACAAGCGGCTTTGTTCTTATCGATTTCGTCATACACTAATTCCGATCTTGTACGATGAAGCTAAGTGTCTGCTTGATAATATGTTAAATTGGATAAATTGGTTGTAATTGAAAGCGGCAACGGCTACGGGGCTCAAGCGGCACTGAGCAAAAGCGTGGTTGGTTTAAAGATCAGGTGGAGAGGCAGCGCAGGCGCCTTGGACTTTTTGCCGCAGCCACTGTCGTAGATTGCCGTTCCCATCGCCGCTTCATCTGCAGCATGAGATGAGCGCCCGAAGGAGACCAGCGCATTTGCTGTTTTTTGACCATCCGTTTCTCCACTGAGGAATTGATTGCGGATTCCGCCAAGCTTGTCGAAATGCGATGCCCCAGCCGATATCGCGCGCCATAATCGACAAACGCGTTCCGGTTGGAGTGGGTGTAGGTAAGAAGTTGCTGACCAAAGCGGTTGAGCCGGGCGGCGGCGAAGTCGCCTTGGCCTCTCAGCTCGTCCATGTCCACAATAGTCTTTTCGAGCACGCAGATCGCGCTCTCCACCTGCCCATGCCAGAGCTTCCACTTCAACGCCTTGATGTCCTCGTCAATGTCCGTGGGTCCCCGCGAAGGAGACAGAGAGGCGACGAGATGATCGGCAATTTGCTGCCTGGGCCGAATCTTCATCGCCAAGTAAAACCAGCCAATATATGCGTTGTTGGTGCGGGCAGAGCCTTTGGGAATCGCTTCATAATTTCCGCACCATCAGAGAGAATAGTGATTTCTCTTTGTCCGCAGTATCCTTCCAACTGGAGAGCTTGCAGTGTCCTCACCCCATATTTAAAGTTGCGAAGTGTTGCCCGTTGCGAAATAATGACCAGGCTGCATCCCTCGCCCGCCGCGAGTACAAGGCAGATTCATAGGAAGTTAACGGGGAGTTAAGCTGGGCATGAGTCAAGGGCGGGGGAGGAACCGCCGATGATTGCCAGCTTTCTTGAACATTTTTCTGCACTTGAAGACCCGCGATACGAAGGGTTTGTGATCTACCCGCTGCCGGAAATTTTATTGGGGGCATTGGTTGGAACGGTCTGCGGAGGCGAGGATTAGGAAGAAATCGTCCTATTTTGTGAAGAGAAGCTGGACGTATTGCGCCAGTTTTTGCCGTACGAAAACGGCATCGCTTCACCAAAAACTTTTTGGCGTGTCTTCGACTTCACCGCCCAAGTGGGAAACCAAATGCCGGAAGCGAACTCATTCTTGGATAAAACTTGGGGGCATAAAGTCGTTGTCTCAAAACAATTTTCTCAGATTCAAAGCCCCGATGCACCTAAGCCGTGTAAGATATTGGAACTAAGATTAGGAGACGAAATCCGGGTGCAGCTCGGACTTCCGGCGGTTCAAGGACCTATCGCTTGTCCGTCATCACTGCGTTAAGGGGATGTCGATGAAGCCGGCGGATTCCAAGGATCAGAAAAACGGTTAGATGTCATCAGGGATTCATCAGTCAAGGTTTTGAGGAAAGCGACGAGATAGGCCTTCTCCTCTGCCGTCATGTCGATCTTTGCGACGAGACCGCTTTTGACCGGGCTGATGCGCCCATCGCCTGCATAAGGATCCGTATCGATCTTTCTTCCTCCTTGGGAATAGATCTCAACCACATCTTCCAGCGTTGCGACGCTGCCATCATGCATATAGGGGCCGGTCACCGCGACATTGCGCAGACTCGGGGTGCGGAACTTACCCATGTCGTCCGGATTTCCAGTCGATTCAAATAAGCCGCGGTTCGGAACTGGATAGGCCCCTTTCCCATCAAGGTTGTAAAGGCCCGTGTTTTGAAACGGCAGATCAGGAATGCCGTTCTTGTTATTGACGAATTGACCATCAAAATTCGAACTGCGGTGACATTTATGACAATTGCCTTTCTCGCGGAAGAAGAAGTCACGCCCCCGCTCTTCCGTCTCGCTGAGCGTGGCCTTCCCTTGCAGATAGCGATCATATTTGCTGTCGAAGGAGAGAATGCCGCGCTCGAAGCATGCGATCGCCTTGATGATCGTTTCAAAGCTCATCGGCTCTCTGCTGTCCGGAAACGCCTCTTTGAAGTGCTGTGGATAATAAGGATCGCTCTCTAGCCGTGACAGGATTTGCGGCTTGTTCGCGTCCGTAACCCCCATTTCGATGGGATGCTCACCGAACATGGGTATATCCATCTGGGTTTCGAGTGTCACAAGGGCTGGATTGGCCCATGTCAAGGTCGCACGCAAAGCGGCATTGACGATACTTGGTACATTGCGCGGCGTATGTTCTCCAGTTGAGCCGACCGCGGTTGGGCGTCCGTCGGTGAATGCGCGGGATTGCACGTGACAGGATGCGCAACTGATCGTTGCATTGCCGGAAAGGCGCTTGTCGTAAAAGAGGTGACGGCCAAGCTGGAATTTGGCTTCCGACATGGGATTGTCGGCGGGCACGCGCGGAGGAGGGACGTAAAAAGGAATGTCCCAGACCCAGGCTTTTGAAGAGGAATCGGACACCGATTGTGCGAAGGCAAATGCGGGGATAAAGGCCAATAAAGCAAAAGGCGTGATGAGATCCGAGTGGCGCATGCTGCAGTCCTTCACAATTTTTTATTCAGCATCGAGGAATGTTGTACGATCTTTATCATCAAAATAGCTCATACAGCTGACCGTCCTACCCTGATCGATCGAGTGATCGTCAAAGGGTGGGTAGATCGAGTGTGACCTTGTGCTCATGGAGGTCAACGCGGTCCAAAGTTACTGTGAAACGATTGGGCTGTATACAGGACACGAACTCGCCGGTTGCTGGATTGCCGCGGCATCCGGTCGGGCCAAGATGGACAAACCTTGTGCGCGCTCTCGAACCATCCGGGTGCGTGATGCCTCCACCCGGATCGATGTCTATGGACGAAAACCGGCGACCAGCCTGCCAGCTCCAACTCATCGCGGCAATGCCGAGCGGCGGCGGCGCTTTCCCTGTTGCTACGATTAAGGGAAACAAGTGAGCCATTGACGTTAGCTTGGGCAGGTACCCCAACTGTGAACTCCAGTGCGACATTGGTGCCCGCTGGAAGACTCCCAGTCACCACTGTATTTTTGTCAGGCGCCTTTTCGCTGCACGGCAAATTGTCACCACATGCATCCTTGAAATAGGACAAAGCAATGTTAGCGAATTGCAAGTCCTTATGATAAAGGGCGACCGGTATTCGTTCGCCCTTGGTGACGAGCCGGACACTGTTTATATAAAGGCGGGCTTCATCGAACTTTGATTGGAGCTGGCTGCCTCCAGAATTCGTGATGGGCACCAAGCCACTGACGGACGCGCCGCCAGCTTTGAGGCCAAAAGCTATGGCCACCATTCGATTGGGCGCAACAGCTTCACTCGAACTAAAGACCAATCCAACAGCTGTCAAGGCCGCATGAAAATGGGCGGTGCGGATAGTCTCTTCCAGGAATAAATGACGGCCCTGGCATCCTCGGTTCCTCACATCGGGTAAGACGAATAAGACTGTGCAGTCCCGCCAGAGCAGAAAAGAATTTTTCTGGCTCAGGATGCATAATTCAGCAATCGCCCGGTTAAGCTGGAGGTTTAATGATGGGCCGTCAAGATGGGTTTCAGGACCGTTAAATTACCTGGCGTAGGTCGTTGCACAAAGCGTTGTTTCGCCACGCAATTACTCGCGCCGCAGTGCATTTCGACGGCTTACCGGTGGTTAAAGAAGCACATTTGATGCGATGGGGTAGTTGTTTTTGACGTCAAATGCAAGCAGGAGGGCAGCCGGCGGCAAGTCCAATAACGCTTGGCATCGAAGACCAGCTTTTGATGATGCTTGAATATTGGCGGGAATACCGGACCTATTTTCATATCGGGCAAGCCGAAAGCGCGGCGTTCCGCAACATCAAATGGTGTGAAAACACGCTGGCCAAGAGCACAGCCTTCCACTTGCCGGGACGCGCGGCCGTTGAGGCAAGCGAGCGCGCGTTCGCAGTCGTGTTGATCGACGCGACCGAATCGCCCATTGAACGGCCTAAAAAAGGCAACGGCGCTACTACTCAGGTAAGAAGAAGCGGCACACTTTGAAAGCCCAGCTCGTTGTCGAAAAATCGACGCGGCGCACTCTATGTATCGCCCACGAAAAGGGGCGGCGGCATGACTTCAGGCTGTTCAAGACATCGAATGAGGGGCTACATTCTGAGACGAAAGCCGTTGTCGACCGCGGCTATCAAGGTCTGCAGAGAAGACATGCAATAACAACCATACCGAAAAAGCGCAGCAAAAGAAACCGTTGTCCGCAAGCGACCGGGAAAGAAACCGCGCCATCTGCGGCGAACACGTGTCTTGTGAGAATGTCATCGCCATGCTCAAACAATTTCCACGAGCCCGACTTGGCCAAACGCCAGGTACCGACGCCACCGTTTTCGAGGTATCGGGTGTGAGATCCCGCATCTGCGGCACAGGCTGAATCATTAAGGTCAATTATCCCAAGGCAGCAAAAGCGGTAAGCCATTAAAACAACTCATGGCGCTGTGTCATCAACGATGTCAATACCACTTTGAACCTGCTTCTTCAATTCCTAAAAAGATAGCTCGCCCACAGAACAGAGGCATCGACATGTCGGTGGAATCCATGCCAATAACTACACTTGAATCGATTATTGGTTTTATTCATGGAAAGTTGGTATGATACGAGGCTCATAATTCTTATGTTGTGTATTGGTCAGGCTACTAAGATCGTTTAACAGGTAGTGAAGAAAAAGACCTTCTTCTTTTCTTATGAAGAAATGACCCCCATCGAACATTTCCAATTTTATTTGAGCGGACGTTTCGAGATCCCAAGCTTCGAGAGCCTTTTCCTCGATATCGTCATCGCGACCCCCAAACACGAAAATATTCGTTGAAAGCGGATCGCGCCTTTCGTATCGGAAACTCGCGCAGACTTTAATATCTGCGCCAAAAACATCGATTGTCATGCGTAACAAATCAAGATGCTCGAAAACCGCTGCTGGGGTACCGCTCAATTTTCGAAGCTCTTGAATCAATTCTTCGTCGCTGTTCAACCGCCTATAGCGTTCTTCCTCGCGACGCGACGGAGCGGCACAACACGCTGCAACGAGTGCTAAGGGAGGATGAACTCGACGTACTCGCAAGTTATGGGCACATCCGTATGCCAAAAGCGCACCCAAACTATGCCCGAAAAACGCGTAATTGGTCGGAAGTGTGGGTATCAACTCCGTCGACAATTGTTGAACAAGACAGTCGAAATCTCGCAACAGGCTATCGCCTATTCGCGTACCCCGCCCAGGCAATTCAACTGGTTGCACTCTCAGCCATGCCGGAAGATTTTTGCGCCAGCGAAAATACGAGGATGCGCTCGCTCCCGCGCAAGCAAAGCAAAATAGAGTTAGCGGAGGCTGTTCAGGGAACTTCATTGACAAGAAACCCTGTCCCAAAAATTGCGGCATTATCGCCGCCAATCATGTCAGAATATGGTATTGTCGAATGCATGTCAGGGTGTCAATAAGCATTGAAACAAGGCTCAGACGCAAATTCGATGATAGCTCGTCGAGTTGTGCGGCGGTAACAACCCGAGCTTGTAGAAGATCAAGTTTCGCTCTTCCATGCTTTTGGCGGTTGGTGAGTTTCAGTTTTGTGATGTAGACCCGCCCTATAGAGTGGTCCATGTCCAATGTTAGTTTAGGCGGGGTCTTTTCGCCATGCGGTGAGCGCGGGAATAAAAGCTTCAGGCGCCAGCGGTCGATAGCCCAAGGACGCATGAGGCCACACGGAGTTTACCTCAACCTGCCGCAACGTGACGACGATCTCTTCCGGCTTGTGGCGCTTTCTCGGCATTTGCGGTCCTCCTGCTAATGTCCAAAGACATAGCTCAGGATGGTCCAGTTCAGTGGGGGTAGGCCACCCCTGTCGATGCTTCGCCCACATCCTCGCGGATGCGGACGCACGACTCGGGACCGAGGCGGATCGCTACGCCTTCCTCGTGATGGACTTGCACCATCTAATCTTTGCCAGTCTCCCCGGCGCACTAAGATCAAGTACCAGCCACTACATTTGATTCCACGATGGCGTAAGCCATGTGGCCCGGTTCATCGTGGTCAGCGGCCGCCCATTGACGAAGTAATCGAAGGCTGTATCATCCCACTCGCGCGCCGTAGCATCATCTGGATGCGCTGTCGGTGCTCGGGCGGTAAGTTTCCATCGCAGCGCCGTTTTCAACTGCTGTCTGTGACCTTTTGTGGTGACTATCTGCTCGCTCCAAATCAGATGGTTCAAGCCAATCACATTTCGGGTTCCGAAGCCATTTTGACGACAACGTTCGTATCCTGCTAAGTAACTGCTTCGATTCAATCAGTTATGTAAGCAATGTCAAGATGCTTTGCCAGTCCCTATGCTCGAGCAGGCATTTCTGACCTGGCCCACCCCCTTGCCGACCGTCCAGGGTGGCTAAGGTGTCATTTCAGAATTGAGAGTTGAGGTCATTTGTCGCGTCAAATCTATTAAATTTCGGTGAAAAAGTCTCGCCGTAGAAATCGCAACAACGCGCGGTTGGCTGACGCTGATGCGCTGAATATCGTTGTTTTTATTTGGCTTCTGTGATTCCCTCGAAGCAACAAAACAGGGGGACACGACATGATGGAACGCTTGGACGACCGGCAACAGCCGCTTTTCTACGACTTCTGCCTCGAAGATCATGTCCCTCAAGATCATCTGTTGCGGCGGATCGCGAAAGTTCTGGATTTAAGTGACGTGAGGCAGAAGCTTGCACCTTATTACAGCGAGATAGGTCGCCCCTCGCTCGCTCCCTAACTGATGATCCGCATGTTGTTGATCGGCTACCTCTACGGCATTCGCTCCGAGCGCCGTTTGGTCGAGGAGGTGCATCTCAATCTGGCCTATCGCTGGTTTTGCGGCCTTGGACTTAAAGGCGAGGTGCCGGAGCGCTCCAGCTTTTCCAAGACGCGGCATGGTCGATTCCGTGAGAGCGACGCTTTCCGCATGGTGTTCGAGAGCGTGCTGCAAGCCTGCCTTCGCGCCGGCCTAGTCAGCGGCGAGACATTTCGCCACGGACGCGAGCGTGATTGAAGCCGATGCGCGCGTGGCACGGTGCACGGAAGGCAAGGAACCTCCTGATGATTGGAACGATCCGGCCAATGTCACGCGGCCTGTGCGCGAATATCTCGATCAGTTGGATAAGGCCGCTGGCCTTGGCGCTCTCTCTGGTGAAAGCCCGCAACCGCCGAAGTCGCTGTCGCTGACCGATCTGCAAGCGGCGCTGACCAGCAAGGGCCGAAGCAAAATCGCCTTCGCCTACGGCACCAACTATCTGATCGACACCAAGGCCGCGATCATCGTCGATGTGGAGCCATCGCCCGCGCGCTGGACGGCAGAAGTGGCGGCGACGCGTGCCATGATTGAACGCACCAAGAGCCGGTTCGACCTGCAACCAAAGAGGCTGGCGGCAGACACCGCCTATGGTTCCGCCGGCAATCTGGCGTGGCTCATGGAGCGCGGGATCGAGCCGCATATCCCAATATTTGATCGCACGTCGCAGACAAACGGCGTCTTCACGCGCAATGACTTAACCTTTGACCGCGAGCGCAATGTGTTCATTTGCCGGGCGGCAAAGATTTGCGATTCTATCATAAACGCCCCAACGGAGTGCAACCTATGGCGCGCGTAGGACCGATTGCGAGGGTTGCGCGCTCAAGCAGCATTGCACCAAGGGACCCTCGCGGGTGCTATCTGTCAATGTGCATGAAGAGGTACGCCAGCATGTCGCCAGTCTCGCGGCGACCGCTGCATTCAGACGCTCCGCGCGCGAGCGCCGCAAGGTCGAGATGTTATTTGCTCATTTGAAGCGGCATCTCAATTTCCGCCCCCTGCGGTTGCGGGGCATGACCGGCGCACGGGATGAATGCACGCTGGCAGCTATTGCCCAAAATCTCCGCAAGCTCGTCAAACTGATCGGCTTCTCGCCACCGCCCCTATCGGTGGCTTGTGCTGTGTCGGGATAAAAATGTTGGTTCAGGACGTGATGGATCAAATGACGGGTGTAACCTCGCCCTTTAACCCGCCTCGGTCAAACGGAGCGGGTTAAAGGAGCAACATCCCCTTCAAATCCGGCGGCGAGCTACGGGTCGCCGTCTCGTTAGCCAACGATTTTTTCACCGAAATTATTATTTTTCGCGCTTTGTGTCGTCCTCCGCGGGCCTCAACCGTCTTAGAGGTTGTGGCGATGTGAGGAATTCAAACTCCCCCTTCGCTATGCATTTATGCATTAACGTATGAATACACATAGGTATCCATAAAAGGAGTGCCATATCATGCAAGACACCGGGAAACACCAAAAGATACGATCAACGTCACGGCGGCAGAGATTTGCCGCTGTTGGAATTGTACTGGCCTCATCGTCTGGCGGCGGCGCCTTGGCCAATCCAACTTACCAGGTGTTATATGCGTTTACGGGCTTAGCGGACGGGTCTAGTCCCGCTGGACAACTGACCTTCGATCCATGGGGCAATCTAATTGGCACGACAACAAATGGCGGGCTCTTTACCGGGGTGGCCGCCCCGGCTGGAAACGGCACGGTGTACAAGATATCCCCGAACCGCAAGTTCTCGGTGGTCTACGCCTTCAAAGGCACCACAGACGGGAGTGAGGCGTTAGCTGGGGTGATTTCCGACGTTTGGGGCAATGTCTATGGCACAACACAATTTGGCGGAACAGCCGGCGGAGTGGGCGGCACGTTTGGAAATGGCACGGTGTACCAAGTAACGCCGTCTGGCCAACTTTCGGTGCTCTATTCGTTCAAGGGTGGCGCCGACGGCTCTAGTCCCCTAGCTCCGCTAAGTCCCGATGTATTCGGCAACATCAATGGCACGGCGCTCTTTGGCGGAAACACCAGCAACGCAACCTGTATCGCCGATGGTCCTCCGTTTGGTTGCGGCACGGTATTCAAAATTTCGCCGTGGGGGCAATATTCGGTGCGTTATACGTTTACCGGTGAATCAGGCGTCGATGGCTCTAATCCCTGGGACGGCCTTATTAGCGACACCTGGGGCAATGTGTATGGCACTACGTTCGGGGGCGGTCTCCCGGGAGTATCCAATGTTGGAAACGGCACGGTGTTCAAGGTCACGCCGTCTGGAACCGAGAATGTGCTATATGAATTTACGGGCTATGCGGACGGGTCTTCTCCGTACGCCAGCCTGATTGGCGACAACCAGGGCAATTTATATGGAACGACATCCGGGGGCGGCGTCGAATACGCCCTTTCGGGATACGGTGTGGTGTTCAAGCTCGAACCAAACGGGCATGAGGTTGTGCTGCATACGTTTACGGGTGGCAGCGACGGAGGGGTTCCTTACGCCGGTCTGATTGGCGACTGCAGTGGCAATGTCTATGGCGCGGCCACCTCTGGCGGAATCGTGAACGGCGGCGCCGGGGGAGCAGCGGGAAACGGCGTGGTGTTCAAGATCACGGCGAATGGGACCTATAAAGTGCTGTACTCCTTTAATGGAGGCACGGACGGGGCTAATCCCTTTAGTACCCTGATTGCTGACCAATCGGGCAATCTCTATGGCACAGCAACGTTAGGCGGAATCGTCGGCGGACCGACCGGCCAGAGTGGAAACGGCGTGGTATACAAGGTGAGCGGAGCAGGGTTCGACACGTCGTGTTGGTGATAGTAGGCGGGGGCTCTCAGCAGTGGCAGTGGTAACCGCTAGACTAGTGCCTTGATAGTGCTGCAATAATCGAGATTGAGCTGCGCGCTATCGATGGCCGAGTTGGCGACTTTGGCCGTGCCCTCATCTTTACGAGTAGCCACTATCAACGCCGCATGAGCGGTCCTGGCGAAGCAACGCCGATCAAATTGACGGCGCGGAGCGCGTCGGGCTTGAAGGCTTGGCGCGTTCAATGAAATGAAATTTCGGTTCATCGAGGACCCTCGCAGGATTTTCTCAATTCCGCATCCTGTGCGACATGCTGAGTATAATCCCTGGCGCCGCCAGCCACGCAATCATCACAAATGAGTGATCGCGCAACTGTTATTTCCGCCTCAACCGTCTCTGGGATATGGTCTTGAGTATAAATGTCCAATCAAACTGGACGCGACAAACATCACCATCGAGGGGACAGCGTCTTGGCTGAGGGATCTCCAACTCCCGAGTCGGCACGTCTTCCAGGCGCGGCCACGCCTACGACAACCATTAACGAACGCTTCGCTACTGTCGACAAGCCTCTCCCGTGCGGCGGCCCGCGTCGGCATACCGGAACAATCGGGAATGATGGGCCGCGTCCGTTCTATTCGTCCTTCGGCAATACTTATCTCGAACGGCAGGACGCAGTCGAGTCCAACGCGAGAACCTATCCGCGCCGGCTTCCAATCGCGCTTAGATCGGGCCGTGGTATCACGGTATGTGACATCGAGGGACGGAAATACATCGACTGTCTTGCTGGAGCAGGCTCCCTCGCCCTCGGGCACAACCACCCGGTCGTCGTCGAGGCAATCCACCATGCCTTGAGTGAAGAAGTCCCTTTTCAAACACTCGATCTTCCGACCCCGTTGAAGGACCAGTTTATCCACGAACTTTTCGAGAGCCTGCCAGCAGACTTCCCGAAGCATTTCAAAATCCAATTTTGCGGACCATCCGGATCTGATGCCATCGAGGCAGCGCTCAAGCTGGTTAAGACGGCGACCGGTCGCAGGGGCATTTTATCTTTCCACGGGGCCTATCATGGGATGACCCACGGTGCCCTAAGCCTGACTGCTCAAAGCGTCCCCAAAGCGGCAATCAGCGGGCTAACCGCGGAAGTTCAGTTTCTTCCCTATCCCTCAGACTATCGTTGTCCGTTTGGGCTTAGTGGCGACGATAGCGCAAAAATCAGTGCGCACTTCATCGAGAAGCTGCTTGATGACCCGGGTAGCGGCATCATACTTCCCGCAGCGATGATCCTCGAAGTAGTTCAGGGGGAAGGAGGCGTAAATCCTGCCCCGAACGGATGGCTACGTAAAATACGGGAAATAACGGAGCGTCGAGGCATTCCGCTGATCCTTGACGAAGTGCAGACCGGGCTCGGCCGAACTGGACGTCTTTATGCCTTCCAACACTCTGACATTTTACCTGACGTCCTTGTGCTTTCCAAGGCCATTGGCGGTGGCCTTCCGCTCTCAGTCGTCATCTACCGACGCGAGCTTGACCAATGGAAGCCAGGTGCCCACGCGGGCACTTTTCGCGGCAATCAGTTGGCCTTCGCAACTGGCGCTGCGACAATTAGGTACATAACGGCTCAGCACCTCGAAAACAATGCTGAAGAGATGGGGCGTCGTCTCCAAGCCGAGCTCAGATGTATTCAAGCTGAAGCGACCTGCATAGGCCACGTTCGAGGGCGTGGGTTAATGGTAGGTGTTGAGATCATCAATGCCAATCACATCGAGACCTCTGAGGACCTGCCCCCGCCTTCCCCAAAACTGGCACGGAAAATCCAAAATGAATGCTTACGCCGGGGCATGATTGTCGAGCTGGGCGGGAGGTCGGGCAGCGTTGTACGGTTTCTGCCGCCACTAATTGTAACCGGAGACGAGATTGACGAAATCGCCGCGCGATTTCGCGCGGCGGTAGCAGCATCCGAAAGAGCCTTTGTTGCAAACGCGTGATTCTTTGCGTTCGCGGTGAAGGGTTCTGCACGGGGTATGTAGAGAGCAATGGAGGGTATTTTATCATGGCTTGGGAAGAAGACGAACAAGCGATCTACAAAGTTGTTGTGAATCACGAGGACCAATATTCGATCTGGCCCGACTACAAGGAGATCCCAAACGGCTGGCGTGCAGTCGGCAAGACTGGCCATAAGCCCGAATGCCTCGCCTACATTAAAGAAGTGTGGACCGACATGCGCCCACTCAGTTTGCGCCGGCAGATGGCGGAAGCTGAGGCCGAAAAGAATTCACCAGAATAAAAAAATTGTGTGCTGCGTATGCTAATGAGCATCTCTCACGACTGGGAAAAGCCGACTTCTCGGTCTCACTCCGCGTCGAGTAGCAGCAATCTTTGTTGTGTGGATGCCCTGGCAACGGATCTTAGTTTAGATTTCGTTCTGAAAACTTTAAGAGACGATGTCGTGACAAGCGAATTTAATGTTGATCGGCGGGATCGCCTCGAACCGGATGAGTTTTCGCAGACTTATGTGAGACAGGGCAGGCCCGTACTGCTTAGGCGTGTATTGCAAGGATGTACGGCACTCTCCCGTTGGACTTTCGATTTCCTTCGCACGCACGTAGGTTGTAAACTAGTCCCCTTAAAGGAATGGGGGCCTTCGGGCATTCAAACGGTTTCACGGCGCTTCGACACTTATATTGACAATATTAAACTCTTTGAGTGGCAGCTTCGCTCTGGTGAAGCAAGCGAGGAGCAAAAACCAGCGTATCTACACGACTTGCCTCTCACCAGTATTTTGCCGGATGCAAAATCCGATCTCGAAAATTTTCCATCGGACTACTTCCCTGCCTGGTACGGAGCAGAATGGTGGCAATTCGCGCAAATCTTTATCGGACCTATTCACAGCATCACACCTTTGCATTTTGACTGTTTGCTAACTCACAATTTGTTTTTTCAAATCAAGGGTCGAAAACGCTTTATTTTGATTGCGGCTAAAGATCTAAAGTATTGCTATCCGCATCACTGGAGATGGTGCGACGTGGATGTCGAAGCGCCAGATTATGAGCATCATCCCCTCTATCGAAAGGCAAAGCCAACCGCCATCATTGTCGAACCTGGAGACGGCCTCTACCTGCCGCCGGGTACTCTTCACCACGTACGCAGCCTGGATTGCGCCCTATCGTTCAATGTTGACTGGCACACCCGAGGCAGCGCGTTGAAAGGGGTTTTGGGCTGCCTGCGCGGAATGCCATGGATAAACGTCTATTACAACACCGTCGTTGCATTGGGCCTGTGCGGTGGCATTTCACAAAAACGGATTTTTCCTTACTACCGCTCGTACCTTAACTACGTGTCGTGACGGAGGCAGCCTAAGTCGAATAACGGTCAAGAGGAGAGAAGACGTAAACTATGTCACCGGAGGTGCGTCACAACAAGGGAGATGAAGTCCCTCAAGTCAGCGCGATTGATCTTGTCACGCTGCTCCGCAGCCATGCGAAAAGCCAGCCTTTTGAAAAGGCCTATGTTTTTCTCGAGGAGGGAGAACGCGAGGGCAGTAGCCTGAGTTTTTCAGATCTCGATAGCCGTGCGCGCTCGATCGCGGCGCGTCTCCAAATTGAGGGCACAGCCGGTCAGCGTGCCCTTCTGCTATATCCCTCGGGTCTTGAATATATCGAGGCATTCTTTGGGTGTCTCTACGCAGGCACCGTAGCGGTACCGGCCTACCCTCCGTCCGGGCGCCATCTCCGACGTCTGCAGGCAATATTTCGTGATGCCTCACCGGCCGTGATCATGACGACAAAAACGCTTAGCGACAGGTTCAGAGAGGAAGACAGAAGCGTCTTGGGCCAACATTCGGCATTTTGGCTTGCTACGGACGAACTCCTTTCGAACCTTGCGGATGGATGGACGCCGCTCCCTCCCAATCCAGGTTCTCTCGCGCTCTTACAGTATACTTCGGGGTCAACAGGAAATCCGCGCGGCGTGATGCTCAGTCACGCCAATCTTCTCGCTAACCAGGAGCTTATAAAGCGGAGTTTTCAACATTCAAAATATTCAACACTTGTTGGGTGGTTGCCGCTTTACCACGACATGGGTCTGATTGGGAACATCCTCCAACCTCTTTACGTCGGTTCAACGGCATATTTAATGTCGTCGCTTGCCTTCTTAGAAAAGCCATTGCGTTGGCTGCAGGCCATTTCGAAATATCGTGCGAGCACAAGCGGCGGTCCAAACTTCGCCTATGAATTATGCGCACGCAAAATTTCGCCGGAGCAAAAGCGCGAACTTGACTTAAGTTGCTGGACGGTGGCCTTCAGCGGTGCTGAACCTGTCCGTGCCACAACGCTCGACCGATTTGCCGCCACCTTTGCAGACTGTGGGTTCCGACGCGACAGCTTCTTCCCGTGCTACGGTCTGGCAGAAGCGACGTTGGTGGTAACGGCGCCGACACGTGGCAGATCTTTGGTAGTGCGGCGAGTAGACCGAGATACACTTGGGATTAACCGGGTCGCTGAAACAACGACGGGCGCTAGCCGTGCACTTGTTGGGTGTGGGCACACATGGCCCGGTCACGAGGTTCGCATTGTCAATCCGGAAACGGCGACGTCCTGCGTTGAGGGGCAAGAGGGCGAAATTTGGGTGACCGGACCTAACGTCGCTCGGGGTTATTGGAATCAGCCCGAAGAAACTAAACGCATCTTTCAGGCTCGACTCGCCGGAAAAGACTCGGGCGCCTTTCTGCGGACGGGGGATCTCGGATACTGGGAGAATGGGGAACTCTACGTTACCGGTCGATTGAAAGACCTAATCATCATCGCCGGACGCAATTATTATCCGCAGGATTTCGAGCGTGTGCTCGACGAGGAAATCGATGCGCTAAGGCCTGGTTTCAGCGCCGCCTTCCCGGTGACGATAGATGAGCACGAGGCGCTAGTCGTCGTTGCCGAGCCGCAACGAAACCATTTGCAAATGTTGCATGAAAATGGCGCAGAGCCTTTGTTTCAGGAGATTCGCGAAATCCTCTCTGGAGAATGCGATATAGCGCCGGACGAAATCGTGCTGGTACAACCAGGCTCAATCCCGAAGACATCAAGCGGAAAGATCCGTCGTGCGGAGTGCAAGCGACGGTATCTCAACGGCGAACTTCAGGTGGTAGCACAGACGGAGAGAGATGCGGCTCTACCCGTCATCGCCGCTCAATCCTCCTTCATTACCAAACTTGAAGGAAGTGCCACATTGCTACGCGAAGCGCTTTCCTTGCTCCCTTGTCCACAAAGGGTCGCGCTTGTCACGCGCTTCCTGATATCAACCCTTGCCAAACTGTTGCGCGTTCCTGAAAACAATTTGAGCGCCAATTCGCAAATCATGCGCAGCGGTCTCGATTCCCTGCGGGTCGTCGAGCTCAAGCAAGTAGTCGACGAGGAGCTGGGCGTCGATCTGCCTTTAGCCCTTTTATTTTCCGATCACAGCCTATCGGGTCTTGCCACCGAGATCGTCGCACTTCCGGCGAACGTCGGTTCACGGGCGTCTGCCGATACACCGAAAACAGCACTTTCCTACGCCCAGAAAGCGATGTGGACCGTTCACCAGCTGGACAGCGAGAGTATTTCCTATAATCTTCATACTGCTCTCGATTTCTACGGTCCTCTTGACGTTTCCAGGCTGCGAATTGCTCTCGCGATCTTGATTGAGCGTCACGGACAGCTGCGGACTCTTTATAAGTCTTCGGAAAATTCAGTCAATCAAGTGGTACTGGCAATTAATGCCTTGCCCGAATGGTTTAGCGAGATCGATGCCGAAAGTTGGGACATCGGTGAATTGCAGTCAGATCTTGCGAAGCGCGCAGCGCAGACATTCAATCTTGAAAGCTCGGGGCCACTGCGCGTGGTTTTGTATCGTCGAGGGATCGACCGATCAATACTCTTCTTCGGCGTGCATCATATCGCAGTCGATTTATGGTCGCTTCTAATCTTGCTGACGCAGCTCGATGCCAACTACCGTGCGCTCGGAGCAGGCCAACTCCCTCAGCTGTCGCAGGCCTCTTCCTATGAGGACTTCATTAGACGTCAATCCCGTTACCTCGGCACGCCGTCGGCCGAAAGAGATTGGGCGTATTGGCGCACACAGCTTGATGGCACCTTGCCCTTTCTTGAATTGCAAACGGATTTTCCAAGACCCGCCGTAGCCAGCTACGAAGGAGCTTCAGTTCGGTCACAAGTAGACAAATTGAAGACTGCGCAATTAGAATTAATCGCTCACCGTGAAGGAGGCAGTCTTTTTTCGCTCCTCCTTGCCGGATATTTTGCACTGCTGCATCGTTATACCGGACAGCGCGACATTATCGTTGGCGTTCCGAGCAGCGGTCGCTTGCAAGGAAATTTTGCCGAATTAGTCGGACATTGCGTTAATCCTCTCGCGTTACGAGTTCGGCTCGATCCGGCCGAATCTTTCCTTTCATCGTTGCATAAGGTTCAAGACCAGGTGCGAGGCGCACTGGAGCATCAAGAATTCCCCTTCCCCTTGATCGTCGAACGACTTCAGCCTGAGCGTCATGGCAATCAATGGCCAATCTACCAGACCTCATTTGTTCTTCAACAGGCCCAATCAAACATGCCCGACGAACTTGCCGCGCTCGCTCTCGGTGAGGAAGACGAGCCATTCGCCCTGTTGGGTGGATCGGCTGCGCCGCTCAGTCTTCGAAAGCGCGTTGAGAACTTCGACCTAAAGCTGATGGTAGCGAAGATCCGGCAACAAATTCTTTTGTCCTTCCAATATCGGACGGACCTGTTTGCACACTCCACGATCGAGCGGCTGGCGCGGCACTATTGCGTCCTTCTTGAGGGGATCGCCGTCAACCCTGACAGCCGCCTCAGCGAACTGCCCATGCTCAGCGAGGCCGAGCGGCGGCAGATGCTTATTGAG
>Ga0187783_10000814_pt1 | contig 22877 bp, 24 predicted proteins | sample 1015_SJ02_MP02_2_FD_132471 | JGI IMG/M metagenome (GOLD analysis project Ga0187783, IMG submission 132471) | Tropical peat soil microbial communities from peatlands in Department of Meta, Colombia - 1015_SJ02_MP02_20_MG | ecosystem: Environmental > Terrestrial > Soil > Wetlands > Peat | place...
TAACCGCGGCGCGGCACGGTCTGAATAAAGGAAGGGGTCTCGACTGAGTCTCCCAGAGCCGCTCGCAGCTTGCCGACGGCGATGTTTACGGCATGGTCGAAGTCTCCAAAGCTTTCGTGAGGCCAAATACGGGACTTCAATTCCTCCCGGGTGACCAGGTCTCCCGGGTGCTCCAACAGAATCTGTAGTACCTTGAACGGTTGATCCTGTAGCTTTACACGGACACCCCACTTGCGTATCTCTCCCAAACGGAGATCGGCTTCAAAAGCACCGAAATGAATCGTTCGATTCCCGTTATCCACCCGCGGCTCCAAAGTTTTAGGAAAGTCTAGCATCGACACCCCTCCTCTTCTCCATCGGACGCAACAAACGCCATTTGGTCTTCGGATTTCTGTTGGAGACCATGGTCTCTAAATGTCTCCAGCATGTCTCCTGACATGTCAATGGCTGTAGACGTGAAGACTAGGTCTGGTGAATTGAGATGCACTTGTCTACTGGCGGAACATGCTTCCCTGTGCGGTCACCATGATGTTTCGTTCAACCGGCCGGTTTGTTTTGACTGGATTGATTTGTTTGGACTTTAGGGATGCCGATCTTCAATTCGATTCCGTGTATGAGTCGCCACTTTCTGGTGTGCGGCCCGATCTTCGTTGCCCTACTGTGGCCAATCCCGCAAGCCATCCCCGTCACCGGCCAACAGGCACCAGCGCACGCAGGCGTAGAACGAGATGGGCAACACGACTTCGATTTCGAGATTGGCACTTGGAAAACGCACGTGTCCCGCCTTCAGAATCCGCTTTCCGGATCCACGACTTGGGTCGAATATGACGGGATAACGGTCGTCCGCAAGATTTGGCATGGGCGAGCCAATCTGGCTGAACTCGAGGCCGATGGGCCGGCAGGCCACCTCGAGGTTTTGTCTCTCCGTTTATACGATTCGCAAGCTCACCAATGGAGCCTCAATGCCGCCAGCAGTCGGGCGGGAACCGTGGGCGTACCCACCATCGGCGACTTCAAGGATGGCCGCGGAGAATTCTTTGATAGCGAGCCGTTTAATGGCAGAAGTGTCCTGGTTCGCAATGTCTGGTCTGACATCACTTCGAACTCGTGCCGCTTTGAGCAGTCATTCTCTCCGGATGGGGGTAAGACTTGGGAAGTGAATTGGGTTGCCACGGACACGCGAATGAAAAATGAATCTGAGCAAACGAACTGAAAAAGACGAATCAGTGCGACGAAGAATGAAAGCGCTTAAACACATTCGAATCTGCGTTCTAGTGTCTGTCTTCGCAGCCCTCTTGCAGCCGCTGCTCGGTCTGGCGCTGGAGCATTCAGGTGCATCAGAGACCCGCGATGGGCAGCACGATTTTGACTTCAACCTTGGCAGATGGAGAACCCGGATAAAGCGGCTCCAGCATCCGCTCTCAGGCTCGACAACGTGGGTCGAACTCACCGGAACCGTGGTCGTGCGAAAAGTTTGGGGTGGTCGTGCTCAGCTGGAGGAAATTGAGGCTGACGGCCCAACCGGCCACCTCGAGGGTCTCACCTTGTTTCTCTACAATCCGCAATCACATCAATGGAGCCAAAACTTTGCCAACAGCCGGTCTGGCACGCTTGGCGTGCCTATGGTTGGCGAATTCAAGGATGGGCGCGGGGAGTTCGTTGACCAGCAGCCTTTCAACGGACGAGTCATTCTGGTGCGGGCTGTCTGGTCCGACATCACTCCGAACTCGCACCATTTCGAGCAGGCTTTCTCGGATGACGGAGGGAGAAATTGGGAGTCGAACTGGATCGCAACCCTGACGCGAGTCGAGGGGGCTCAGGCGGACACAGCGCAAGGCGGCGCGAACGGTGATGTGAACCACGATTTCGACTTCAACTTCGGTGCCTGGAAAACTCACGTTTCGCGCCTGACACATCCCTTAGCGGGTTCTAGCACTTGGGTCGATTACGAAGGAACCTCGGAGGTGAGCAAAGTTTGGGGTGGTCGAGCGAGTCTGTTTGAGCTCGAAGTCGATGGCCCGGCGGGTCACATTGAAGGAATAGGCCTGCGTTTGTTCAATCCTGAATCCCGCCAGTGGAGCCTGAATTGGGCGAGCAGCCGGGACGGCATGATGACCCAGCCCATGATAGGAGAGTTCAAGAATGGGCGAGGAGAGTTCTTCGACCAGGAACCCTTTAACGGCAGGGCCATCTTTGCCCGCAACGGCTTTTCGGACATCACTGCGGATTCATCGCGCTTCGAACAGGCGTTCTCCGATGATGGGGGCAAGACTTGGGAGACCAATTGGGTAATGACTTTCACGCGGGAGAAAAAGTAGGTTGGCAACGCGAATTGAAATCCGTCCACGAGAGGACAAGCTGCTGAGATGGTTCGCAGCAGTCTTGGTCCTCCTCACGGTTAGCACTGCAGCCATTGCCCAGAACAATCCTGCGATCAACGGCAATTCGCTCAAAACGATCGCTCATTTGAAGGATTTTCAGGTGATCGAACTCCGTCGCTACACGATTAAAGAGGGGGAACGAGAACATTTTGCCGGGTATTTTGACACTTACTTCCCCGAAGCCCTGGAACAGGCCGGGACACTTGTATTTGGTGAGTTTCTCGAACGCAAGAATCCCTTGGGGTTTACGTGGATTAGGGGCTACCACAACCTGGACGACCGGGCAATTTCCAATGCAGCGTTTTACTTCGGGCCTGTCTGGAAAGAGCACAAGTCCACCATGATCAGTCTGATCAAAGATAGCGACAATGTACTGCTGCTTCGCCCCTTAACCCAGGAACGAGGCGTAACCGTTCTTCCGATGGTTGACCCGGTTAACGAATCAAACGCTCAGGGCGTGATCGTCGCCCAAATATTCGCGGTCAAACTGGACAGTATTGACTCCTTCGCACGGCGGGCAGAGGCCACGTTCGCTGCCTATCGAACAGCTGGCGTGCGAGAGGCCGGCGTTCTCGTCACTCTTGATGTGCCCAATAACCTTCTCCAGCTTTCGTTCCGTACAGACGGACCGTTTCTTGTGTGGCTCGGCATCCTAAAAGATAACGATGCGCTCACGACAAGATTCATTCCGGTGGCAGAGCAAGGCGTGCAAGCGCTGGTGGCTACAGGTTTGCTGCGAGATGATCCGGAAACCGTGATCCTCGACCCTACGCGCCGCTCCCGCCTGCGTTGGCTCTCCACCGGCGAGGCTTGGCCGTCAACCACTAAACGCGAAAAGGTAAAGCCGGGATCTGACACAGAAAGCAATTTTCCTACGGGGGCGCATCTCTGATGTTTGAAATCGCACGTGAAGGTTTCCTGTTCTGCTTCTCGATGGCCGCCATGGCCGCCAGCCCGCCGCAATCGTTCGTACTGGATCTGCCCGCTCCGAGCCAAAGGGCAGAGGTATCACAGCGGGTCGGTATCACCGACATCACAATTGTCTATCACCGGCCTCTGGTGAAGGGTTGGAAGATTTGGGGTGCATTGGTTCCTTACGGCTCGGTGTGGCGTGCAGGCGCGAATGAAAACACTACGATCACCTTCAGCAATCCGGTCCTGATCGAAGGCAAATCCCTCGACAAAGGTAAGTATGGTCTGCAGATGATTCCAAACGCCGAGGAATGGACCATCATTTTTTCCAAGAACTCAACCTCCTGGGGCTCGTTTACATACGACCAGGCAAAAGATGCGTTGCGCGTAAACGTGAAGCCCAGGTCCGCGGGCATGCACAACGCCCTCACCTACCAGTTCGACGAACTGCAACCGGATTCAGCGGTGATCGAACTGGAATGGGAAAAAATTGCAGTGCCATTCAAGGTGGCGGTGAACGTACCGGACATCGTGGCAGCCAGCCTGAAGAAACAGCTTCGCAATATTTCGCAGTTCACATGGGAAGGCTGGAACGACGCTACCAGTTACCTCCTTACAGAAAAACTCGATTTAGTCGAGCTCTGAAATATGCGAACCGATCGATTGAAAACGAAGATCGATACGAGAACGAGTTGACTGTCGGAAGTTCTAAGCGCGTTCAATCGCAAGGAGGAGGCCGCCATCGCTCAAAGAGAGCGCTGGACCTTGCCAGCCCGCTGCAGATGCACATGTTCGCGCGCCAGCTGCAAGCCGAGAAGCGAACCGAGGAAGCATTCGCTGTTTTCCGCGAAAACGCGAAGAAGCAACCTGATCAGTGGTTCGTTCACACGGGGCTGGCAGGGAAAGTTTGACGATGCCGCGAAGGAAATGAAGCTTGCGCTTGCCGCTGCCCCGGACAGCCAGAAAATGTATCTGGAAGGGCTGGAAAAGCAATTGGAGGCCCGGCAGGACATAAACCAGTAACTTCCGCTTTTTAGAGAATTGCCCAAGGAGATCAACAATGCGATCGCACGTACATTCAAAGATGCTTGTGGTTTTGGTCGTACCAATTCTGGCACTGGTGCCGATATCGGCGTCCGCCCGCGATGGAAAGCCCGAAGCTGGGCCGACCGCCGAGAATGCGATGGCGGCGGAGGAAGAATTGGCGCGGGCGTTTCGTAACAACGATGCGGATGCGATCTCAAACTTGCTTGACAGTAGCTGGGCCGTGATCACTGCAAATGGTGACGTCGCTGAGGGACCGTCAATCTTCCCGGAGGGGATAAAAATCGGCTATCGGACGCTTAAAACGTTTGATATGTCCGAACCGAGAGTGCGACTTTACGGAAATGTCGCACTGATAACAATAAAGCTGGATCTGGCCGGGGTGTTTGGCGGCAAACCATTTGACGTATTGGAACGCGAGACCGACACATGGGTTTGGAAGGACGGCGGGTGGAAATGCGTTTTAACCCACGAGTCATTCGTAAAACATTCTTAAGACCACGGACTCCAAGCAGGAGCCGCGCGGCGCGGCGTTCGGCCGAACGAAAGGAATAAACATGAAATTATCGATCAGGCATCGCATGGCCGCATTGGTTGTGGTGTCCTTGTTAGTGGCGCCGCTTGTCATATCAAAGGTCGCTAAAAGTGCACAGGCCGCGGATGGACCGACCGCCGAGAATGTGATGGCGGCGGAAGAGGACTTGGCGCGGGCGATGCGCGAGAACGACCCCGATGGAATTGCGCGCTGGCTGTCGGACGATTGGGCCGTCATTTCGGGAAAAGGCGGCGTCGGCGAAGGCAAGTCGATCTTTCCCGATGGAATACGTCAAAGTTACTTGACGCGAAAAACATTCGAAATCTCCGAACCGAGAGTACGACTCTACGGAAATGTGGCATTGGTAACAACCAAGGTCAATACCTCGGGCATGTTCGGTGGGAAACCGTTTGACGTGGTGGAACGCCAGACTGACGTGTGGGTTTGGAAGGACGGCGGCTGGAAATGTGTTTTAACCCACGAAACTCTCGAAAAGTAACGAAACCAACGTCCCCAGCACCACTCGCGGGGGGCTAAATTAACAGGCTGCTGAAAAACTTGTCTCCGGCTGGGCGCTAAGATTCAAGCATGCGGTCGACTCGCGTAACCCGGCACATTAACGCGCCCCGTACAGTCGTCTACCGCGCGCTTCTCGATCCGAATGCCGTGACGAAGTGGAAGGTCCCAGACGGCATGAGCTGTCACGTGCACGCGTTCGACCCTCGCGAAGGTGGGCTGTTCCGTATTTCGCTCACCTACGACACGCCCAGTGCGACAGGCAAGACCACGGCACGCACTGACACGTACCACGGCCGTTTTGTGAAACTCGTAGAAGACAAGCAGGTCGTCGAGGTAGACGAATTCGAGACAACGAATCCCACGCTGCGTGGCGAAATGACAATCACGATCACACTTGCCGATGCCGATGGAGGTGGAACAGATTTAGTCGCACTCCATGACGGGGTGCCACCGGGCGTGTTACTCGCCGACAACGAAACGGGCTGGCAGATGGCGCTCGCGAAACTCGCGTCGCTCGTCGGGGCATGACAGCGGCGAGCCAACCGGAAATTCTGGGATACGACACCGGGCGGGTCAGGTTTGCCAGTATTATGGGCGAAATCCATCATTATCAATCGCATCCGTCTCGTCGCTACAGCTCAATTAAACCCATTCTGACTCCTCAAACCCAGCCAATTTTAGTACGGAATAGTACGGCACAAACCGGTCTCCCCCGCACGGTTCGTATCGTGTTACGCCGCAGAACTACACCGCTCCACCGCTCAGATGCTGAGAGAGGCACGATCAGGACTCCGTGGAGGCGTAAAACAAGTGCACATGCCGTCGGGCGATTATGAACGCTCACTGCGCTCGATTTTGCACATCACCCCACTTCTTGCTGAGGTGCTTGGCAACAAGTCGGCGGTGGCAGTGCTCGGGGGTTTCTTCGCTACAAAGAAGGCACCCTCCGTCGATCAGGTCTTTCTGTATTTCGATTTTGCGCGCTGCGCCATGAGGTCCATGAATTGCTTCTCGTAGTTCGCCCAAGCACCCTTAGCCTTGCGGTACGTGTCCAGCATCTCCTGCGTCGGCGCAAGTTGCGGCAGATACACGTATCCGATGTTGGATATCGCTTCGGTAAAGAACCGCAAGTCGTCCTTCTTGGTGAAGCCAGCAAGCCGTGACACGTTGTTCACCGGACATCCACCAGACGTTTGATACCGGGGTGTTTCAGTTTCCCAAAAAAGTCGCGAGCCGACTTCTAGGTAAAGCCAATAGTGAATATCTTCATGCCGTCAACGCCATTTCATCCGAGCCGTAAGCGATTCTCTGCCCTTGCAATGTGGACGCCTGAGCCATAATTTCTGCTCGGCTCCGAAACATGTCTTGGTCGGAAATCCGCAGGAGTTTCAGCAATCGGTCGGCCCGCATACCGTGTCGTGATACTTCCGTTGATACGCAACATGATTGACTGTCTCTACAACATCACCGCAATTTTGCAAAATCCCGGAGCGGACGGCCCATGGTACAAGGTGCGTGGTTGCAAGAAGCTGCTCAACAAGGCGCTCGGGCGGCCCATCCACGAAATCGCGGCGCAAATCACTACATCTTGCCGCGTTGGGGGAAGACGGCTCAGGGAATCCTGCGCCACACCGACGCCGGACTGACCACGAACATCTACACCCACGCTTAGGACCCGGCCAAGCGGGCCGCGGTCGAACGGTTCGAGTCACGCTTGCTGCAGTAGAACACAGATAAAAACAGGCAACACTGTTAAGAAATCACAGATAAGAAATTTGGGATCGAAATGGTGATGGGAGCTAAACCGTTGAGAATGATGGTGGACCTGGTCGGGTTCGAACCGACGACCTCTTCCATGCCATGGAAGCGCGCTCCCAACTGCGCCACAGGCCCACTCGCGGGTAGATATAACAATTTTCGCCTACCCGGTAACCAGAGTCAAACGACAACGCACGAAAGTGAAAACCGCGGGGGATCATAGTCGTCTCGCCCTCTGCACAGAGCCGTACAGGCGCTCGCATTGTCGCGCGGGTGGCTGGCGAGGGGTGTTAGACATCTTCCCATGTCTCGTTTCCTCGAGGGAGCACATCTTGATCGCTGGCGACCCACACGTACAGAGTCGGAGATACTATAATCAGGGCTGCGATCAACCCACCGACGATAACAATCGCAAACGGGCGACCGATAGATGGGAAACCGCGGCGGGGAATCGTCCCAAAGTTGCAACCAGCATGGTCATCATACGGCGCGCCACGATACCACCGAGATTCGAATCGAAGGCGAAAGCTGTGCCCGGCGACTGGCGACCATATTCGCCAGTGCGCAGTCGAGTTCCGGTCGATTTCCAATTTTACGAAGGCCAAAAAAATCGGTATGCTGAGGATATCCGCATGAAGTTTGGATCCACTTCGAAGTGGGTTGGGTTGCTTGGGTTCTTTGCGGCTGCGGCGATAGCGCAGACGGGCCCTCCAACTTCCGCCTCCGCAGCTCCTGCTCCGGTTTCCTACTCATCCGTGAGCGAACTGAATCAGCTGCTGGCCCAGGTGGAACAGATGTCACAGTCGACGCAAGCCGACTTCGCCAAAATCCGCGTCGAGAAGTGGAAGACGGACGGCAACACAAAGCGCGCCACGGAGGCCGACGTTGGGTCGATACAGCGCAACCTGCAGTCGGCGCTTCCGGAAATTGTCACTCAACTCCGCAGCTCCCCGGAAGACCTCGGGGCAAGTTTCAAGTTGTACCGGAACCTCGATGCCCTCTACGATGTTTTGGTTTCGGTGGTCGAGTCTGCAGGAGCCTTCGGCCCGAAGGATGACTTTCAGTTGCTGCAAGACGACTTGGGTGCGCTCGAGCGGTCGCGACGCTCCATGGCCGACCGAATGGAGACCCTGGCCACCACCAAAGAAAATGAACTGACACGCTTGCGAACCGAGGTCCGGACCCTGCAAGCCGCCCAGCAGCCAGCCGTCGCCCCAAAGAAAGTAGTCGTAGACGACACGGAACCCCCGAAGAAAACCGTAAAAAAGAAGTCGCCGGCGAAGACCACCAAACCTGCTTCCTCCACTAGCACGCAAAATAGCTCGAATTCCACGTCGCAGCCCGTTCAACCCCAAAACCCGCCCAATCCTCCGCAATAGGTCCGGCCCTCACCCCCGAAACATGGAAGTTCTCGCTGGATTTGAGCTTTTCTTCACGATTTTCACGGTAACAGTCTGAATTTGAACAACCTTCTGCTGGAACTTAGGCGGTTGTGGCGGAGTCTATAGAAGAATAGTAGGTCATCGAGGCGGCATGTGACTGTCGTGTGACTGTGCCCGGATCTTGGACCGCACCGACTGGCAATAAAGAACCTATAATAGGAGTTACGCCGTGAGAGTCTTGGCGGGAGCCGCTACTTTGGGCGACCTTGCAGGAGCGATGGGAGTTCGCGGGCAAGAGTCCACGATCGTGGCCGAATTGAAGGCCGGATCGGAGAAAGCCTACGTCTGGTTGATCGCTGAGTTTCAACAGCCGATCTACAGTCTGGTCTACCGGCTGGTGAGCGATCCCGCCGATGCCGCCGATACCACCCAGGAGGTTTTTCTTAAGGTGTTTCGCGGAATCAAGCACTTTCATGGCGAGTCCAGCCTGAAGACTTGGATCTATCGTATCGCCCTGCATGAAGCCTCCAACCGGCGGCGCTGGTGGTTTCGGCACAAGTCGCGGGAAGCTTCGCTCGAACCCCTACCTTCGAGCCATGGGGAGAATCCGGCGAACGACTGGTTGGCGGACAAACGTGAGTCCCCCTTTCAGCACGTGGCCCAGGAAGAAGTACGCACCCGGGTTGAAGCCGAATTGCGCGCGGTTTCCGAGCCTTACCGCACCACCGTGGTGCTGCGCGATCTAGAGGAAATGTCCTATGAGGAAATTGCTGAGATCATGCAGATTTCCCTGGGCACGGTAAAATCCCGGCTCACCCGCGGTCGCCAGGCACTACGACAGCGGCTCAAGACCTACATTCGCGAGGTGGGGTCGGAACTAGGTCTTGCGGATGAGGAAGAGACTTCGGTTACACCCCGCTCCCAGATTTCTGCGGAAGGACGGGAATTCGAGGTGGCGCCATGAACTGCGTGCAGGCGAAGTCGCTGCTTTCCCCCTATCTGGACGGCATGTTGACCGGCACCCAGATGCTGGCTCTCAGCGGACACTTGAAGTCTTGCGCCCGGTGCCATGGGGACTACGTCTCCCTGCGCCAAACTCAGCAATTGCTGTCGCGAGTCGGGCGGCGGAAAGCCCCTGAGGATTTGGAACTCAGGCTGCGCCTCGCGATTTCGCGGGAGGCCTCGCAATCCCGCCATCACCGGTTCGATCATTACTGGATTCGACTGGAGAATGCCATTCGTGCGTTCATGGTCCCGGCCACGGTGGGATTAGCCAGCGCGCTCGTGATCTTCGGCTTCTTGATGGGCTTTTTCGGCTTGCCCTTGCAAGCCAGCGAGTCGGACGTGCCCTTGGTGTTCAAGACGGCTCCGCAACTCGAGCAATCGGCCTTTGGCGCTGCGACGAGTTTCATCAATGACGACTCCCTGGTAATCGAAGCCTATGTGAGTGCAGACGGCCGGGTGGAAGATTATCGCGTCCTGTCAAACCCACAACAAGGGAAAGACCTGCCGCCGCAGGTGAAAAACATGCTCATCTTCACCACCTTTCGACCGGCAACCCTGATGGGCAGGCCCACGGCTGGAACGGCGGTGTTGTCGTTTTCAAAAATCAGTGTCAAGGGATGAAGGGGAGTAATTTCCCGTCCGCGGTCCAGCCGTCACCTTCTCCGGCGCATCCAGATGCAGGTTGATCCACGCCTGCCGGGCGCATCGCCAACCGGCAGCAGCAGAAACTGTCGGAAGGCGGCAACACCTTCGTAACTGCCTTTGTTGACCCCCTGCGCCGACCCCCTTTACACTGACTGTTAATCCTGAACTCGCACCCCCTGAGGCGGAGGTTTTCCCCTGCGATCTAGGTTTCGAAGCGCGTCGATCGCCGCACTGCTCGGGTTCGCGGTTGCGGTGTCCCTGGCCCAGAATTCGCCGAAGGTCTCCCTCGACACCAACCCGACACTGTTTGCCATGCTGACGGCAATCAACACCTGCGGTTATGACACGGAACTCAGTGCTTCGGACCCGCTTCGCTCGGAAATTCGCGACGAAGTTGCCAAGGCAGCCCAGGCTTCTGACGAAGCCAAAGAAGAAACCTATATTCTGTGCAACTATTATCACGAGCACGCACAACCAGACCCTTCGCGGACCCTGTCGCAGTACGTCTCTCTGGCCCTGCTGCTCGATGCTCCCCCAAGTTTTTCCCTGAAGGTCAAAGAGGAGGACTTGCCTCCTGACGCAATGCAGGTGGTCGGCATCATACCCATCCTGCAGAAGTTCTATAACGTAGCCGGGCTCGCCGACATCTGGGCACGCCACCAGCAGGCCTATGCGACGCTCACCGCCCGCTACCACGAACCGCTTTCGAAGGTGCTGTTTGACACCGAAATCTACTTAAAGCTGCCCTCAGCCGGTTATCTGGGACACAGCTTTTCCGTCTATCTTGACCCCATGGGAGCACCCAGTCAGACCAATGCCCGCAACTATGGATCCGACTACTACGTAATCATTTCACCCGGAGTAGCATCGACCCTGAAGATTGACCAGATCCGTCATACCTATCTGCACTATCTGCTGGACCCGCTTGCCATGAAGTATTACCTCATCATCGATGGTCTCAAGCCTTTGCTGGAACAAGTTAAGAAGGCGCCCATGGATGAAAGCTTCAAGGAGGACATTTCACTTCTGGTCACCGAGTCGTTTATTCGCGCCATCGAAGCCCGGACGAACAGCGCGGGGAAAACGCCTGAAGTGGAGCGTCAAGCGGCAGTCGAGCGAGCGGTGGAGCAGGGTTATGTGCTGACCGCGTACTTTTACGATGCGCTGGTGCAGTTTGAAAAAAGCCCGACCGGCATGCGCAACGCCTATAGCGACATTGTCGGGCGCATTGACCTTCACAAGGAGCAGAAGCGCGCATCCAACGTGCGATTCGCACCTCGAGCGGATCCCGAACTGGTGCGTTTCTCGCAGCCGTCCCAGCCGAAACTGCTGGTCACAGCCGAGCAGCGACTCTCCGCCGGTGACCCGGACACCGCCAAGAAGCTCGCTCAGCAGGCGCTCGATAGCAAGACCGAGGACCCGGGCCGTGCCCTCTTCATTCTCGCCCAAGTTGCGACCATGAATCGTGACATGCAGGGGGCGCGTCATTATTTCGAACAGGCCTTGGGCGTGGCCCAGGAACCGAAGGTGGTGGCGTGGTCACACATCTATTTGGGAAGGATCTTGGATCTCGAGGAAGACCGTGCCGCCGCACTCGATCATTATCGCTTGGCGCTCCGAGCCAGCGCCTCTTTACCCGAGGCGAAGGCAGCCGCCGAGCACGGATTAGAGCGGCCGTTCGAGCTTCCCAGCCACACCCAGAACGACCAGAACAAGGATTGAGCAGGATTTTGCGGGTCGAAATGAGACTCGGAATCGGAAGTGAGGAGAGAGCATGAAGCGAACAGCGGTGATGTCGGTAATTTTGGCCGCAGCCAGTCTGGCCGTGGCTCAGACGGCGCAGCAGCCGCAACCCCCCAACAAGTCGTCGCAGCAGCCCAGCGCCCCAGGGGCAGCGCAAAGTGGCACGCCAACTCCTACGGGCAAGCTCCCGCCCCAGGCAAAGACGCAAGCGGAGTTCGACGCCTATCAAGCAGCCTTAAAAAGCGCAAACGATCCTGCCGCCATCGAAAAAGCAGCTGATGATTTCGCGGCCAAATTCCCCGATAGCGAGCTTCGCGTTCTGCTCTATCGGGTTGCCATGCACGCCGAACAGAGCGCCAATAATGCCGAGAAGATGTCAGAAACAGCGCAAAAGATTTTGAAGATCGACCCGGATGACCCGGAAGCCCTGATCGGGGCTGCGGAAGTCATCGCCGAACGTACCCGCGACACGGATTTGGACAAGGATCAGCGTTACGCGGAAGCCCAGAAAGACGCCCAGCGTGCCCTGCAGACGATTGACACCGATGCTGCGATCCCGGCGGGTACGCCTCAGGAAAGAATCGACGCCTACAAGGGATTCCTGCGCTCCTCCGCCTATTCCATCCTGGGAACGATCGCATTCAACCAAAAAAACTATGCTCAAGCCGAAGAACAGTTCCGCAAATCGATCGATGCCTACCCGGCTCAGCCTGACCCGGTTGTAGTGTTGCGGCTGGCCATTGCTTTGGACAACCAAGGAAAATACCCGGACGCTCTCAAGGAGGCGAACCGCGCCGTGGACTTGACCCAGGAGAACACCACGGCGGGAACACTGGCACGTCGAGAACGCGATCGGTTGGTGCAGTTGACCGGGGGCAGCCCGGCACCAGGGCCCAAACCGTCATCCGGCGCAATGCAGAATCCAAACCCGTCCCCGCACTAGCCCGGAGGCCGGGGAGGCGAAGAATGCGCGGACCTTGCGGCTCCGGCTTCGCAGCCGAACTTCGCCCGGAGAGCTTCAGTGTGCTCACTCGCACGGACGAAAGCACGGAACCTCGCCGAACTCGAGCAAGCTCTCGGATGTGGCATCGTCCGGCCTGAGTTGCTCGAGCAGGCCCTTACCCACAGCTCGCAGGCCCGCGAGCTCGAAGGTTCGTCGGCTGCGCCCCAGCACCGAGTCGGGGACAACGAGCAACTCGAGTTCCTGGGTGACGCCGTGCTGGGCCTGATCACCAGCGAGGACCTGTTTCATCGCTTTCCTCAGTTTCGGGAAGGGGAGCTGTCAAAAATGCGGGCCCACCTGGTCAGCGAAAAGCATCTCATTCAAGTGGCCCGTCGTTTGGAGCTCGGGCATTACTTGCAGTTGGGACGGGGAGAGGAAAAGAGTGGCGGGCGGAACAAGACGACCCTGCTGGTGGATGCTTTGGAGGCAGTTCTCGGAGCCATCTACCTAGACGGCGGGCTCGAAAAGGTTCGGCCGGTTGTGCTCGAACACATCATTCTTCCGGAGCTGGCGCGGATTGCCGAAGACGGCAGGCGCTTGCCGCTGACCGATTACAAGTCGGCCTTACAAGAGAAGCTGCAAGCCCTCGGCCGACCTCAACCGTCATACGTTCTGGTCAACGAACAGGGGCCTCAGCACCGCAAGACGTTTACCGTTGAGGCCCGCTTGCAAGCGGTGGGCCAGAGAAAGGATTTCGAGTACGTGGGGCGGTCTGAGGGTTCAACGAAGAAGAATGCTGAGCAGGGCGCGGCCCGGCAAATGCTCGAGTATTTGGTGTCCTTGCCAGCGGCGAGCAAGAGACCCGGCAGCCGGCGTGCCTCGACAGAATTATGAGAGTCGTGAACCATCAGCCGTCGCTTTGGTTGGGTACGGTGCAATCCCTGCTGAGCACGGTGGTCATCGCGGTATTCGTCATCACATTTGTCGTGCAGGCGTTCCAAATTCCCTCCGAATCCATGGAGAACACCTTGCTGATCGGAGACTACCTGCTTGTTAATAAGCTGCGCTACGGAGGAGGGGGTGTCGCGGACCGTATTCTCCCCTACCGCTCGGTTGAACGCGGCGACATCGTTGTGTTCCACTATCCGGTCAATCCCAGCCAGCATTTCGTGAAACGAGTGATCGGGATCCCGGGTGATCGCATTCGGCTGATCCAAGGGACGGTTTACGTCCATGGGGTTCCCCTGAAGGAACCCTACGTGCGTCACAGTTCCCACTTCCACGATGCCTTTCGCGATGACTTTCCCCGCCTGAATGTGTCGGTTTCGGAGGTGACCAGCAGCTGGTGGCGCGAAATGCATACCCTGGTGGATGACGGCCAACTGATCGTGCCGCAGGGGTATTACTTTGTCTTGGGCGACAACCGCGATGAGAGCCTGGACAGCCGCTACTGGGGCTTCGTCCCCCAGGAAAATATCGTGGGCAGCCCGTTACTCGTCTACTGGTCGGTGCGTAGCAGCGGCGAGGGTACGCCAGCATCGACCGCACCCGGTGATAAACTTTATCACTTCGCCTATGCCTTCACCCATTTGTTCCAGCTCACGCGGTGGGATCGGACCTTTCATTTGGTCAATTGAGTCAACTGAATTCTCGACCGGCAAGGAAAACGCCAGTGGCTAAGAAAGAAGAAACTCAGGTAGAGAAACCCCGCGAGACCACGGTTGAGTTTCTGGCTTCGCTCGCGGCTGTGCTGGTAACCGGCCTGTTCATCATCACCTTCATTGTGCAGGCGTTTGAGATCCCATCCAGTTCGATGGAACAGACCCTGTTGATTGGCGACCACGTGTTTGTAAATCGGGAGCAGTTCGCGCCACCGACCCGCTGGATGGGACCGCTGCTTCCGTATCGTGAGATTCACCGGCAGGACATCGTGGTTTTTCTATCGCCAGCAGAGCCGGGCTTGTACGTGGTAAAGCGAATCATCGGTGCTCCAGGAGATCGTGTCCACCTCGAGAACGGCGTGGTCTATCGCAATGGGGAAAAACTGGATGAGCCCTATGTTATTCACCAGGCCGGCGGGGAGAGCTACAATCCGTACCGGGATAACTTCCCTGCCGTGGCGCCATCGGATTACAGCAACGTAGCCCCGGAATGGCAGTTGACCATGAAACAGTACATCCAGGGCAACGACCTGGTGGTCCCGCCAGATCACTATTTCGCCATGGGAGACAATCGCGACGTGAGCTATGACAGCCGGTATTGGGGCTTTATCCCCCGGGAAAACGTGATTGGGCGACCCATGTTCATCTATTGGTCGTTTCAAACCCCACCGGATCAATATCTGCAGAAGGGATTAGGTCAGAGATTGGCCTTCGTCGCCCACGTCGTGATCCATTTCTTCGACGAGACTCGCTGGCGGCGCACCTTCAGGATCGTTCGGTGAGCTTTCCTTCCCCCAAGCGCGGCGCTCGATGGCTGACGGTTCTCCTATTACTGTCGCTGTTTCTGATCCGGCCGGGGGCGAATCGCATGAAAACCCGGATCGTCCGCTCGATCAGCCTCGCCTTGGGGCGACCAGTGGAGGCCGCGTCGGTCCGCGTGCGACTGCTTCCCCAGCCTGGGTTCGAGTTGGAGAACTTCGTGGTTCACGATGACCGAGCCTTTGGCGAAGAGCCGATGCTGCGCGCTCAGGAGGTCACGGCGTCGTTGCGTCTCCTCTCCCTGCTTCGCGGACGGTTGGAGATCGCCCGCCTGTCGCTCAGCGAGCCCAGTCTCAATCTGGTGCGCAATCGAGAATCCCACTGGAATCTGGAGAGCCTGATCGAGCGTGCGGCCAGGGTATCGGTCGCCCCCACCTCGAAGTCCAGGGCGGAAAGCCGTCCGGGCTTCCCTTACATCGAGGGCAGCCATGGGCGCATTAACTTCAAGGTGGGTCCGGAGAAGAAACCCTACGCTTTGACGGGAGCGGATTTTGCCCTGTGGCAAGAGTCGGAAAATATGTGGGGCATGCGATTTGAAGCGCATCCGGTGCGAACCGATTTCAACCTTACCGATACGGGTGTGGTGCGTGCCAACGGCTGGTGGCAAAGGGCAGCGAGTCTGCCGGGCACTCCTCTCGAGGTCAGCGCGGACTGGGAGGGTGCGCAGCTCGGTCAAGCCACCAAACTCTTCTATGGGAGCGACAAGGGCTGGAGAGGCACGCTCAAAGCTTCGCTAAACCTCATGGGGACTCCGCAGAATTCAGTCCTCGTGGTCTCGGCTTCGGCGGATGACTTCCGTCGATACGATGTCTTTGGCGGCGGCAAACTGCGTTTGGCAGCACAGTGCAACGCCCGTTTTCACGCTGCCGACAATGCTTTGTCCGACATTAGCTGCCGAGCGCCAGTGGGGGACGGTGCGCTTACGCTGCGTGGCAGCATCGCTCGTCCCTGGGCATCGCCGGCGTATGACCTGCTGTTAACCGCCGAGAACCTGCCCACACAGTCCCTCGTTGCCTTGGCCGGCCATTCTAAGTCCGGTGTGGCGGACGATCTTCAAGCGAGCGGGCAATTGGAAGGCCAGCTGCGCGGTCTGCGGAAATCGGGTATCAGCTCTTGGGAGGGCGAAGGTCACGTTTCCGAACTCCTGTTGCAATCCGGCAACAAGGAAATCGCAATCGGCGAGGTCCCGTTTGCCATCGCTTCCCCTTCCGCCATTCGAGAAGAGATCGAAACGCCAGCCTCTTTTCCCCAGACTGCGCCGCAGCCGGCTCCACTGGTGATTGGACCCATTCATCTGGCGATGGGCAGACCAGGGCCCCTGACGGTCGAAGGACGACTGGGGCGGGAAGGTTATGAGTTCATCTTCCGCGGTGACACCCAAGTCGAAAGGTTGTTCGAGACGGCTCGAATGCTCCGCTTGCCCGTGCCCCCGGTGAAGGCCCAAGGACTCGCGAAGATCGATCTCGCCCTCAGGGGGGAGTGGTGGGGGCCTGACCCACCTCATGCGGTAGGCAAGGCGCAGCTCGTCGCCATCCGCTCCCAGGTCCGCGGCTTGAACGCACCGCTCGACATTGTTTCAGCGAATCTCGCACTCGCCCCAAACAAGGTGCAGGTACAAAATCTGCTGGCTTCGGTCGCCGGCAGCGTATGGACTGGATCTCTCCTGGCGATGCGGCCGTGCAGCCTGAGCTCGGGGTGCCATGCCCGATTCGACCTTCACGTCGACGAAATTGCCATCGACCGCATGAACCAGTTGCTCAACCCTCAGATGCCCAAAAAGCCATGGTACCGGGTTCTGACTTCCCCCGCCGATTTACCGGCGCCTTTTCTCGCTACGGTCACCGCAGAAGGCAAATTGGCAGTCGACCGAATGGTGCTCGATCGGCTCGAGGCCCGGAGGATCAAAGCCAAGGCGGAGTTGAATCAGGGCAAACTCCGGCTCTCGGATCTCCAGGCAGAGGTCTTAGGAGGGCAGCACCGTGGCGAATGGAACGTGGACTTCATGGCCAAGCCTCCTCGGTATGAGGGGAGCGGAAATCTCGAAGACGTCGTGCTCGATCAGCTCGGCGAGGTGATGAACGACGGTTGGATCACCGGATCGGCAAACGCGAGTTACCAGGCGAGCATCGCCGGTCTTAGCTCCCAAGAATTGCTCGATTCGGCGACGGGCACGATCGAGCTCGACGCGTCGGCGGGTGAACTTCGACATATCGTGCTCAGCGATGGAGGTGCCCCCTTGCAAATGCGTCGCCTCACGGCTCGACTTCTCCTCGATAAGGGTACATTCGAGATCGAGGACGGCAAGCTGGACACGGCGTCGGAAATTTTCCGCATCCGCGGCACGGCATCGCTCGAGCAGATGCTGAATTTGAAACTGATACGCGGAGGCGCATCCGGATTCAACATCGTGGGACCCCTGGCTCGGCCGCACGTATCGCCGTTCGTGGCTCAGGAAACCCGGGCCGCCCTGAAGCCATGAACCAGCAGTTCGTCCTGCTGCTCTTGCTATTCCCTACTCTGACCTCCTCTCTCTCGCAGGCCGGGTCTGGTCTAGATTTGAATCCAGCCTCGAGCCTCGAACGCGAGCTCGAACATCGTAAAACCAACAGCCAACTGCGCCATCCCGATCCCACGCCCACGGTATTCACCGAGGAGGAAATCAATGCTTATCTCGCTTCCGGCAAACTCAAGCTCCCCGCCGGAGTCGAATCCGTCATTTTCCAGGCAAGCCCGGGAATCGTTACCGCAACCCTGCGTGTGGACTTTGACAAGCTGGAGGATGAGCGCATCTCCGAGATTCCGCGTTTGCTCTTGCGGCGAGCATCGATACAGCGGTGGTTGGATCTCACCGGTTGACGCTTACAGAGAGCTGATCGCGTCCCGGGCAAGGGATTATTGGGATCGGTAGCCTCGACCGCGCAGCAGTTTTCCAGGCCTTGCCCCAGTCATTTTCCCTTGGTCGATGACAGGAACGCCGTTGACCAGAACGTACTCCATTCCTTCGGAAAACTGGTTCGGATGATCAAAGGTCGCCAGATCGCGGATGCTGGCGGGATCAAAAATCACGATATCCGCCCACATCCCCGCTTTCAGCACTCCGCGATCGGTGAAACGCATACGTCCGGCCGCCAGGGCGGAAAACTTGCGGATAGCATCTTCCAGGGTGATTTTCTTTTCTTCTCGGACGTATTTTCGCAAGATACGGGGAAAGGTGCCGTACGCGCGCGGATGGGGATGCTCCTGGCCCAGAATGCCTTCCGGCGACGTACCCGAAGAGTCGTTGTCCACCGAAACCCACGGCTGCTTCAGGGCGAGCGCCACGTCAGGTTCCGACATACCGAAAACCGCAACGCTCGTGAACGCCTGGTCTTCGATCAAAAGATCGAACAGCGCATCCATTGGATCCTTGTTCCAGGTTTTTGCGACCTCCGCCAGGGTTTTTCCTTGCAGAGGCAAAAGCTTCGGATTTTGAACTACTCCAATCAGTACCGACTCGGGGCCGGGAATTTCATCCCATTCGTTGTCCCAATCCCCTGCCGGCTGCATCATCTCCTTGCGGATGCGGGCCCGCATCGCGGGATCCCGCAACCGCTCGATCAGTTTGCCGTCACCGCCATCGTGGGCCCATGGCGGCACAAACGCCGACAGGCTGTTGAACCAGGCGGTATAAGCATAGGTATCGGCTGTGACATCGATTCCTTGGGCGCGAGCCAGATCGATCTTTTCGACTACTTCTCCCATATGCCCCCAGTTCTTTTTACCCGCCACCTTGATGTGCCAAATCTCAATCGGAATCTGCGCTTCTCGGCCGATACGCAGGGTCTCATCGATGGCCGAAAGCACTTGATCACTCTCGTTCCTCATATGCGTGGCGTAGATTCCCCCGAATCGGGACGCCTCCTTGGCCAACGCAATCAGCTCTTCGGTTTTGGCATAAGGGGCCGGCGGATATTCGAGCGCGGTCGAAACACCCACGGCTCCGTCTAACATGGCTTGCCGAACCAGTTCCTGCATGGTTGCAAGTTCGGCGGGCGTTGGCTGCTTGTCCTCATCTCCCAATACCACGCGGCGGACCTGCGTCGCGCCCACATAAGTGGCCAGATTGATGCCGATTCCCTGTTTCTCCAGGCGAGCGAAGTATTGCCCGAGGGTTCGCCAGTCGGGATTGATGTGGTAGTGCTCGTAGCTCGCTCGGTCCCAGCCGATGATGGCGTCGTTCAGAGGAGCAACCGAAGTACCTTCGCCGGTGACTTCGGTCGTGATGCCCTGATAGATTTTCGACGGCAGCCGGGGATCCACCAGGATCGTCAGTTCCGATTGCCCCAGCATGTCGATAAAGCCGGGAGCCACGACCTTGCCTTGTGCATCGATGGTTCGGCCGCGCGGCGACTTGCTGAGATTGCCGATGATCGAGATCTTGCCCTCACGGATCCCGATGTCTCCCGAATACCAGGGGGAACCAGTGCCATCGATAATGTGGCCGTTGGTAATGACCAGATCGAAGTCTTGCGCACTGAGCCAGGGCGTGAGGGGGAGAAGAAAAAGTACGAGAAGAATGCGCAAGCATTTTTCCCTCGAGCGCGCTGGCATGAGGATCATAGGCCTCGCTAACCTGCCCGGTCTCCGCCGATGGCCTCACCGGGGAGAGCCACCGCAGCCCGGCTTGAGCGTTTTAAAGCGATCCCGAGCGAGACCCACAACGCCAGAGCCAACCATTCATAACGCGAAAAGTGCCCGGGAACAAACGGAACGATCTTCATCAATACCATCAGCAATCCCAAGACTGCACCCACCAGAGCGACCGAGCGTTGGCTGGGCGAGGGTCGCATTCGATAATAGGAAGCGCAAGCGGCCAGCCAGCCCGCAGCCGAAGCTACCGAGCCTACTTCGGTCACCGGCACCAGGATGGCATCGCCCAGAAACATGCAGACGGCGGTGGCAATCCCCACCCAGATCACCGCGTAATACGGGGTGTGATTCTGCGTATGGATGCGCGCCAGGCGATCGGCGACCAGTCCCCGTCGCGCCATGGCGAACAACAGGCGACTGGCCGCGACAAAATTCCCGTTAAAGCACTTCACCAGGGAAAGCAAGGCGGCGGCCAGAATGGCTCCCACAATCCAGCGCGAACCCACCGCCCGCTCGAAGGCAACCGCGGTCATGAACTTTTGCTCGGTGAGCTGCCTCCAGGGGGCCACGTATCCTACGGCGGCGATGACCATGGTGTAAAACAAAATTCCGACCGCAACGGCTATCGCCATGGCTTTCAAGAATCCCCCGGCATCAAAGTCAGGGCTTGCCTCTTCCGCTCCCTTCACGGCCGATTCGTACCCGGTCATAAAATAGGGAACGATCTGCAGGACCAGCAGGATCGATACGAACCGGCCATGGGTAAACAAGGGGGGAAAATTACTGACCGAACCCTTCGTCACGCCGACCCCCACAAATGTGACAAACAACGCCAAAGTGCCAAAGGCAGTCCAGTTCTGAAAGCTGGCACTTGAGCGAATACCCCGGTAATTCAAGAGAGTAAGGAGCACAATCAGGCCTAGCCCGATGAGCAAATGGGGTAAATACACCGGGCGGCCTGCGATCCTGTAAAGCTCCGCCGAGTCCAGGGCGGGGAAAATGTAGCTGGCGATCTTGCCGACTGCCACGGCCTCCCACGGACATACGATGAAATATGACAACACCATCATCCAGCCCGTGGCAAAACTCACGGATTGGGGAAAGACCTTGGCCGTGTACGCCACTTCCCCCGCAGCGTCAGGCATCGCCCGGACCAGCAGGCCGTATACATAGGCAATGGGAAAGAGCAAGGCGCCGCCAATCGCGAATCCAAGAATGGCGCCAAGCACGCCACCCCGAAGCAGCCAGTCGTCCATTACCACCAGCCAACCCACGCCCACCATCGTGCCCCAACCCAGGGTGAAGTAATCGACTCCACGAAGTTTGCGCGCCAGGGTAGTCATCACTTTGATCAGAACAAGCAGAGCAGCTCAAAGAGCAGGTTGGCCGCCAACAAGGATGTAATCTCCCCCGTGTCATAGGGAGGCGATACTTCCACCAGGTCGCAACCCACCAAATTCATACCCCGGAAGCTGCGCACCAGATCGAGGATTTGGGCGCTCGAGAGTCCGCCCACCTGGGGTGTGCCGGTGCCGGGTGCGAAGGCGGGATCGACGACGTCAATATCCAGGGTGAGATACACGGGAACGTTCGCCAGTTTCTTGGCCAGTCGTTCGACCGGTTTTACACCGTGCTGATGGAATTCTTCCGCAGTAATGATCTGAATCCGGTGTTTTCGGGCAAAATCGAAATCCCCATCCGAATACACTTGCCCCCGCAGGCCTACCTGCATCGCGCAACCCTTCGCGATGAGTCCCTCTTCGACGGCATACTTCACCGGTGTGCCGTGCGAGTGCGGACTGCCAAAGTAGCCACTCCAGGTGTCGCCGTGGGCGTCCAGCTGAACGAAGCCCACGGGCCCGTAGTGGTGGTGGATCGCCCGCAGAATCGGCAGCAGAATGGAATGATCGCCGCCGACCGACACCGGATGCGCTTTTCGGTCGAGAACCTCGCCGAGCTGGGCGGTGATGCGTGCATAGGTATCCTCGATCGAAAGCGGGTTAATCGAGAGATCGCCATAATCGGCAATGCGCCACTTGCGGAAGGGATTGACTTCGAGAACCGGATTCCAGGGCCGGATCATGGCCGACTGGACGCGGATGTTTCGCGGACCAAATCGGGCTCCGGGACGATAGGTCGTCCCCCCATCGAAGGGAATCCCAACGATGGCTATGTCCAGTTCCTCCGCCTGGGGAATATGAGGGAGCCGCATGAAGGTAGGCACACCGGAAAAACGCGGCAGAACCAGCGCATCGACGGGTTCGGGATGAGGACTTGCCCTCTTCTTCGGTTTCATCGGGTGCCGCGCATTATAAAGCATTTCGCCTTTGCGGTATGGGCCCCCGGGGACAAAACCGGCGAATGTGCTATGTTTTATTCTCCCAATCCCACGAGCGAGGCTTTCATGCCGCGATACGAATACCGCGTTCTTAACCCCAGCCCGGCGGCTGAAAAGGCTTTCTTAGAGTGGATCGATGAGCTGGATCAGGAGTTCGAGAACCGCGACCGCGAACATCGCAGCCAAGTAGTGCGGAACGCGCTCTATGAGCTTTATCTCGGACGTCGCTATCAGGCTCCGGCTCCGGGCAGCCCCCTGGCGGAGCAGGCTCTAATTCACTCGCTCGACCCCCGCAATGCCACACTCGAGCCGGAATATTATGGCGATGTGGATGCGGCGAAGTATGCCGAGCGCAAGCCCCTCATCTGGTTCTGGATGATGTTCGATCGCTCCCCGGCAGGTCTGAACCACTGGCTGGGATACCGGCTTCGGGCCATGCTCGCTCGCCATATCTTCAAATACTGCGGACGGAACGTGAAAATCTTCCATGGCGTCGAGGTCTCGTTTGGCTACAACCTGACGGTCGAAGACGACTGCACCATTCACAAGTATGTGCTGCTCGA
>Ga0187783_10000815_pt1 | contig 22861 bp, 9 predicted proteins | sample 1015_SJ02_MP02_2_FD_132471 | JGI IMG/M metagenome (GOLD analysis project Ga0187783, IMG submission 132471) | Tropical peat soil microbial communities from peatlands in Department of Meta, Colombia - 1015_SJ02_MP02_20_MG | ecosystem: Environmental > Terrestrial > Soil > Wetlands > Peat | place...
CCAGCCCCGGGTTTCGCACGGACCACCTGCTGATGACGGAGTTTGATACCTCAATGGTACGCTACACCCCAGCGCAAACTCACGACTTCTACCGCAACCTGGTCGAGCGGGCGCGAGCCTTGCCAAGCGTCGTAAACGTATCTCTGAGCGAGGTCGTGCCCTTTGATCCGGGCCAGGATATGTTGGAGGTAGTGCCCGAGGGCTATCAACTTCCTAAGGGGCAGGAAAACGTGTCACTTTTGGGCAGCGTGGTCGATGAGAACTATTTCTCGGTGATGAACACGCCGCTCATAGGTGGGCGTGCGTTCAAGGCTGACGACAAGGAAGGTACTCCCCTGGTCGCGATTGTCAACGAACAGTTTGCCAAGACCTATTGGCCGAACCAGAATCCAATCGGCAAACGACTTCGCTTGGCGGAGGACAAAGATAAGTGGCGGATGGTGGTGGGGGTGACTAGAACCGGGAAGTATATCTTTATCTCGGAAAACCCACAGCCTTTTGTGTATTTGCCTTTCGCGCAGTATCCCCGAACACGCATGGTCCTATTGACTGAAACCTACGGCGATCCTCGAACCCTGGCCGAACCGGTTCGCGAGATCGTGCACTCGCTCGATGTGAACCAGCCCCTGTTCAACATGCGGACGATGTCGAGCTTCTACCACACCCGTGCCGTATCTACACCGCTCTTCATTATGGAGATCGTCGCCGCTATGGGCGTCATGGGACTGACCCTGGCCGTGATCGGACTCTACGGGCTGGTCGCCTACTCGGTCGCACGGCGCACGCGGGAGATCGGCGTCCGCATGGCCGTCGGCGCCCGCCGGTCTGACGTGCTGGCCATGGTGCTCAAGCAAGGGTTAAGGTTATCGCTGGCGGGAATCGCAATCGGCGGCCTGGTGACCTTGGCTGTAGTCCATCTACTGGCGGCCGGACTGGTCGGGCTGGCGACTCCGAACCTGCTAACGTTTGTCCTCGTGCCCATCTTGCTCCTCGTGGCGACGCTTGTTTCATGCTATCGACCGGCTCACCGCGCGTCTGTGATCGATCCAATGCTGGCCCTGCGTTACGAATAAAGTACGGTGCTCAACCGCCGGTTCGTAGTGCGCTAGGTTCGGAGCGAAAGACACCGGCTTCTTTCTTACCCAAATGCGTGCCTGGGGTCGGTACTGGCTGATTTCCTTTCTCGAGAAAGGAACGCTGGCGAAAAAGATTCTGCTGAATTTGTTTCCTCGCGTGGCCCCTGTTCGCCGAGTGCCAGAACAACGATAAGGCTTGCAAGAATCAGCGATAGACCAGGCAGCCTCGCTCTTCGAGGTCGAGAATCCAGGCAGGCGATTCGAAGCTGTCGACCCATCGCAGATCGAGCTTTTCTAACCGGGGTAGTTGAGCGAGGCTTGCGGGAAGATGCTCAACGGGGTTCCCTCGAAGGTCGATCTGACGCAATTCCCGTAATTCACCTACCGACTCAGGAACGGAGGTAAGCTGATTGTTTCTGAGGTGCAGCTCTCGTAACTGCGTTAGGCGTCCGATCCAGTCTGGCAGGGATGCCAACTGATTGTTCGAAACGCGAAGCTCAACCAGATTCCGCATGCCGGAAACCGCGTCCGGCAGCCTGGCGAATCGGTTCTCACTGATATTCAGGTAGCGCAACTTGTTGAGCCGGCTCAGGGACGAGGGCAGGGATGTTAGTCGGTTGTCATGAATATATAGAAAATCAGCGAGCTCGATGAGGTCGCCCAAAGACTCCGGCACTCGCGTGAGTTCATTGTGGCCGAGATCGAGAGTGCGCAGCCGTTTCAAGCGGCTGATCTGTTCAGACACCTCGCCCAGCCGGTTTTCGGAAAGCACTAGGCTTTCAAGATCGGGTTGCTCCCAGACATCATCCGGCACTTGCCGGAGGTTTTTCTTTCGAAGATTCAGAGTGCGTCGTGCTGAAGCTGACATGGCGAGATCCTATCACTCACCTCCCGGAAAGACCCGCACATCAAGAGGACGCTCTCGACTCGGTCTTAGTCTAGCAACATTTGAGTAATTTAAAGTATTAGTTTATTTTTATCATATGCAATACATTCCAAGAAAGCTGGCAAAAGTGTTGCTCGGCGCGGCTCGGCATTTTCCGGCGGTTGTCGTAACCGGACCACGCCGTGCTGGCAAAACCACTCTTGTCCGCAGGCTATTTCCTAAAGCACGCTACGTGCTACTGGAAGATCCTGACATGCAGGCTCGGATCCGCGCTGACCCACGCGCATTTCTTGACGAGTTGCGACCGCCGGTTGTGTTCGATGAGATCCAGAATGCCCCCGAGTTGCTCGATTACGTCCGCACTCTGATCGACATGGGACCGCGCCGCATGGGGCAATGGTTCTTCACCGGTTCCCAAGAAGCTCCACTCATGCGAGGGATTACCGAATCCATGGCCGGCCGGGCTGCCATTCTTCAGCTCTTGCCTTTCAGCCTTGCGGAAACCAAGAAAGTGAATCTGCTGCACGGTGGGTTCCCAGAAGTACTCGCCCGGCCCAGGTCTCGGGGCCTTTGGTTTGCATCCTACCTGCAAACGTACTTGGAGAGGGACGTCCGGGCGATTACAAATGTACGGGATCTGGTCACGTTTCGTCGGTTTCTTGCCGTTTTGGCCAGTCGGCACGGCCAGATTTTGAACCGGACCGACCTTGCGGCACCGCTGGGAATCACCGTACCTACGATTGGCGACTGGCTGGACATTCTCGAAGCTACAGGCCAAATCATTCTCGTGCCGCCTTATTTCGAAAACTTCGGAAAAAGGCTAATCAAGTCGCCGAAGATATACCTGGGTGATTCCGGGCTCGCATGCTACCTATTGGGCATTACATCATCGGCCGAGCTTGAGCGCTCTCCTTTTCTGGGCGCTTTATTCGAAGGCTTCGTCGCCGCAGAAATACTCAAGAGCCAAGCCGACGAGGGAAAGCGCAAGGAACTCTATTACTTTCGAGATCAGCAGGGTTTGGAGGTGGATTTTCTCATACCACGTCCGGGCGCCAAACTGTGGCTGGTCGAAGCCAAGGCGACAAAAACCGTTCGACCTGCGATGTCATCACCGTTGACTTCCCTCGAACGAGCCTCGCCAAAGCGATGGGAGCGGTTGATGGTGGTGCATCGAAAGTCTCATTCCCAGCTGCCCACGGCCGTGATCGCGAAAGGGATTGAGGCTCTCGACTTGGAGCACTTCGTCGCAGAGCTTCGTCACGCTAAGTGAATCGGAACCACTTCGTTCCTTGGTCAGGACAAGATCGACGTTAGGCGCCCGAACCGGGATCATCGCCGAGCGAATTGCTTGCGTTGCCTCCCGCAACTGTTCTCACTGGTCATGATGGGAAACCGTCGATTGCTATCACGGTTTCCCTCATCAGAAGGTCAACCTAGCTGCGATCTGCCCAATTCGTGGGGCGGGCCCTCGGAACGTGCCCGTCGTCGTGATCTGTCCAAAGATCTGGCTGTTGATGTTGGTGGCGTTGTCGGCATAGGTGGGCTGCGCGAACTCGGGGTGATTCAGCACGTTGAAAAACTCAAGACGCAATTCCACACTGACGCGCTCGGTGATTGGGGTCGTCTTGGCCAGAGCCACATCAAGATTCGTCAAATGCGGCCCGCGCAAAAGATTGCGCGGCATCCCGTAAGTGCGATCAGCAGGATTGTCGACGGGATCAAGCTGAGGGAAGCACGGATTAGGGGTGCCACCGTCGAAGTAGTCGCTGTTTTCTAGCGGAACATTGGAGAAGCTGTTGGGATTGAAATAGAAGTTGGCGGTGACGGGCGTGGTGGTGATCTGACAACCGCCTGTCGACGGGTTGACCCCATAGCTAATTTCGTTGATGGTCCGCTGATAGCGCGGATTGAACATTTGGATCGGGCCCACAATGGCAGCGTTGGTCAAAGTGGGATCGCCGGCCCCAGAGGTTCCTGGATTGGTAGGATCGCTCGAACCCGGCAATGACGCATTGATACCAATCGGGAATCCGGTGCGCCAGGTGAAGATCGGGTACAGGCTCCAGCCCTTGGTCAGGCGCTTGGGACCGCCGCCCCACGCGCTGTCGAAGGGTATGTCCCAACCGCCGCTGAAACTAATGCGGTTTCGGACATCCGTGTCACCAGAAGCGTAGAAAAGGTGCGGATAGTAAGAGGGAACCCACCAGCTGCGTTGCTCAAAACCGGACGCATTGTCCAAGTTGTGCCCATAGGTATAAGCAAAGGTGTAGTAGATCGTACCTAGTTTCGAGGTCTTCGGCTGTCTGGTCAGACTGGCCTCGAGCGCGTTGTAGTTGGCATTGGAGACATTCTGGAATTCAGGAAGCTGGCCAAAGCAAAGTATGCCGACAGTGGTCCCGCAGGTGCTGTTACCAGGTAATTGATCGAGCACCCGCGTTGTGGTTCCGAGGATCATGGGATTGACGTCCCTGAGCGAGGTCAAGCCGTGCGATGAGCTGCCTACGTAATTCATTTCGAGGACCGTGTCAGCGATCAGATTGTGCTCGAGGCTCAGGTTGTACTGGTACACGTAAGGTGTGCGCAGGTGCGGATCCACAAAGAAAACGAAGCCGCTGCTGTTGATGGGTACATAAGGAACGAAGGAGACGTCCCGGGATGGCGGGGTCGAAGGGAACGGATTCGGGACACCCGCAGCCTCGAAGGGCTCATTCATGTAGTTGACAGCACCGGAGCCAGGGCCGACGGTGTTGAAGTAAAGTCCTGCGGTCCCGACGAACGGTGCCTGGCCATTGAACTGCAAGTTGTCTTCGCCTTTCAGAATGTCGTAGAACACCCCGAAACCACCACGCAGGCTGGTTTTGCCGCTGCCTGTAGGATCCCAGGCAAAGCCGATCCGGGGTGCGAAATTCTTCGTATCGGGAAAATTGACACCCACCGGAGCGCCGGGATCACCGGGAAAAACCAATCCGGTCGGTGCATTCACGAACCGCTGGGACTGGTCTCCGGGAATGATCGAGAACGTACGGCCTTCGGTGTCCCTCTTGGGACTGCTGTATTCATAGCGAAGGCCGAGCGTGAGCACCAGGTGCTTGCGGGCATGGAATTCATCCTGGGCAAAGGCATAGGTATTCTTTTGGCGAATGTTGGTCGGCGCCTTGGCTCCCTGAAGAAAGTCGAAGGGAATGCCCAGGAGAAAGTCGGCGTAGGAATTTCCCGAGCCGATACCGCCAGATCCGTAATAATCGAATTCGCCGTTGATGATGTAGTCATAAACAAGATTTTCCTGATAGGGGGTGAAGCCCCCGCCGAACTTCCAGTTGTGGCGCCCGTGCGTCCAAGTGACGGCGTCCGTCCAGGAAAAGGTGTTTTCCACGTAGCGTGTGGGACCGTTTTCACTGCCTCCGATGGCAAGTCCGGTGTCGAACGACAGGTTCGTTGGGCCGGTAGCCTGGTCGGGCGTAATGCCAATGCCTAGCGATGCGGGCGTGGGCAATTCGACGGCGGGAGTGTCGCTTAGATAATTACTGCGATGGGTCACGAAATGGAACTCATTCAGCAGCGTTGGCGAGAAGACCCGAGTGTATTCGATGTTGGTGAAGTAGTAGTTTGCCTCGGTGCGGCTGGGGAAACCCGGAACCGTGGCGTAAGGGAAAGGATTCAGGGTCCCGGTGTACGGATTACCGGCGCGGTTCAACCCTACGGTAAGGGAGATTTTGTCCTTGGGGCTCAGGTTGAAGTCGAACTTGGCGGTGAGTTCATTGCGGTCATCCTCTTCGCTTGCCGTCGTCGAAAGCAGGCCGCCCGGAGCGCTGGGGATCAGGCCCTCCTTGATGTAGGCTTGGGCAACGCTATTAATCCGGTTGGGAGCAATGATCGCTTCAGCGGCCAATGTGGGGTTAGGCTGAAAAAAAGGATTGGCTTCGAGAAACGCGGCGACATTGGGATCCGGATTCCCGTTAGATGATTGGGAGAAGTTTCCCTGTACCTCTAGCGGCGTGAAAACGGGGCTGTCCACATCCGGAATCCCCTCAACCTGCCGCTGTCCCTGATAGGCAAGGAAAAAGAATATCTTGTCCTTAACGATGGGACCACCCAAGGTCGCTCCGTATTGATTGCGCTTGAGATCCAAGCGCGGAATACCTTGCTGAATGTTAAAGAAGTCGTTGGCATCCAGCAGTCGATTCCGAAAATAGTCAAACAAAGTACCGTGGAATTGGTTGGTGCCTGACTTCGTCACCACGCTGATGATCCCCCCTGCATTGCGGCCATACTCGGCGGTGTAGTCGCTGGTGAAGAGGCGGAATTCCGCCACGGTATCGGGATTGGGATCAAGAAGGACGCTGTTGTCGAGGAGATCGTTATTCAGACCGCCATCGAGCAAGTAAGTAATGGAATCGGTTCGTCCGCCAGCAATGCTATAGTTGCCCGCTCCGGCGTTGTCGTCGTTGCTCTCGGTCACGCCGGGCTGAAGCAAGCCGAGATCGAGCATGTCGCGGCCGTTGAGGGGCATGTTGGTGAGTACGCGTCCGGTCACCGACTGCCCCAGGGTCGGGTTGACGGTTTCGACGGGCGCCGTTTCCGCTCCGACTTGAACGGTTTGGTTGGTTGCACCCACTGGCATCCGAATGTCGACCCTGAGAGCCTGATTGATCGCCAGCTTAGTCTGGCCGATGACGACCGATCGGAATCCCTCGTGTTCCGCTGCCACCGTGTAGTTGCCGATGGGAAGTGAGAGCACTTGATAGTAGCCGTCATGATCGGTAGTGGTCTTGCGGCTGGCCTGGGTGGCCATATTGGTGACCGTCACTTGGACACCGGGAATCACGGCGCCGCTGGGGTCGGAGATGGTTCCCGCAATTCTACCGGTGGCCTCTTGAGGCTGAGAAATCGGGGCGAGGAGCAACGTGGCGAGCATCGTCAGAATTGAGCGTTTCATCGAATTGCGCCTCCTTTACCGCCGATCGCACCCATCGGAATGAGATGATTACGAATGTCGAGGAAAAATCGCGAGGTCGAGCGCAAGCTATCGGAGATCACAGTCCGGATTCGAGTTTTCCCGGATCAATGAGGTGACGCAAAGGAATGTTCGCGAAGCCGCGAACTACGCCGTGATCCTCCTCGGTGATGAGGCGACGGTGGCGACCCGGGCATGCAAAAAGAAGGTCTCGAAGAACGGAAGAGTTGCGTACCATGGGGTACATTCTGTGCTCGAACCGACTTTCCTCTTTCCGGGATCTTCGACTGCCACAAAATCCCGCTGGCGCCGAGTCCGCAACGGCGTTCAACCTTCAGCCAGAACAAAACCGTGCGTACTCGGAGCCGGGAAAGCGGTTCAACCACGAGTGGTCGCATTCTCCCCCCGCTCTGAGCTGGAAGTCAAGATGAATAGCAGGCCAGGAGCTTATCAGGTGAAAGTACGCCGTATCCATCCGTCGCCCAGCCACGGCCTCAGAGCGGTAGTTTCATCGTATGCCGGAGCTCCGCATAGCGCGGGTCGTCGCGCAGGGAATCAAACTCCGGGCGAAGACTCCAGATAATCAGGTCGCCCGGGTCATCTGCCAAACCGTTATTCAGTTCACGGAGTGCGTCATCCTTTCTTCCTAACATGGCGAAGTCCGTCGAAAGATTTAAACTGCCTCTGTCCAGGCGCAGTTTCAATCGGGCTCGATAGAACGACTCTTTGGTCTTTCCGAAATCGATCTTTTGAGCCTCCGGGTCAAACCGGGTAATCGATTGCCGAGCTGCTTCATAATTCCCGAGGAAGCCCTCCAATTCGGCAGACCGAAGCAGTGCATTGGCGAAGTTGGGGTCTAATTCCAGGGCCTTGCGGAATTGTTGGCGGGCGTCGTCATATCTGTTCAAGATAAACAGTGCAAGACCGTAGTTCGTATTGATCACCAAGGAGAGCGGATCGATCTCCAACGCTTTGCGGTACTCCGAGACACCCTCCGCGAATCGCTTTTGTGGCATCAAGCAGATATGGGCGTAGAAATAATGAGCCACCGGATTGTTCGCGCTGCCCTCGATGGCAAGCTTGAACTGCTTTTCCGATGCCTGCCAATCGAATTCATCGGCCGCGACGTTTCCAAGTACCACCCGCGCCTCGCTGCTCGCGGGATCCAGTTCGAGAGCCTTCTCCGCCTCTGCCCGGCCATTCGAATAGCCAACCCTTTCCTTTGCCTCGAGGTACCCCGGGGCAATGTTGTATGCGAGAGCCAGGGACGCATACGCCTGGGCGTAGGAGGGATCAAGCGCCACCGCCTGGCGGAAGTCTTCGATCGCCTGCTCGAGGTCCGCGGGTGTGCGCTTCGCTATCCGGAAACGCCCCTTTAAATAGAATTGGTAGGCTTCATGGTTTTGCGTTTCGGGCTCGATATTTCGTTGCCGTTCCTCGCCGCCCGGCTGGCTCAGCCTGGCGGTGATTTCTTTCGCGATGTCACCCTGTAGGGAAGAGACATCCTGCATTTGTCGGTGGAACTGTTTTCCCCAGATCTGGGTGCCGTCACTGACCTTGACCAGCTCTGCCTGAACCGTCAGGTCATCCCCCTGCTCGATCAGATGGCCGGTGACCACTGCATCCACTTTTAGAGAGTTGCCCACCTGCTGCGGGTCAATTTCTTTGCCCTTGAACCGAAACACGGTGCTCCGCGCCATGACTTTTAACCCGGTCACCTGCGATAAATCGTTGATCACACCTTCGGTGATTCCATCGGTGAGGTAATCGGTCGAGGCATCCTTTTGATTGCTTGTAAAGGGCAAGACAGCCAAGCTTTCGATCGATGAAGGGCCGGCTCTCTTTCGGAACCTCAGAAGACCCAACCCGACGCCCAAGAGCAACAACGCACCCGCCGCCACCCACAGCCAGAGCTTCGAACGGCTTCGATCGATCGCAGATTTCGCAACGGAACTGGGCGGGCCCACGCCGCTTCCGCTGGCTGCCGCCGCGGCCGCAGAACTCCCCAGCGCATGGGCTGCGCTTCTTCCCGATTCCGTGTCCCGGTGCAGCCGGCGCAAATCGGCACGCAGTTCCGAGGCGTGCTGGTAACGAAGATTGCGGTCCTTCTCCAGGGACTTGTGGATGATCTCCTCGAGCTTGGGTGGGAGTTCGGGATTCAGCCTCAAAACTGGTGTGGGCTCACGCTCGAGAATCGCGTTAAAGATAACCCCGGTGCTTTCTCCGCGAAACGGCAACTGCCCGGTCGCCATCTCATAGAGCACCACTCCGAATGAAAACAGGTCTGTGCGCGAGTCCAGTTCCTTGGCTCGCACCTGTTCTGGCGACATATAAGCCACCGTTCCCAGCGTGCTCCCCGGACTGGTCAGCTGGGCGGTGTCTGCCCCCTGCGTTGCCAGGGGATCCGCGTCACCCGACTTTATTTTTGCGGCACTGACTTTGGCCAGACCAAAGTCGAGAATTTTCGCCCGGCCCTGGTGGGTGATAAAGATGTTGGCGGGCTTGATGTCCCGGTGGATGATGCTCTTGGCATGCGCCGTTTCCAGTGCATCGGCCACGGCCTGCCCGATTTCCAGGAAGACGTCCAGTTCCAGGGGCCTGCCTGCGATCGCGTGCTTCAGGGTCTGGCCTTCCAGATACTCCATCGCGATGAACGCCCGACCCGCCTGTTCGCCAATGTCATAGATGGTGCAAATGCTGGGGTGGTTCAAGGCAGACGCTGCCTGTGCCTCTCTCTGAAATCGAGACAGTGCTTGCGGGTCGTTCGCCACATTGTCAGGCAGGAATTTGAGCGCAACAAAGCGTTCAAGGCGGGTGTCCTCGGCCTTGTAAACAACACCCATGCCTCCTCCGCCGAGTTTTTCAAGGATGCGATAGTGTGAGAAGGTTTGGCCTATCAGCGAGTCGGTTCCTGGCATGTGCCACCGATCTTAGGTTCGCAACCCGAGACAAGTCAATGAACGGAACTCACGCGACTCAAGAGGAGAGGTGAAGAACCGCGGACCTCTAGTTCTCTTCTGCTTTCCGCCATGTGATTGAAACCAATGGCAGGTAGAGATTCGAAGGAGGCTGTTACTTCTACCAGTGCCAGGCGAGGACCAGACTTTCTAATCTTAATGAAGTCGGACCGATGTTCGCATGTCTCGCCGACGCCAGCTCATTCGACGCTGACGCCAATGCTGATTTCTAGGGTAATCACAGGGGTGTGCTGGACTGCGGTCTGCCAGCAGAAAGCAGGTCGATGGTTTTTTGTCTCTCCCAGGAAACCTCCTCGATTCCTAGGAAGCCCGGATGCTCGCCCGGGCGATGGAGAGAGGGATGATGACCGCAGACACAGCTAGCGCCAGGGGCAGATGATATGAATCCAGTGGCTGTCGATTCCTCAGTACTCGATCATGCAATTGAAAACAACATCCCAACGGTGTTCGCAGCGGCGCTTCACAACACCGAGGAAGGCCGTCGACTCTTGGAAACAAGAGGAAAGCCGCTCCTGTGGCGGCGGTGGGGTCCGTACGTCAGCGAACGGGCTTGGGGAACAGTTCGGGAAGATTACAGCCCGAACGGCGCGGCCTGGGATTTTCTTTCCCACGACATGGCTCGGAGCAAGGTATATCGCTGGGGTGAGGATGGGTTAGCCGCAATCTGCGACCGCTACCAGCTTCTGGTTTTCAGCCTTGCTTTGTGGAACGGGAAAGACCCAATTCTCAAAGAGCGGGCGTATGGCGTCACACCGGAGGAGGGCAATCACGGCGAGGACGTGAAGGAGTATTACTTCTATCTGGACAATACTCCGACCCACTCCTATATGAAGTACCTTTACAAGTATCCCCAGGCAGAATATCCCTACGAGCGGTTATGGAGAGAGAACAAAAAACGCTGTGGCAAGGGCTTCGAGTTCGAACTTCTCGACACCGGTATCTTCGATGACAATCGTTATTTCGACGTCTTCGTCGAATATGGCAAGGCATCGAGCGAGGACCTGTGCATCCGCATCGAAGCGGTGAACCGTGGACGGCAGCCGGCCGCTCTGCACATCCTTCCGCATCTCTGGTTCCGGAACACGTGGGGGTGGACGGATCCGCCTGGTCCGAGCCCCAGGATCTGGGAGGACCGTCGAACCGTTGAAGCGATCAGCCTGATCGCAGATGATTCTGCCGAGGCGCGCCTTCAGTCTCTGGCGTTCGATTATCGGCTGGGCAAACGGTATCTCTACGGGCCAGCGGGCGGCCACCCTCTCTTCACAGACAACGAAACCAACGCCCTTCGGCTCTTCGGGGTTCCGGGTGTTCATCGTTATACGAAGGATGCTTTCCATCGCGCCATCGTCAATGGCGATGAGGACGCAGTGAATCCCGTACGGAAAGGAACCAAGGCCTGCCTCGACTACGACTGCGTGGTTCCGGCTGGTGGCTCCGTGGTTCTGCGGCTACGGCTCGCTCCCGAACCGGTGCCGAACCCGCTCGAGGAGGTCGATACGATCATCGCGCGGCGCCGTTCGGAGGCCGATGAATTCTACGCGGCGATCCAGCCCCCCAAGGCAACGGAAGATGAAAAGCGGGTTCAGCGACAGGCGTTCGCCGGCCTGCTGTGGTCGAAACAGATCTACCTGTTCGACGTCAACCAATGGCTCGATGGCGACAACCCCAAGTACCCGCCACCGGCGACGCGGTTGGCGATTCGGAACACCCACTGGCGGCATCTCAACTCGATGCGCGTTCTCTCCATGCCCGACAAGTGGGAGTACCCGTGGTTCGCTGCTTGGGATCTCGCCTTTCACACCGTGACTCTTGCACTGATCGATCCCGAGTTTGCCAAAGAACAGCTATTCCTTATGTTGTTCGAACAATTCCAACATCCCAGCGGCCAGATTCCGGCCTACGAGTGGGAATTCTCGGACCTGAACCCGCCCGTGCACGGATGGGCGGTATGGCGGGTGTACAACATCGAGAAGTCACGCACCGGCGCAGGCGACCGGCAGTTCCTGGAGAGATGCTTTCACAAACTGCTCATCAACTTTGCCTGGTGGGTCAACAAGGTCGACAGCGAAGGAAACAACGTCTTCGAAGGCGGGTTTCTCGGGCTCGACAATATCACCGTCATCGACCGCAGCGACAAGCTCCCCCACGGCGTCGTGCTCGAGCAATCCGACGCCACCGGCTGGATGGGTATGTTCTGTCTGAACTTGATGCACATTGCCTTGGAACTGGCCAAAGACAACCAAGCCTACGAGAGTCTCGCTACAAAGTTCTTCGAGCACTACGTCTACATCGGAGACGCCATGAAGAACATGGGCGGCCGGAAATATTCGCTTTGGGACGAAGACGACGGCTTCTTCTACGATGTGCTCCGCTATCCGGACGGGAGCTTCGAGAAATTTCGCGTGCGCTCTGTGGTCGGCATTATCCCGCTCTTCGCGGCGGAAACGCTGAAACTGGATGATATCGAATCCCTCAAGGAGTTTGGCGACAACCTTCAGTGGTTTGTTCACAATCGTCCGCACCTCACCGAAACCTGCTGCCATTACCTCGAACCGAAGAACCAATACGAGCTCACGATTGTGGACGAACAGCAATTGCGCAGGGTGCTCGAGCGGCTTTTGAGCCCGCAGGAATTTCTTTCCGATTTCGGCATCCGGAGCCTGTCCAAATATCACGAGAAACATCCCTTCATATTCGGGTCTAGCGCGGTGTCCTACGATCCTGCCGAATCGGAGAATAAAATCAAGGGTGGCAATTCGAACTGGCGCGGTCCCGTTTGGTTTCCAACCAACTTCCTCATCATTGAGTCGCTGCGTACGTTAGGGGCAGGCTACGGCGATGATTTCCAGGTTAGCCTTCCGGGGGAACCTGGCGGCAAAAATCTGTGGGAGATTGGCGGTGAGATCGCCAATCGGATGATTCGCATCTTCACGCGCGACCCGCGCGGACTGCGTCCGGTTTACGGCGGTTGCGAGAAATTCCAAGAAGACCCCAACTGGAAAGACCTGATTCTGTTTTACGAGTTCTATCACGGCGATAACGGTGCGGGTTTGGGGGCATCGCACCAGACGGGTTGGAGCGCCTTGGTCGCCGCCCTGATCGACGACTGGAGGCGGTGACGCGGCCGGGGAGGAGATGGTGCAAGGTTGGACCCACTGGAGCCTTCGCTATAAGCTCCTGGCAATTCTCTTACTACTCGGGATCACGACGTTTGCTGTGACCGGAGCGATCTCGTATGTCAAGCAGTTCCATTCGCTCAAAGAGAACGTAACCAATCAGCTGACCAGTGTCCGCCGCTCGAAGGCTTTTCAACTCGAATCCTACTATCGGACCATTCACAACCACGTTCTGACTCTCAGTGACGACCGGATGTTCATCGACGCTATGCGGGAATTCCGTGGCGCATACAACTCGCTCAATGCCAAGCCTGTCCCGGAAGAAGTCCGCCAGGCCGTGTTTGAGGATTACCGTCGTCGTGTCTATCCGGATCTCGAACGTCTGGCCATCGCCAGGCCGCGGGTTGAGGATTATATGCCGGTTACACCTGCGGCAATGCACCTTCAGTACGACTACATTGTGAAGAACCCATTTCCCTTTCGCCGACGGCGGGAAATGCTCAGCTCCGAAGACGACCCCGACTATAGTCGCGTCCACGCCAAATATCATCCTGCATTTCGCAAAATCGTTGAAACCTACGGTTATTACGATCTTTATCTGATCGACTACGATACCGAGAGCGCTGTGTATGACGTAAACAAAGACCGTGATTTCGGCACCAGCCTTCGGGTTGGCCCCTATCGGGATAGCGCCGTGTCCAAGGTCGTGGCGCGATGTTTGCGGACCGATGATCGAGATGACGTCTTTTTCTCCGACTTCGAACCTTACGAAGCCGCCCGCGGCGAGCCGACTCAATGGGTCACAAGTCCTATATTCGACGGCTCAGAACGCCTGGGAGTATTGGCGCTGCAGATTTCGCCCGATTACATCGACGACGTCGCCACCGGTCAGCGAGGCTGGAAAAGAGATGGATTGGGCCAGACGGGGCGATCCGACATCGTGGGGCCGGATTACCTTCTGCGCTCCAATCCTCGTCCGTTCCTCGAAACGCCCGACCTGTTTTTTCAAGAGCTCAAGGATAAGGGAACTTCGGAAGCGATAATCCACCGGATCCAGGCTTACAACTCTGCCATCTTATTGCTGGAGACGAAGTACCCATCCGTCACCGCGGCTCTCGCGGGCCAAGAAGGAACCACGATCGAAGGATCCGCATTTGGGCCAGGACAAAGTCTGGTGTCATTCATGCCTCTGCACATCGAAGGTCTTCATTGGGTCCTGGAATCTCGGATCGACCTGAACGAGGCCTTTAAGCCGATCATCCAAATGCAGCGGTTTTTTATTTGGTGGGGCGCAGTTCTTTTTCTCCTGACCGTAGCCGCGGCTTTGCTGCTGACGCGGCAGCTCCTCCGCCCTATCAATGCTCTGGCGACTGCGGCGCGAAAAGTCGCAGCCGGAGATCTTTCGGCAAAAGCGAACTGGAAATCGGATGATGAACTCGGAGAACTCTGCGACACGTTTAACTCGATGACGAAAAGCATTGGAGAGAAAACGAAGTTGATCAAAGAGAAGAATCGGGAGAACGAAAGGCTGCTGCTCAACATCCTGCCGGGAGAGATCGCCAAGCGCTTGAAAGAAGGCGAGAACGAGATTGCTGATAACTTTGCCGATGTTACTGTTTTGTTTGGCGACATCGTCGGCTTCACGGCGTTGTCCAGCAGGACAGCCGCTCCTCAAATCGTAGAGATGTTGAACGGCCTATTCACGCGGTTCGATGAGGTGGCAAGTGAACTCAAGATTGAGAAGATCAAAACCATCGGAGACTGCTACATGGCGGTGTGCGGTTTACCCCACCGCTCGTCCGACCACGCCGAGAGAACGGCTCGCATGGCACTTCGCATGGCCGACGTGACGCGAGACTACGGCAAGGAGCAAGGTTTGAACCTGGAGTTGCGCATTGGACTCAACTCTGGCCCGGTAGTTGCCGGCGTCATCGGCACCACCAAGTTCATCTATGATCTCTGGGGAGACACTGTGAACCTCGCCAGCCGCATGGAGTCAACCGGAGTTCCCGGTAAGATCCAGGTAACGCGCAGCGTCTACGAGCGATTGAAAGACGGTTTCGAATTCGAGGGCCGTGGCCTCGTCTCGGTGAAGGGAAAAGGGGAGATCGAAGCATGGCTCCTGCTGGGTGAGTTACGCAGGGTGGCGGCAGCTGGATGAACGTGGGATTTCGGGCGGTTGACGCAAGCCGGCGAATCATCTTTCGCGTTGCAGCCTCCTCATCTGACTTGTCGTCGCGGAACTAACCTTACTCTGGTTGCCGGCCTGCTACAGTTCGCAACCATCACCTACAATAGTCGGTTCCCGGGCCGTTCGAACCTTGCCCTGACTCACATTTGCTTTGAGCATTGGATACCAAACCGGCATTGAACTCCGAACTGATTAAGGAATGACGAGAGTGAACGACCGAAATCTGGCAAAGCTGGCGTTCCGATTTGTCGTCATTATCGGAATCGTCAATTTTTTTGCGGACATGACGTACGAAGGGGGGCGCGCCATCATCGGCCCCTTTCTGGGATCTCTCGGTGCCAGCGCAGCCATCGTTGGGTTTGTGGCAGGCTTCGGAGAGTTGGTCGGCTACGGTCTGCGCTCAATCTCGGGATATTTCGCGGACAAGACCCACAGATATTGGGCGGTCGCGTTTCTTGGATATGCGATCAACATGTTTGCCGTCCCCATGCTGGCGCTGGCGGGCAACTGGCCGTTCGCAGCCGCTTTGATGGTTGCGGAGCGAACCGGACGCGCCATCCGCAAACCTGCCATGGAAGGGATGCTTTCGAGCGCCGGCCAGATCATCGGTCACGGCTGGGTATTTGGCCTGAATGAGGCTTTCGACCAAACCGGAGCGACTCTGGGCCCTCTCATTACGGCGTTTGTCTTGTACCGACACGGAAACTACCGTCACGCATTTGCCGTGCTGTTGACCTCCGCCCTCCTATGCCTCGCGGTGCTCTTCGTCGCCTGGTTGCTGTACCGCCAACCGCAGGATCAGGAGGAGGGAAGTGGACGACTTCTGCCCGCCAAAGGCTTCACCAAAGCCTATTGGCTATACTTTGCCGCAGGAGCCTTGATTGCGGCAGGATTCGCCGACTTTTCCCTGATCGCATTTCATTTCCGCGCAACTGCTGCCCTGCCAGAAGGTCTCATCCCGGTTTTCTATGCGGCGGCTATGGCCACGGGCGCCATAGCCTCTTTGATTCTCGGAAAACTGCTGGACAAAATGGGTTTGCCCATTCTCCTTCTGGCCTTTGGCATGCCGGCATTCTTTGCGCCATGTGTTTTCCTGCGGGCAGCCACGCTGGGGTTGGTCGGGATGATCTTGTGGGGAATCGGGATGGGAGCGCAGGATTCCTGTCTCAAAGCGGTGCTGTCCGCGGTTGTGCCTTCCCAGAAGCGCAGCACCGCGTTTGGCATTTTCGATAGCGGTTTCGGGATCGCATGGTTCCTTGGCAGCGCCGTCATGGGCCTGCTCTACGCCAAATCCATTCCGGCACTGGTTTTCTTCTCCGTCTCCATGGAGGTCCTGGCGCTTCCCGTCCTCGCGCTGGGCAAGCGGAAAGAAGCCGGGAGGTAGCATTCTCCTGCTGCGGGAACAGATTACAGGAAGGATCAGCGCAAAACGTGCGCCGGTGGTGCGCAGGTAGTCTCCAACCCGCACTGCGTATTCGAAAGCAGCGCGCACCTTCTCATCGATTCGCTTGACGGGTTCGAAGGCCGTCCGGCAACACCGCATCACTTCCGGCCAGGGACAACTCATCCAGCATGGCCGGGTGCAGCTGCTCGGTGCGCTATAATGGCGCCCACGGATGGCACTTACCCCTGGAGCAAAACTTGGCCCCTACGAAATCGTGTCTCTGCTGGGTGCAGGCGGCATGGGCGAGGTGTATCGTGCCCGTGATTCTCGTCTTAAGCGGGATGTCGCAATTAAGGTTTTGCCCAGAGCGCTTTCCCTTGACTCGGATCGGCTGCGTCGTTTTGAACAAGAGGCTCTTGCCACCGCTGCCCTGAATCATCCCAATATTCTTGCGGTATTCGACATTGGCACGAGCGACGGATCGCCCTATGTGGTATCCGAGCTGCTTGAGGGAGAGACGCTGCGCGAGCGCTTACGGAGCGGACCCATCCCCCTGCGCAAGAGTTTAGACTACGCGATGCAAATTGCGCGTGGACTGGCTGTTGCCCACGAGAAGGGAATCATCCATCGGGACCTCAAGCCGGAGAATATGTTCATCACGAAGGACGGACGACTCAAGATCCTGGATTTCGGGCTGGCCAAACTAACCCAGGCAGAGCCGGGCACGAGTACCGCAATGCCGACTGCGACCCAGGGTACCGAGGCGGGAATCGTGATGGGAACGGCGGGATATATGTCGCCCGAACAGGTGCGCGGTCTGCCTCTTGACTCCCGCTCGGACATTTTCAGCTTTGGCGTAGTTCTCTACGAGATGCTCTCGGGCAAACAGGTATTTCACCGCGACACTCCGGCGGATACGATGAGCGCAATTCTGAAGGAAGAGCCTCCGGATTTAACCGAGACTAATCGCAATATCTCGCCGGCGCTTGAGCGCATCGTCCAACACTGCTTGGAGAAAAACCCCGAGGCTCGCTTCCATTCCGCCAGCGATATTGCGTTCGATCTCGAACATCTTTCCGGGCTTTCTGGCAGCACGGCCAGTGTTGCGACGGCTGCTCAAGGTGTGGGCGCTCGAACCATCCAGCCGAGGCGCGCCATGCTGTTGAGGGTCCTGGCCGGTATTGCTCTCGCAGGTGTGCTATACAGCCTTGGTTGGTGGAGGGGCAGAGCCGCTGTCCGCTTGCCTCAGGCCGAGTACCAGCAGATCACGTTTCGCACCGGTTCGATTGGCAATGCCCGCTTCACCCCCGACGGCAGCGTCGTTTACAGCGCATCCTGGGAAGGTGGCGAAGAGCAATTGTATTTGGCACACGCAGACGATCCAGGGGCGCGCGAGCTAGGCCTGAAACATGCCGAGCTGCTTTCCATCTCCAAGGCAGGAGAACTGGCGGTTCGACTCAACACCCGGTATTACGGCGGCTACGCGCGAACCGGCACGCTGGCGAGAGTTCCACTGAGTGGTGGAACGCCGCGAGAGGTGCTGGAGAATGTGCAGGAGGCCGAATTTGCCGCGAACGGCGACAGTATGGCGATTGTTCGCTATATTCCGGAAAATAATCACTGGCGTCTGGAATACCCCATTGGCAAAGTGCTCATCGACAGCATCAACTGGATCAGTCATCCCAAGATTTCGCCGGACGGCAATTGGATTGCCTTCGCCGATCACGAAAACCCAGAAGGGGATGACGAGGGTTCTCTCGCGGTGATTGCCGCGGATGGTAAAGGAAGCGAAAAAAAGCTTTCATCGGGCTGGAGCACGCTCCAGGGAATTCTCTGGTCTCCCGCGGGAGATGAGATCTGGTTTACATCGACGAACACCGGCAACGCCGCGAACCCACGAGCTGCGACCCTCTCGGGTAAGTTGCGGACCATGACCAACGTGCCGGGTGGCATATGGCTGGAGGACCTGCGCAACGGAACTGTTCTTGCCGTGGCGAACCATGTACGTCTGGGGATCCGAGGTATGCCACCGGGCGGCAAGGAAGAATACGAACTGGGGTGGTTTGGATGGTCGCAGTTGGCCGATATGAGCCGGGACGGACGGAAGATTTTGTTCGAAGAGGAAGGGGAGGGTGGTGGACCGAATTACACTGTGTTTCTGCGCGATACGGATGGGTCACCTCCGCTCCGGGTTGGCGAGGGTTCCGCCCGTGCACTCTCTCCGGATGAAAAGTGGGTGATCACTCAACCCGCGAAAGGCGGACCCCTGAGCCTGGTGCCGACCGGAGCGGGCGAGTCAAGGCAGCTCACCCACGATGCTGTGAGCTATGGTACGGTTCGTTTTCTTCCCGACGGCAAACGATTGTTGGCGACAGGAATTGAAGCCGGGCACGGAGGGCGTGACTACCTGATCGATCTGGACAGTGGAAACTCCAAGCCGGTCACTCCCGAGGGCATCGCCGGCACCCTAGTCTCTCCCGACGGCAAGATGACGATCGTGCGCGGACCCGATGGGAACCCCGGAATTTGGTCGCTCGAAAGCGGCGATTTTCACTTGTTACCGGGGCTCGACTCGAAGTCCTTCATCATTGGCTGGACATCGGACGGGCGATCCGTATATGCAACTCCCATCCTGCTGAACGCGAAGGTGGCGAGGATCTCTCGGGTCAATATCGACACTGGGAAAACGGAGCCGTGGAAAACCCTCGGGCAAGAAACGGGGGCGGGAGTCGCATCGGTGGCTTACCCACATCTGTCGAGCGATGGGAATGCGTACGCATACCTCTACGTCCGTGTGTTGTCCGAGGCGTACGTGGTGAGGGGATTGAAATAGAGCGTGGCGCCGTCGGCTTTCGCTTGTCCGAGCCAAGCGTTGGTGGCACGTAATCAGTTCACGCCTCGGGCTTCGTTGACTTGCCCCTCGATCGCCGCCTACCATTTTTAGTTCCTATGATCGGGCAGACGATCTCGCACTACCGTGTCGTTGAGAAGCTCGGCGGCGGTGGGATGGGTGTGGTTTACAAGGCCGAGGACACCTCGCTCGGTCGCTTTGTCGCCCTCAAATTCCTGCCCGACGACGTGGCCGGGGACGCACAGGCACTGGAGCGCTTCCGGCGCGAAGCCCGTGCTGCCTCCGCGCTCAACCATCCGAATATCTGCACAATTTATGAAATCGGCGAGCACCAGGGCATGCGCTTCATCGCCATGGAGTACTTGGACGGCATGACGCTGAAGCACATGGTCACGGGTCGCCCCTTGGACACCGAGATCCTGCTCGGTCTCGCGATCGAAATTGCCGATGCGCTCGATGCCGCACATGGGGAAGGGATCATCCACCGCGACATCAAGCCGGCCAACATTTTCGTGACGAAACGCGGTCACGCCAAGATTCTCGACTTCGGGCTGGCCAAGGTAGATCTTGCCCGCGGTTCATCGAGCCAGTCCTTCGTGGCAACTCAGGGAGCCACACGGACGCTCGACGAGGCCCACCTTACCAGCCCAGGCATGATGGTCGGCACGGTCGCTTATATGTCGCCCGAGCAAGTGAGGGCGCGAGAACTGGACGCACGCACAGACCTGTTTTCCTTCGGCGTGGTGCTCTATGAGATGGCAACGGGGGACTTGCCCTTTCGGGGAGAGACCTCGGCCGTGATCTGCGAAGCTATCATGAATCGCGCGCCCGTCGCAGCCGTGCGCCTGAATCCTGATGTGCCGCAGAAACTGGAAGACATCATCAACAAAGCGCTGGAGAAAGATCGCAACCTGCGGTATCAGCACGCCTCGGAGATGCGCAGCGATCTGCAAAGGCTGAGGCGGGATACGGAAACGAGCCGGATCGCCGTTCCTGTCGCGGGCGGAGGAGAGACATCCGCAGCCCTGTCGGGGCCGGCGAGTTCTGATCGAGGGAGCAAGGGAACGATGGTCGCGGCTTCTGGACCGAAGATTCCCTACGGCATGATCATGGGAATTCTCGGACTGATCGCGGCCCTGGGGTTTGCTTACTGGAACCAGAGGAAGAACGGCAGCCCTGCCGTCAGTTCGGTCAGCCCGACCACCGTTGCCGTGCTTCCTTTTCAGAATGTGGGACCGGACCAAGACATAGACTTTCTTCGCTTGGCATTGCCGGATGAAATTGCGACCGATTTGAGTTACGTGCCGGCTTTGTCCATCCGCCCGTTCGCCACCACCAGCAAATACACCGCCGCCGGACTCGATCTGCAACAGGCCGGACGCGAGATGCATGTGGCGAACATCGTCACCGGACATTACATGAAAGAGGGCAACCAGCTCGAGGTTACCCTGGAAGCGGTTGACGTCGAGAATAACCGAACGCTTTGGCGAGACCGACTGAACGTTCCGGCTCCCGACATGATTGCCATGCGCGAGCAGATCACGGCAAAGGTCAGGCAGGGGCTGATGCCGGCGCTCGGCGCCGGCTCGGCTTCAGCCGGAGCCACCCGACCCAAAAATGAAGAGGCCTACGCCTTGTACCTCCGGAGTCTGGCCATTTCTCGTGACCCGGCTCCCAACAAGGAGGCTATCGCCATGTTGGAGCGTGCGGTCGCCCTGGATAGCAGTTATGCCCCCGCCTGGGCAGCTCTCGGTCTTCATTATTATTGGGATTCTCAGTATTCCGATGGCGGCGAAGCAAGTTTTCAGAAGTCGAATGCCGCCTTGGAGCGCGCCCGAGACCTGGATCCGAACCTCGTCGAAGCTTCGGTGCAGGTCGCGGCCAATAGTGTAGAACGCGGGAACTATGCGAAGGCATTCAAAGTTGCGGATGATCTTGTGAAACGCCAGCCCGAGAGCTCGTTTGCCCACTTCGCCATGGGTTACGTCCTGCGCTATGCAGGTCTGCTTGACGAGTCGGCACGGGAGTGTGAAACCGCGCTCGCGCTCGATCCTGGAAATTTTGGTCTGCGCTCCTGCTCATTCACCTTTGCTGAAATGGGCAGACCTGACCGGGCGATCGATTTCATCCGCGTGGATGCCGGGTCTTCCTGGTTCAATAACAACGTGGTCCGATTTCTCGGCCGCGAGGGCAAATTGGCCGAAGCGCGGGCAGCTGTTCAGAAGCTGCCCGCCGACGACGGCTACGTTCGTTTCTGGAAAGCTTGTTACGATCGCCCTGCGTCCCAGCAATCGCTACCACCAGAAGTAGACCGAATCGTCCGCGAACAGGAGCCGGCGTTTGCGACGAATCCTGATCCTGAGAATAGGTATCTCACTGCCACCGATATGGCTTTCTGCGGCGAAAACGATATAGCCGTACGGCTCCTCAAGTCTGCCATCGAGGGGCACTATTGCTCCTACGAGGCCTTGCAGAAGGATCCCTTCCTGGCCTCGGTGCGAAGCTCAACGGAGTTCAGCCCGCTCCTTTCGGCGGGGAAAAAATGCCAAGACGACTTTCTCTCCGAAAGAGGTAAGATCTCCCGCTGAGAGGTTGGTTCGGAAATCAGGCTTTCCCGGGCAAACTACTCAACCGCCGCAAGGATCGCATCTAGGCGGTCGGGTATCGATTCCACTCTCTCCAGGTGAGGGTAGCGTAGCCCGGCGTGGTAGTCCACCGTCAAGGTAATAAACTCTTTGTCGCGCTTGAGAAGGAGCTTGATCGGCGCGTTATTCTTCTCGGCGGCGAGGATGGCCTGGCGCAGGCTGGAAATGCTGAAGGCCTGGTCATTCACCGCTTCGAGTTGCATCTCTGGCGTCATGCCTGCCTTGAATGCCGGACTATCCCACGACACGCCTGTAATTGTGCCAGCGGCACCAGGGTTGTCGCCGTCGTCCGCGTTGCCTTCGCCCTTCACCGTAAACCCAAGGGAAGTAGCAAAGCTTGTGCTGCGCGACTTGTCCATGTGCTTCATCCACTCCGGTTCCGTGTCGTTGTAAACCAGTCGATAACCGCCCCGCGTAATGCCGTTTTCGGGAACCTGCGGGTTCACCTGGTACACCAACGTGCGAAAGAATTCTGTCCAATCATAGGACTGCACCGTAGTCAAGGCTTTGACCAGATCTTCGAATGTATAGGTGGCGGTCACATAGCTGCCGTTGTTAATCCCAAAAAAGAGTTTGGCGAAATCATCGAGCGATTTCTGTGAATTGCTCAGCTCACGGATTTTGGTATCGGCATCCAGCCAGATGAGATCCGATTCCGGATAGTAGTCGAACGAACGCTGCCAGCTGGGCCAATTTTGCGGCATGGTGCCGTGAGACGACACGATGGGCTGATTCGTAGTGTCTACTAACGAACGCCAGGTGCGTCCCGGGCTAGTCTCG
>Ga0187783_10000816_pt1 | contig 22848 bp, 28 predicted proteins | sample 1015_SJ02_MP02_2_FD_132471 | JGI IMG/M metagenome (GOLD analysis project Ga0187783, IMG submission 132471) | Tropical peat soil microbial communities from peatlands in Department of Meta, Colombia - 1015_SJ02_MP02_20_MG | ecosystem: Environmental > Terrestrial > Soil > Wetlands > Peat | place...
CGCAGCTCCGGCCAGTTGACAACAATCGGTCGGTACGCCCAGGGCTGGCAGGGCCTTCAGCGGCCGCTCGGACGGCGCGCCTACCTGACGATCCTCGCCAAGCTCCGGCCCACTCGCCCGAGCGCGAGCCGTTCCGCTCGCCGCGTAGTCTGTCCGTCAGGGATACTGGCCGGGAGATGGCCGTGGAGTCCACGACGCCCGACCCGGTTGAGCTTGTGCGAAAGCAGGTTGAGGCTCTGGATCGCGCGATCTCGACGGGGTGATGAGCAGCGTCGCCGAAGATGGGGTCTTGGACGGGCGGGGCGTTGGGGGTCCCCGCGAGGGACGGGCGGCCATTCGCAGCATGCTTGAGGAGTGGTTTGCCACGTACGAGGAGTTGGAGTTCGGGCTTGAGGAGGTCAGCCACCTCGGCGCTGGCGTTGTCTTTGCGGTGGTGATTCAGGACGGGCCTCTGGCCGGCAGCGCCGGTCACATTCGACAACGCGAGGGGTGGGTCTACCTCTGCGTGGGAGGCTCGATCGCTCGCCTTAAGACCCACGACGTCGATGAGGGCCGCGCAGCCGCCGAACGGCTCGCCGAGGAACGGGGGTAGACGGTGTCGCAGGAGAACGTCGAGATCGTGCGTCGCGCTATCGAGGTGTTCAACCGCGATGGACCGGAGGCCGCGACAGCGTTCCTCGATCCCGAGATCGAATGGCACGACCTCCCTGAGCAGCCCGATGCGAGTGTGCACCATGGCCACGAAGGCTTCCTAGCGGCCGGGGAGTTCTCTGGAGGCTTTGAGGACTTCCGAGTCCTCGTCGATGAGATCTTCGCTCACGGTAACCGGGTCATTACCTACCACCGGACCTTTGGTCGAGGCCCGGGCAGCGGCGCGACCTTCGAGCAGCGAGGGGCAGGCGTCTTCACCTTGCGAAAGGGATCCATCGTTCGCGTGGAATGGTTCGGAACGCAGGGAGAGGCCCTCAAAGCCGCGGGTCTGGAGGAGTAGGCATGTCCGCCAACCTCGACTCATGCGCTCGATCTCTCATGCCTCAGTCGGGATCGCGAACACCGCGCCCGCATTAGCCCGCTCATGGCGGGGGACCGGCTGCCGCGCCATAAGTGAACGCGTTAGGGAGGAGCGCGCTTACGCGTCGAACTGATCGACGATCAGCCCGGGATCCGCAGCTCCGGCCAGTTGACAACAACTAGTCGCTTTGCCCAGGCCTGGCAGGTGCTGTTTGCGACTACCGATCGCGTGTCGTGGAGTAGATAAGCGTTCCCCCAAAGCCGAGCATCCCAAGGCCTGCAACGGAATCCGCGAGCCGCATCGCTCGTGGTCCAAGCCCACGGCGCGCGACGGCCACACCCGACGCCAAGACGCTGACCCACCCCAGGCTCCCGACGGCCACGCCCGCGATGAGCAGGATGGCGGCTTTGGTCGTTCCGGCCGCACCGGCGGTGCTCGCTGCGGCGAAGATCGCCGCCCACGAAGCAATCGTCGTCGGATTGGAGGCGATGCCGGCCACGGAGGCAACGAAAGCCCGCGTCGGGGTTGCGATCTCAAGCGGTCCCTCCACACCGAGCCGCACGCGGAAGGCATCGTGGAGAGTCCGAGCGCCAATCACGATCAGGGTTGAGCCGCCCATGACTCCGAGCCCGATACGAATCGGCTCAATCCCGAGGAACGCCACCGCGCCGGCTGCACCGCAAGCCGCGTAGAGCCCGTCGATGATCGCGATGCCTGCCCCGATCGCCAGGCCCACGCGCCAACCCGCTCGAAGTGTTGAACGAATCAAGAACAGCGACATAGGTCCGAGCTGCAGAGCGACAAAGAACCCGAGTCCCAAGCCCACGAGAGCGGAATGCATGGCGTTGAGTATCCCAGCACCGCGGCTAACGGCACGGTATCCGCAGCTCGCCGAACTCGATACCAGTCCGCCTGTACGCCCAGTGCTGGCAGGCGCCTCAAGCGTGCGGCCGCCTACTCCGACAGCCCCGCTGCCCCATTCCTTCGGCGTGGTCGAGATAGATTCGGCTACGCCAGAAGGATCCCCACCAGCCGTACTCGGTTGAGTTCCCTTTGGCGCCGCGTAGCGACGGGCACGCGACCCATCCGAGCACAAGGAGGTCGCGGCGTAGCCGATCTCTGGCGACGCGCGGCCCGGCGCGGCGCGCCGCCAGACCGCAGTGGGATGATCGGCTGGCTCCGGAGGCCTATCGCAATCAGCCCAAAGCACTCGTGCTGAACAACCTGGGCGAGACGACTGCTGCTCGTCCTTCGCGAGCGTCAGTGCTGTCCTCGCCCTGACGCTCGCTCAGCCCCGGAAGCGAGTATGAGCCGCTCGTCAGTCGGCGCGCTCGGTTGTCATGACACCGTCATATGCAGTTAGTCACTGGACTCGTACTTGAACGAGATCGCAAGCCGAATGCGGTAGTTCTTGATCTTCCCGCTCTCGATCGCAACGTCCTGCCTGACGACCTCTGCTATGCGCAGATCACGCACGGTTTTCGCTGCCGTCTCAACGGCATTGCGTGCAGCTGCCTCCCACGACTCACTGCTCACGCCGATCACCTCGGTGACTCGGTAAACCCCATCAGCCATCACAACCATCCTCTCCTCGACGTCGGAGCCTCCGACTTTCGCATATTTGGGCTGCATCCAGCGGGCCGCCCTGCGTTGGTCGCCTGCTCGGACGCCATCGCGCGCGGCATCTTCATCGGCGTCGGCCGCCGAGCACCTACGTCCCGTGCTCGCGCTGGGGCGCCTCGACTACCGGTTTCTCCATGCAGGCGCGTCAGAGGAGACTCATGCCAGCACTCCCGGGACACTCGGAGATCGTCCGCAGCGGTCGTCTCCGACCGAAAGCCGCGCTCACGCTCGCTTGGGATGATTTGCGACAGAACTGAGGCTCGCGGCAGACCCGCCTGCGGGGGCAAGGCGGAAGCCGATGACTCGAACACGAGCTCGCCAGATGTGTCAGGCTCGCGTGGCCGGAACCATAGGCTGTCGGATCCACCCACGGCGAGGAGTCCCCGAGTGCCTCCGAAGATTCCGCTCCCCAGCGACGACGAGCTTGACCCCGAGCACCGCGAGATGCTCGCAAACCTCCCGCCGCTGAACGTCTTTCGCATGGTCGCAGGTGCACCCCGCGCCGTCCGGCCGTTCATGGCGCTCGGGAGTGCGGTACTGTCCACGGCCCTCGACGCGCGGCGGCGGGAGATCGCGGTGCTGAGGGTCGCGCACACGACCCACGCCCGCTACGAGTGGGCCCAGCACGAGCAGCTCGCCAGGAACGTGGGCGTGACGGAGGCTGAGATCGAGGCGATCGGCAGGGAGGACCCGGTCACCAGCCTCGACGAGGAGTGCAACCTGATCTGCCGCGTGGCCGACGAGGTCAGCCGGGAGGTCCGGCTCTCGGACGAGGCGCTCGAGCAGATCATCGACCGCTACGGGCCCCGCGAAGCGGCGGAGCTGGTCATGCTGGTCAGCTACTACAACATGGTCAGCCGCTTTCTCGAGTCGACCAGGGTCGAGCTCGAGGACGAGCCGTTGCTCAAGGGACAGACGCCGGAGGCGCTGACTCGGCGTCCCGGCGACCGGTAAGGAGTTCGATGAGGCTCGAGGGAAAGATCGGCATCGTCGTCGGCGCGGGACAGTCACCTGGCGAGACGGTCGGAACCGGTCGAGCCGCGGCGATCGTCTTCGCGCGGCGAGGGAGCCAAGGTGCTGCTCGCCGATCGCGATATCGACTCGGCGCGTGCGACGGCCAAAATGATCGTCGACAAGGGCGGCGTCGCCGAATGCGTGGCCGCTGATTGGACCAAGGCGAGCGACTGTCAGGCGTTCGCTGAAGCCTGCGTTGACACTTGGGGCCGGATTACTTCCTTCAGAACAACGTCGGCATCGGTACCGACGACGCCGATCCCCTCAAACTCTCCGAAGAGGCATTCGATCACATCATGGCGGTGAACCTCAAGGGCTGCTTGCTGTCCTGCCAGGCGGTGGTGCCGGTGATGCGAGAGCAGGGTTCCGGATCGATCGTGAACATCTCCTCGATTGCTGCGATTGCTGCTGCCGTTCCGCTAACCGCTTACCGGATCTCGAAGATGGGCATCAACGTGCTCGGCCACTCGCTGGCGATCGAAAACGCGGCACAAGGTGTTCGCGTGAATACGATCATGCCCGGGCTGCTCGACACGCCGATGGCGGTAGACACCTGGGCGACGAAGCGCGACATCCCACGTGAGCGGATTCGCGCTCAGCGTGACGCCATGGTCCCGCTTCGCGCCAAGATGGGCACCGGCTGGGATGTCGCCTACGCCAGCCTCTTCCTGCACTCCGACGAGGCGGGATTCATCACCGGCGTCGTGCTGCCGGTGGACGGCGGGCAGCTGACGCGTGTCGGCGGCTAATCGAAGGCAGCCAGCGACAGTGATGAGCCAGCATTCGGCCCTTCACGGCCGAACTGCGTCTACACAATACCGGTCGTCTCACCCAGATTCGGGACGCGCCGACCGGCACGGGCTGGGCTACTCGTGATCGACACTACACACCTCAACAAATGGCCCGGGGCGGTTCCGCGAGGATGAGACGGACGACCCTCGCCATCGGGTGCGCCATGTGCACTTGCCTGGCGACGCCAACCGCCGTCGCGCGTCCGATGACGAGCACCGACGTGCGCGACCTCGCCGTGCTCGACGTGCCGCCGGCGTGGCTGCGCGACCCTTGGAGCTGCCGCGGATACAGTGCGGGCATCCCGGAGCATGGACACCCCTAACGACAACCAAATCGTCGTCATGACGGGCGCGACGTCCGGCATCGGCGCGGTTGCTGTAAAGCGCCTGATCGCCCAGTCGAGCACAGAGGTTATCGTCGGCGCCCGTGGTGGTCGTCAGGTATCAGGCGCCACAGTATTAGCGCTTGACCTTGGCTCGCTGGAGAGCGTCCGCGCTTTTGCCCGGGCAGTCAAAGAGCGTCTCGGCGCTGCGAAGATAAACATGCTGGTGTTCAACGCTGGAGCTCAATTCCGCAAAGAACAGCACAGCGTGGACGGATTCGAGATGACGTTTGCTGTTAACCACCTTTCACACTACCTATTGGCGCGTCTCCTGATGCCCAGCGTGGCTAACGGGGGTCGGCTGGTGATCACGACGAGCGATACCCACGATCCTGCGAAGATGCCCCTTGCGCCCAGAACGCTAGACGCCAAGGCACTTGCTCATCCCGCGAAAAGTTCCGCGGCGCGTGCTTATGCCGCTTCAAAGCTTTGCAATCTTCTTACCGCTCGGTCGTTCGCGGCGTCAGACGACGCAAGACAGCGGCATATCAGTGTGATCGCCTACAACCCAGGGCTTACTGGAGGTACTTCGCTCGGCGGTCAACCTGCGCTGGGGGGCATGCTTGCCGCTGCGGTGCGCCCAGTGCTTCGCCTTGTGAGCCTGCTCCTTCCGCAACTCTATTCGAGCACGCCAGAACAATCAGGCGATGCCCTCGCGGATCTGGTGCTAGGCCACGTCACGCCTCCGCCGGGCAGGGTTTACGCCTCTCATGTGAGAGGCAAAATGACCTTCCCTGACCCGTCCAAACTGGCCAAGAGCGACGATGCGCGCGATCGGTTATGGCATGAGAGCGCGGCGATGGTCGGCCTTCCAGATTGATCACGCAAGCCCGACGGCACCGACACGCGCAACCTCGCCGCCGCGCTCGGCGTGCCGCTCGCGCTGGGATCACCAGGGCAGGGAAACGCTCGTTTCGTGGAGCAGACCGGGGGTTGATGCCCGACTCTTGATGGACGTGCCGGGGCGGGGTGTAGAAGGTCGCGTAGGGGCGCAGGCGAACCGCAACACGTTTCTCCTCGCGTGCGCCTGCTTCCACCATCGGGCGCACGTCCTCAAACATAGGCGTCCCGGCCGTCACACCGGCGATGCGCATGATCACGTCAACCACGAAGTCGAAGTTGGTGTCGATCTTCGCATCGCAAAAGACCTGCAGGGAGCTCGGTGGCCATTGCTCGTCAAGTATGCACAGCGAAACCTTTGGATTGCGCGCTACGGCCTTCGCCTTCGCGCGCTCGGCCATCGTGGAGACGACGATCTCCGCGGGCTCTGCGTAGTAGTACACGATCGACATAGCCGGCCCGTGCTGCGCGCGTCCGTACCCAAAGATCGCGGTGCGTTCGCCTCCTGGGGCTTCAGCCAGAAGGTTCGCGACGCTGGCCTGGCGCCATCGATGGGCCGTCGGCGCCCCCTTTGACGATGCCATGGTCGAGCCGTTCTGGGCGCGCATGCAGGTCGAGCTGCTCAACCGCCAGCGCTGGAAGACACGCGTCGAGCTCGCCACTGCGATCCACGACTACATTGAGAGCTGGCACAACGCTAAGAGACAACACAGCAGCCTGAAGATGCTCACGCCGATCGAGTTCGAGGACACGCACACACAAACAACGATCGTCGGGTGATTCCAAACCTCCGACTCCACGAAAGCCGGGTCAATCAAAGTCTCCGTGAAAGCCGATCCGGGCTCAGTCCGCTAGTTTCCGCTGCCCACACACCCGCCGACCAGCTGATGTGGCGGCGGGCGCAACGAACAAAGGAGGCGACATGGCCATCTGCCGCAGCATCGAGACCGGAGCTACCCCCGAGCAGTACGACCAGGTGAGCGAGCGGCTGGGACTCGGCGACAGTCCGCCTCCGGGCGCGGAGCTGCACGTGGCTGCCATCGGCGACGATGGACGCGTACGCGTCTTCGAGCTGTGGAACTCCCGCGAGGAAGCCGAGCAGTTCACCGAGAGCGTTCGCGGTGCTCGCCAAGAGCTCGGCGTGCCGGGCCAGCCGTCCATCACCTACATGGACGTGCATCAAGTGCGGCGCGCGTGACAACGTTCTGACTTGACCGCGAGGGGTCGCGCGACCCGGCGCATCTCGCGAGGGCTCAATCCCTCGCTGATGCTTGTAAGCGGCACGGATTTCCGGCGTAGTGGTTGGCGCCAAGGAGGCGCGGCCGCGGCACCGTCAGCCAGCGTCGGTGACAACCAGGCGATCGCGGCCAGCCCGCTTGGCCTCATAGAGCGCGCGGTCTGTGCGCGCCAGCAGGGACTCTGCCGACTCGAGACCATCCCACGTGGCAACACCCGCGGAGACCGTCTGGGGCGCTGGCACGGCGTCACGCAGTCGCCCGATGATGTCCGCCGCGTTTGCGGACGGGCAGGAGGGCAGCAGCACGACGAACCCCTCTCCACCCCAGCGCGCGATGAAGTCGGTCTCCCGGACCGCGATCCGCCAGGCGTTGGCGGCTTCGCGCAGCAGCTCATCGCCGGCGGGGTGGCCATGGCGGTCGTTATAGGCCTTGAAGTGATCGAGGTCGAGCATGGCCAGGGTCACCTGGTAGCCCATCCGCCTGGCGCGCGTGAGCTCACGGCGGATCTCCTCATCCATCGCCCTCCTATTTGCCAGGCCGGTCAGCTCGTCGGTGCGGGCGATCGCCTCTACGCGCGCGAGTAGATCGTCGCGCTCGGCCTCGACTCGCTTGCGCTCTGTGATGTTCTTGGCCACGGCGTAGATCTTCTCCCCGTCTGAGCGAGCGCTCCACAAAAGCCAGCGCCAACCACCCTCCTTGGTCGCGTAGCGATTCTCGAAGTTCACGGCGTCCGACGGTCCCTCGGCCAGCAATCCGGCTGCCGCGATCGTGGGCTCGAGATCGTCGGGGTGGATGAACTCGACATACGGACGCGCCAGCAGCTCCTCTCTCGAGAAGCCAAGGCAATCCTCCCAGGAGCAGTTCAGACGCGTGAAGTAGCCATCCAGGCTGGCCTCGCAGGCCAGGTCGTTGGACATCTCAAACCAATTGTCGCGAGGCTCGTGATCAGGCATAGGCGCTGAAGGCCGGCTCGGGGCCATCTTGAAGCGATATCGGCACGCCACCCCCATTTGATTAGTTGGGTGGCTCATCGAGGCGCGGTCCCCGATTCCCATCCAAGCAACGGCCGGATCGTCGTCTGGCCAACCCGGATGCCAAGCTCGCGAAGCTCTCCCCAGATGCGCACCCAGCCCCCCACGAGGGTTCTCACACCAAGTGTGCAGCACCAGCTCGCGTGCCGGAGGAGCCCTCGGTCACGGTCTTCTAGGTTTCTGTTTCGATCTTCGCCGCTAGTCCTCGAGCACGGTCCGAAGGACTTCCGCGGGTCCCGGCGCCCCCCGTCTCCTCGAACCGCGACGAGACGAGGTATGAGGACTCCGACCGCTTCGACATCCATCGAAACCCCGAGCACCAGGCGTTCGGCGCTGGCGGGCGGCAGTTCTGCCTCGGCACGGCGCTCGCGCGTCTCGAGCTGCGGATCATGATCGAGGAGACGCTCAGTCACTACTCAGACATCGAGCTCGACGGGGTCCCGGTGCCCGCGGAGGCGCTGTTCGTCAACCAGCTGAAGACACTCCCGGTGAGGCTGGGAGCCGTCGCGACCGAGTCCGGCGGCTCAGGCATCAAAGGGGGCTCATATGCACGCGCTCAGAACGCCCGGTGAGTGTTTCCCGGAGCTCCCCCAGTTCGGCTGGGAGCCCTAAGCGGGTCTTTTCCAACACTTCGGCGCCATGTCCGAAGCATTCCGCGCGTGTGAAGAGTATTCCCGAGCGAGGAGCTCGCGCGTGGGTTCGACGCTGGAGTGCAGGAGGTCCGGCCGCGCGAGCGCCGGGGCCCGAGAGATCGCATCACGGCGTCTCTGGCGTAACGAGACCGTCTGATTCAGACTGCTCGAGCGTCTGCAGCAGCGTGCCTAGCAACTGGCCGAGTTGTTCGCGATCACGCTCGGACAATCCAGCTAGCAGCTCTGCTGCGTTGGCTAGATGCTCGGGCGCGCACGCCTCGAACAGCCGCGCGCCGCGCCGGGTAAGCGCGACCAAGGCGCCGCGGCCGTCGTCGGGATCCGGTAGACGCTGTGCGAGGCCCAGATGCGCGAGCCGATCGAGTCGAAGGCTCACGGTTCCCGCAGAGAGGCCCAGCTCCGCCGCCAGCTGGCCCTGCGAGATGCTGCCAGCGCCAAGACGAACGAGGGTGGCGAGCACCGCGAAGTCCGCCCCGCGCAAGCCGTAGCGCGCGAAGACCGCCTCGAGCCGCGGGCTTAGCACGGCTTGAAGGCGTGCGAGCCGGGCTGTGATCGCGATCGGCTCGACACGTAGCTCTGGCCTGGCCTCGTGCCAGCTCGCGATCACCCGAGCAATCGAGTCCTTGACGGGGGCCTCGGCGCCACCGTCGGGGTCGCGGAAGGATTCGGCTCGGCGTGGCGCCATGACCCGAGGATACCCGTGGGCTCTGCTATTAGTTTGGGCTCAAACGATTCTCGTAAACTGATGCATCGCCTCACGCAAGGCGCCGGTGCTACCCAGAGGAGGACTAATGAGCGAGCTGGATCAGGCTCAGGTTGTTGCGGACCACCACATGCAGGTCGACGCGGTCTCGTCGAAGCCGAAGAAGGTACTGATCGTGGTGGCGAATCCGGCGACCTCCACGACCATGGGCTGGCCGGTCGGCTTCTGGGGCGCGGAGCTGACCCACCCCTACTACGAGCTGACCGAGCGAGGCATAGAGGTCACGATCGCGAGCCCCGAAGGGGGCCACGTCGAGATGGACTCCCTCAGCGACCCGCGCGATGAGTCCAAGTGGTCGGCGGAGGATCTGATCACGATGGGATTCGTCAACACGCCCGAGCTGATGGCGCTGCTCGAGAACACGCCAAAGCTTGCCGACCTCGATCTCGACGACTACGACGCGCTGATGGTCGCGGGTGGGCAGTCGCCGATGTTCACGTTCCGCGAGAACGAGGATCTCAAGACCGCGATCCGCCACGTCTACGAGTCCGAGAAGCCGACGGCGGTCTACTGCCACGGAACCGCCGCGCTGGTCGACCTCGAGCTCTCGGACGGCTCATATCTCGTCGACCACAAGACGGTCACCGGCTTTTCGAACGTCGAGGAGGACTTCAGCGACGACTTCGTGGGCCAAAGGGTGATGCCGTGGCGGCTAGAGGATCTGCTCAAGGAGCGCGGCGCCAACTACATCAGCGGCGGCCTGTTCAAGGCGTTCGCCGTTCGCGACGGCCGGCTGATCACCGGTCAGCAGCAGTACTCGGGTCGCAAGGTCGCCCAGATGGTGATCGAGACGCTGGGGGTCTGAGATGAAGATCGGCGTGATCGGCGCGGGTCACATCGGCGGCAACTGCGCCCGCCAGGCGGTCAAGGCCGGGCACGAAGTGAAGCTGTCGTTCGCGCGCGACCCATCCAAACTCCCCCAGCTCGCGTCCGAGATGGGCCAGCGACGCCAAGGGACTCGTGGCCGGCCTGATCGAGGACATGGGCTACGTTGCGGTCGACCTTGGAGGCGTGCGGACGTGCGAGGTCATGGAGGCCCCCCGGCGGCCCGGTACGGTCTACGGTGAGGAGTACCGCCAGGTTGACGCCCAGGCCGTGGTAGAGGCTGTGCGCACCAGCCAGCCGATCCCTCCCACCCCGAGCTACGACTAACGGTCTCCGCTCTGCCGGCGGCACGCGGCCAGGAGGTGGCGTTGCAAGGCGGAAAGCCCAGATCCTCAGACCTGTAGCTCCTTGCCCCAACGGTCGGCGACCAACGCGGAGGGTCGCGTTGATGCTTCGACGAACTCCACAGGGAGGTCTTCCGAGTACGGCCGGGTCGCGAGCGGGCTTCAGCGCCGATGACGTTCGCTCATCGTGGCGTTGTTGAACGCCCTGCTGTCGTGTACGCCATTCGGTACACTCCCCTTTCATGGGCAAGACCATTCCCGTACGAGAGTTTCGGAGCCATCTGGCTGAGGTGCTCAGCGACGTCGCCGACCGACGCGATCACGTGGTAGTGACGCGCAACGGGCGCCCGGCGGCCGCGCTGGTGCCGATCGATGAGTACCTGGCGCTGGAGCAGACAGCGGAGATCCTCTCGGATGCCGCATCGCTGAGGGCCCTCCAGGTGGGCCTCGATGAGCTCGAACGTGGGGAAACGGTCGAGTTCGACGTTCTGCGCCGCGAGCTGGCAGAGCGACGACCGGCGAAATAGCAGTTAGTGGCTCGCCTCGTAATCGCGCGACGTGCACGCGCCGAGCTCCTCGAGCGCGACTGGCGGCTGATCGATGCCGCCGAGGAGGCATTGGGGCTGCTTCAACGCGAACCACGTGCCGGGTACCCGCTGCGCGGCAGACTTCGTGGACTCTACTCGCTGCAAGTTGGCTCCTACCGAATCATCTACCAGCTGCCAGAGAACGACGAGACGGTTCGCGTCGCCACCATCCGCCACCGATCGCTCGCCTACCGCAGCGACCCAGGCTAGCGATCCTTCAGATAGCCAGCCCGCGCGAGGCGACGAGTAGAGGAGTAGGTTCCATCCCCCGCCCTGCCATCGTTGGCTGCGCTTCGGTGGCAGCGATTCGAAAGGCGCCCTGACATGGCAAGAAAGCACCATGAGCTGACCCACAAGCGGCGCGAGCGCCTCGCAGACTTCGTCGTTCCTTTCCGCGTCAAGCCCGGCGCCCGTGTGACGCTGTCCAAGGACTTCGACCCGGCGTTCGACGGTGGCCTGAGGCACAAGCGAGAGGGCGAGGCGCTGCTGGCGGAGGGCGTCGAGCTGCTCGCCGAGTACCAGGCGCGCCTGGCGGCGCAGGACACCTGGGGGGTGCTCGTGGTCCTCCAGGCGCTCGACGCCGCTGGCAAGGACGGGACGATCCGACACGTCATGAGCGGCGTCAACCCGCAGGGAGTCGCCGTGCATAGCTTCAAGGTCCCCTCTGCGGAGGAGCTCGACCACGACTACCTGTGGCGCTACGCCCGGCGCCTGCCCGCGCGGGGAGGGATCGCGATCTTTAACCGCTCGCACTACGAGGAGGTGCTCGTCGTCCGCGTCCACCCGGAGAACCTCGAGCGCCAGAAGCTTCCCAAGGCGAGCAGGCAGCGAGGCGTCTGGAAGCGTCGCTATCGGGAGATCAACGACTGGGAGCGCTACCTCAGCGACAACGGGATTCGAATCGTCAAGCTCTTCCTCAACCTCTCAAAGGAGGAGCAGCGGCGGCGCTTCCTGCGCCGAATCGACCTCCCCGACCACAACTGGAAGTTCTCCTCGGCCGACGTTGCCGAGCGCAAGCACTGGGACGACTACCAGAAGGCGTTCTCCGAGGCGCTGTCGCACACGAGCACCGAGTGGGCCCCCTGGTATGTCATCCCCGCCGATCGCAAGTGGTACGCGCGGATCGCTGCCGCGGCCGTGCTCGTCAACACGCTCATGGAGATCGATCCGCGCTTCCCCACGGTCGACAAGCAACGGCGTGAGGAGCTTTTGAAGGTCAAGGCAACGCTCGAGGCACAGGCGCCAGCGGGCGCTGCGGCCGACCCCTTTGCGCAGGACAGCGGCCGCGATGACAGCGATGGACGGGCACAGCGACGAGATTCTGAGCAGCCAGCACCGGTGAGCGCGAAAAGCGCCGTCGACTAGGCGAAGCCTATGGGGGTGGAGGTGGCCGCGGCAACGCAAGAGCGAGGGGGAACCACGGATGGCCGCTGGTACAGCGTCCCGGCCGACGAGGTTCCTGTGCACTTCCAGGTAGATCCCGCCGTCGGGCTCTCGGCGCAGCAGGCCGCCGACAGGCTTGCGCGCCAGGGACCAAACGCACTGCCGACCGAGAAGCCCGTCCCGGGTTGGCGGCGCTTGCTCGAGCAGTACCGCAGCTACATGCAGATCATCCTGGTCGTCGCGGCGATCGTCTCACTCGCGGTCAAAGAGTGGAGCACGGGGGTGCTGCTGGTGCTGATCACGGTGCTCAACGCGATCGTCGGGCTGCGTCAGGAGGGAAAGGCCGAGAGCGCGATGAACGCGCTGAAGGCCATGGTGAAGGCCACCGCGCGCGTGCGTCGCGACGGATCGGAGGCCGAGCTTGCGGCCGAGGAGCTGGTGGTCGGCGACATCGTCCTACTGGCCGCCGGCGACGAGGTGCCCGCCGACGGGCGCATCATCGAGGCCAGCGCCCTTCAGATCGACGAGTCCGCGCTGACCGGCGAGAGCGTGCCGGCGTCCAAGGGCTCGGAGATTCCAGACGGGACCGATCTCGCACCGGGCGAGCAGACGGACATGGCGTTCATGCACACGCCGGTCACGCACGGCAGCGGCCTGATGGTCATCACCGCGACCGGCTCCGACACGGAGGTCGGGAGGATCGCCGGCATGCTGCAGCGGACCGCCAGGGAGCAGACGCCGCTCACGCGGCAGCTCAACACGCTGACGCTGTGGATCGCGGGCGCCGCAGGGCTGACGATGGCGATCATGTTCGCGCTCGGCGCGCAGCGTGGCCTGTCGGCCACCGTCGTGTTCACGAGCGCGGTGGCGCTCGCGATAGCGGCCATACCGGAGGCGATGCCGACCGTGTTGCAGGTTGTCATGTCGCTGGGCGCCGCCGACCTCGCCGAGCACGGCGCCGTCCTGAAGGATTTGGCGTCGGTCGAGACGCTCGGCTCGACGTCTGCGATCAACTCGGACAAGACCGGGACGCTCACGATGAACCAGATGACGGCGATCGAGGTGCTCGATCCAACCGACCGCTACACGATCTCCGGCGCGGGCTATGAGCTCGAGGGAACCGTTCATCACGCGGCGGGCTCCGCGGACACGATCGAGGCGGCGATCCTGCCCTACGTGGTCGCGAGCGACGCGACCCTCGTCGACGGCAAGGTCGTAGGCGACCCGACCGAGGGGGCCCTGCTGGTGCTCGCATACAAGTCCGGTCTCGACATCGACGCAACACGCACGCGCCATCAGCGGCTTGCGACACTGCCCTTCGATCCCACCTACAAGCTCATGGCAGCATTCGCCAAGGCCTCGGACGCCAATGGCGGGGAGGTCGTGCGCTGCTTCGTCAAGGGCGCGGCGCCGGCGGTGATGACCCACGCCAAGACGGCCCTGTCGGCCGGCGAGAGCATTCCCTGGGACGAGGATCTGCGCACCCGGGCGCAGGCGAACGTGACCAGGATGGGCGAAGAAGGCCTGCGCGTGATGGCCGCGGGCTTCGTGGATCTCGACCCGGGGGCATTCGATCCCGGCGGCGACCTGCTCGGCTACGTCGAGGGGCTCGAGATCACGAGCCTCGTGGGAATGGTCGACCCGCCGCGAGCTGAGTCCAAGGCCGCCGTCGAGGACGCGCAGAAGGCGCACATTCGCGTGCGGATGATCACCGGCGACGACGTCGTCACCGGCGCCGCGATCGCCAAGCAGCTCGGCATCGAGGGAGAGGCGATCCTGGGGGCGGACTTCGCCGCGCTCGATGAGTCAGAGCGTCTCGAGCGGATCGGGCACATCGGGATCGTCGGCCGCGTCGCCCCGGAGCACAAGGTGCTGCTCGCCGACACGCTCAAGCAGAAGGGCGAGGTGGTCGCGATGACCGGCGACGGCGTCAACGACGCGCCGTCGATCAAGGCTGCGCACATCGGCGTCGCGATGGGCTCGGGCACCGAGGTCGCCAAGAACGCGGCGCGCATGATCCTCACCGATGACAACTTCGCCACGATCGTGCGCGCGGTCGGGCAGGGGCGAAAGCTCTACGACAACCTCACCAAGTACGTGCGCTTCGTGTTGGTCTCGCTGGTGGCGTTCGTGCTGACGTTCCTCGGCGCAACTGTGCTGAACATCGCGGCGGGCAAGCCGTTCTCCCCCGCACAGGTCCTCTACATCCACTTCTTCGTCGGCGCGCCGTTCGGCGTGGCGCTGGGGCTCGATCTCGCCACGCCCGGTCTGATGGCGAGGCGCCCGCGGCCGAGCAGCGAGTCGATCGTGAGCACCGGCGTGAAGCTCACCGCCGGGCTCGTTGGCGTGTACATGGCCGCGTGCATGGACGCGCTGATCTACCTCGGCGAACGGCACTTCCACAGCGTCGTCCTCGGATCGTCGATCGCTCTGAGCGCGTTCGCCCTGATGCTCGTCGTGGCCGGGTATGAGAGCCGCGGCGTGTCTGGGTCGGCGCTCGCACGCGAGACGTTCGACAACCCGAAGATGAACTGGACCGCGGCGGCCGAGATCGGCCTGGCGGTGATGATCACCCAGATGGACCTCTTCAACCGGCTGCTGAAGACGACAGCCCTCACGGGGCCCGAGTTCCTGCTGGCACTCGCGACGGCGGCGGGGCTGCTCATCCTGTGGGAGATCGGCAAGCTCGTCGCGCGCAGGCCGGGGCGGGCCCCCGCTCAGTCGCGCCACTGAACTTCGAAGTGCGCGACGGGTTGGTCGAATCCCTTCAGCTCGACGTCGCCGCGTGAGGAGAAGCGGATGCCCTTGCCGCGGCAGAGGTCATGCACGCCAGAGGAGACGACTATGCAGTCCGGCTGAGCGCAGGCGCACAGCCGGGCGGCCTGCTGCACCGCCGCGCCGAAGAGGTCGTCCTGCTCGGTGACAGGCTCCCCTGCAGCCACCCCGATTCGAACACGCAGCTCCTCTGAGCCCGCGCCCTCGCCCTCACACAGGCTCCGCTGTATCTCCATCGCCGAGCCCACCGCCTGGAACGCCGAGGCGAACGCGGCCATGATCCCGTCGCCCGTGTGCTTGACCTCGCTGCCGCCGAACTTCGCCAGGACGGTGCGGACGATCGAGTCGTGCTCACGCAGGACCACCATCACCGCGCGATCGCCCAGCTCCTGGGTCAGACGAGTGGAGTCGACGATGTCGGTGAAGAGGATCGCGCGGAAGGCGCTTTCCACGTACGGCTCGCCTGGGGGGTGCGTGTTGAGGCGCCCGAAGAACCCGCGCACGCTGGTCTGGTCGACCTCGATCACCTGCGATGGGATCATGCCGTGAGCGGCGCGATGCGCCGCCTCGACCGACTCCGCGTCGGGACCCTCGACGAGGCAGAAGCCGCTGCAGGCGCCTTCTTCGAACCAGTAGGTGACGAAGTGCACGCCGAACTCGTCCTGAACCTCGAGATCGCGCATGTGCGCGGCCGCGAGGTCGGCGGCCGTCGCGTCGGGCAGATCGTGACGGTCCATGTAGAGGGGCATCGTCGATGACTCTACACCCCGGCGCAATTTTGATAGGTAGTTTTCCTGCCTGTCGCGCGGGCGTAGGTGAGATCACGCCACCGGCCCCTGACCGCGCTGCGCGGATCGATCTAGCCGCGAATGTCCGGCGCGGACGCCTCGCCGTCTGACACGTCCGGGGCGGCTCGGGGGATGTCCGCCATAGCATCGCTCACGGTCGCGTGCACGCGGACGTGGTCGAGCATGCCGACGATCTCGAACAGCCGGCGCAGCTGGGAGTCGGGCGCGACGACGATGCGCAGCTCGGTGCGTCGCTGGCGTAGGCGCTCCGCGAGCCGAAGCAGCATGTCGATCCCCGCGCTGTCAAGGTAGCGCGTGTCGCTGAGGTCGACGATCAGGCCGGTCGCGTCCGGAGTGAGACAGCTCGCCAGCTCCTCATCGATCGCAGCCGCGTTGGCGGCATCGATGTCGCCGCATGGTCTCGCGACGGCCAGCCCGTCGAAGCGCTTGAGCGCCAACGCGCTCACGAGCCGCTCGCGAGGCGCTTGGACATGCGCACTGTCGTCCCTTCCTCGCCCCGCTCGATCTCGACCGAGTCCATCAGCGAGCGCATGAGCATCAGACCACGCCCGCGGGTGGGCGGGCGCGCGGTCCGCCAGCGACCGCGGTCCTCGACGCTCACCTGCACGCAGTTGTCGTGATAGTCGCAACGGACCGCGAACCTCGCCCGGCGTGCCCCATAGGCATGCTCGATCGCGTTCCCGGCCGCCTCAGACACCGACAGGGCTATATCGAACAGCTCCTCCTCGCCGGCGCCGAAGCTGGCGAGCCAGCGGCCCACGGTGGCGCGCAGGTCCGCCAGCACCGCCGGGTTGGCCTCGAGCGTAAGCTCAAGCGAGGTCCCGAGCGGCAGCGACTCGACGGCCAGCAGCGCAACGTCATCCTCGAGCGGTGCGTCGCCGAGCAAGCGTCGGTACACGCCGTCGGCCAGCGGCGCGTCGTCCTCGCCCGCAGCCTCGGCGGCTGCGCGCAAGCGGGCGAGCCCCTCGTCGATCGGCTCGCCGCGGCGCTCGATCAGACCGTCTGTGTAGAGCACCAGCGCGCTGCCCACCATGAACGGATACCGCTCGGTGACGTAACGCTCGCGCACCCTGATTCCCAACGGCAGGCCGTGGTGCTGCTCGAGGAATCGCGCCACGCCGCCAGGCTCCACGAGCAGCGCCGGGAGGTGGCCGGCGCTGACGGCTTGCAACTCGCCGAGTTCGGGGTCGAACGACACCAGCGCCGCGGTCGCGCTGCGGTTGCGACCCATCGCGACGAGCAGGTCGTTGAGCAGCGACATCACCTCCGACAGCTCGTGGCCCTCGATCAGGTAAGCCCTCAGGGCAGTGCGGGCCTCGGCCATCACCGACGCCGCCAGCACGCCTCGGCCCACCACGTCGCCGATGGCGAACGTCAGGCGACCGCCCGACAGCTGGAAGACGTCATACCAGTCCCCCCCGATCTTGATCCCGGCTCCAGCTGGCAGATACTTGGCGCTGAGGCGGATGCCGGGGATCTGCGGCAGGGCGTCGGGCAGAAGCGTGCGCTGCACGATCTCGGTCACGGCGCGCTGCTCGGACAGGCGCGCGTTGTCGATCGCGAGGGCCATGCGGTCCGCCGCGCGCTGCACGAGCGTGATGTCCTCGTCGGCGAAGACCCGCCGCGCGAGCGTCCCCACGTGCATCACGCCAATGACACGGCCTTCGACGTGCACGGGGACTCCGAGCATCGAGTGAATCCCCTTCTGGCTCAGGATCGGATTGACGACATCGGCGTGGTCGAGGTCCTCGATCACGAGCGGGCGCGCCTGTGCGGCTATCGTGCCCGCGAACCCCCGGGCGAGCGGCACCTGAAACCCCTGGCGCACCTCCTCCTCCAGGCCACGCGCGGCCCGTGCAACGAGGACCCCGCGGTCCTCGTCGAGCAGAAGCAGCGCCGCGGTGTCGACGGCGAGCGCGCCGCGAATGCGCTCGAGCACCTCGGACAGCATCTCCTCGAGCGACAGATAGCCCAGAGCCGAGTCGGTGATGCTCTCGAGGCGCCCAAAACGGTCCGCGCCATCGGCACCGGGCCTGCCGCTTGCTTGTCCGTCGCTCGCGTCTATATCTTCTAGCTCTTCTAGCTGTGGTCCTCGCTCGACCCCGGAGTCCCCGTCCATCTGCGGTTTATACCCGCGGCGTGGCGTCACCCTCACCGTGAGACGTCGCCAGATCCTACGCCACACACCGGGCGGGGTCGGTCGGGTGACCTAGCCCACACGCGACCACGCCCACACACAGACCGGCGTGCTAGCCTTCGCCGCGCCCGAGTGTTAGCAGAGGACTCGAGTGGACCCCGACGGCGATGGACATCTGGTGGCATGCGACCAGGGCGTGTCGGCGATGAGACATCTGCGGGTGCGGAGGACGCATTGACGCCTATTCGCCAGCCACCGGACCTTCGAATCGAGAGCGTTGCCCGCCGCGAGGATGAGCGGCATACTTTGGTGCTCGCGGGCGAGCTTGACATGGCGACCGCTCCCGGCCTCGGCGCCGCCCTGCTGGATGCCTGCACCGAGGGGGCCAAGGAGATCGTGCTCGACCTGAGCGAGTTGCGGTTCATGGACTCGAGCGGCCTGCACGCGGTGCTGCTGGCACAGGAGACATGCGCAGAACGCGGCTGCGAGCTGCGGCTGACGCATGCACGCCCGCACATCCGTCAGCTGTTGGAGATCACCCGCGCCGACGCCCGCCTTCAACTCGCAGACGAGGGCGAGCGCCCACACGGACCCGATCGGCGTACGGCACAGCCAACGTAGGTCACTTCGACGGGTCGTGCCTCCTTTGTGTCTGCGTCGGACACGGGCAGCTACCAGCGGGGGCGTGCGAATCGGGGCTGTTTACGCCGGCGCATGTTTTCAGGCACGCCCGCGCGGGTACCGGCACGCCCATGGCATACGCACAGCAGACATGAGGGTGCTCGTCATCGCCAGCGCGCCCATCACCGGCGACGACCTGCGCTCGGCCCTGCGCGACGAGCGGGCGCACGATGCCGAGGTGATGATCATCGCGCGCACGCCGGGCGCCTCGGCGCTTCGCTTCCTCATGTCAGACGCCGACGAAGCGCTCGCGAGCGCGCACTCGCCGGGCCGGGAGCGTGGCGCCGGGCCGCGCTGCGACGAGCGCCACGTGCCGGCTGGTGGCGAAGTCGACGTCGCCACGGCCATCACCGACGCGCTCGTCACGTTCCGAGCCGACCGCGTGCTGCTCTTCGCAGGGCGGGCCGGCCGCGAAGGCTACCGCGAGCGACTGGATCCGGAGGCCCTGGAGTTCGAGCTGGGCCTCCCCGTCGAGCGCGTCGAGCTCGCGACGCACGCTGCCGGCGGCGAACTCAACGGCAGGTGGTTGCACGCGCTCACGTGAGCGCTAGGCTACGCTGCTCCGATTGCGCCGGTCCCGGGATCGCCCACACAGGGCCCGGCCGCGGGTTTGAGGACTTGGATCTCGACGGAAGAGCCGAGGCTCGTGGGCGGCGTGCTCGGCCCCGTCGATCCCGAGCACTTCTCGGCCACTGGCGACCTGACGGGCCCGCCGCTTGGGCTCGCGCGCCGGTCGCATATGCGCATACCAATGGGGGGAAATCAGATGGGATCGCGCGCGATCGTGTGGAATGCGCTGGCCGGGTAGATACGCGACATGACGTCTCCAGCGCAGCGGCAGATCGCCTGGAACACCGCCGACGTGCACGACGGCACGCTCACGGTTCGGCTCACGGGCAGCGCGTCCAAGGGGTGGGAGCAGCACTTCAAGTCCGTGCTTGGCCGCCTGATGCGCCCGACCGAGGGATGGCATGAGATCAGACTCGCCAAGCGCTCGATCAAGGTATCCGGTGTGCGCGCGGGCTCAGAGGGCGACCTCTGCCATCTCCTGGAGAGCGTCGGGCTCCAGGCCAACGCCGATCTGCAGCCCAACGGCAACGGAAGCGAGCCCCAGGAGACCGTGCAGGACCCCGGTGAGGCGCTCGACGAGCGCATGACGAAGACCTTCCGGTCCTTCGCACCCGAGCCAGAGCCCGTCGAATAGACCAGACCGCAGAGCGACGCAGAGCGAGAGCGCGTCGAGCACAGCGATCGGCACGCCCAGCATGGATCGCAAGCAAAATCGCAGTCTCGAAGGAGATCGCAGCCAGCGACCTCCGCTGAGGTCAGTAAGCCGGTGGCGGTTCGTCGTAGGGGTCGCGCTTGACGACGCGCTCGCGCATCATGCGCCCGCGGTGTGAGCTTGCGCTCACCATGAACAAGAGCGAGAGCACGAGTCCGGCGACTCCGACGATCATCAAAATCAGACCCACCATTGTCAGCGAGACGCCCAAAACCGTCGCCGTCACTGCGTAACGCAGTATCGCCCCCACCACGATCAAGAACAGAGAGGTTCCAATGGTCATGGGGCTCCGATTACCCGTCCTGGATCACGTCAAAACGGTGAGCGGCCGGCTGTGGGCCGTTCATCCGGGCGTTTCTTTTCACTAGGCGCCCCGCGGCCGCGCTTGCGCTCGATCGGCATGCACGCGCGCCAGCGGCATCGCGAACCACAGCGTTGCCAGGCGGACGCGTCGCAGGACTCACTTGCCCATGCCGGCTAAGCGCGGGCACTGGGCTCGCAGCGGTGGGCACGATGGGCTTGGGATGGCGCGGAACGTCGCGCTGGCCGGCCTCTCGTGTAGCTGCTGTTTTGGGCGCGCCCAGCCGGGTAAACGGCAATGTTGAGCGGAAAGAGAGGAGGCCGAGCATGGTTGCGAGGACTTTGAGCAAAGGACCGACCCGAAGTGGCGGGTCCGGCTCGGAACTGGATCTGCAGATGAGCACGACCGAGGTCCTCTTCAACCGCTGCGGCGAGAGCGATGCGCCAGCTCGAGAGGCGCTCGTGTACCGCTTTCTGCCACTGGCGCGCAAGCTGGCGCGCCGCTACTCGCATTCATCGCTCGCCGACGAGGACCTGATCCAGGTCGCGAGCGTCGCGCTGCTGAAGGCGATCGACCGCTTCGATCCAGAGCGCGGCTCGACCTTTCAGGCGTTCGCCACGCCGACGATCCTCGGTGAGCTCAGGCGCCATTTCCGCGACACCGCGTGGGCGGTGCACGTCGCACGCGCGGGGCAGGAGCGCGCGCTCTCGGTCCAGAACGCGGGCGAGCGGCTGTCGACACTGCACGGGCGCTCGCCGACGGTGCAGGAGATCGCCGTCTATCTCGAGCTCAGCGAGGAGGAGGTGCTGGACGGCCTCCAGGCCAAGCAGGCCTATGCGGCCATGTCGCTCGATGCCCCCTCCCCGGCCGCCGACGAGGACGGCGAGCTGACGCTGGGCGGCGAGCTCGGCCTCGACGATCCCGGCTATGAGCGCGTCGACAACGGCGCGGCTGTCTCCGAGGCGGTCGGCAGGCTTCCCGAGCAGGACCGGCGGCTCATTCACATGCGCTTCGTTGCCGGCATGACCCAGGGCGAGATCGGCCGGCAGCTCGGCGTCTCCCAGATGCAGGTCTCGCGCCTGCTGCGGCGCACTCTCGACGTCCTGCGCGGGCGCGTCGACGGGCTGTTCGATTCCTGACGGTCGCGCCGAGCGCCGACGTCACCCGTTCAGCGAGCAGACGACCGGACGCGCCGAGGTCGTGCTAGCTGCATTTGAGCTTTTCGAATGCCGTCTTGTAGTTGGTCGCGAGCTTGTCGAGCGCGCCCTTGATCTGCGGTTCGGCGTGCTTGATCGCCCCTTCCAGGTCGCTCGATGATTTGGCCGCCGAGATCACGGCGGTGGTGATCGTCGTCAGTTCGGTAACGAGCGCCTTGTTCGCGGCGGTCACTTCTTCCCTGCGCGCGGATTCGAGCTTGGGAGCGGCGTCTTTGATCTTGGCCACGCTCTTGTTGATCGCTTCGACGCTCTTCTGCGCTTCGGCGATGAAGCCGAGGGAGATCGGCAGAGCCTTCAGCTTTTCGACCTGGGTCGAAATTTCAGATGTCGCCGCGCAGACCTCCTTGGCCGCCTTGTCCTGCGACGATTCGCCACAGGCGACCACCGCGAGAGCGCAGACCGACAGCAGGGCGCAGAGCGCCAGCTTGACGCCGGCCCTCACGGCCACCGAAGCGCCTCCCTCGGGCCTGGTCCTGTCTGGTCTTGCGACCTGATCTGGCTGTCGAATGAGCGCAAGCGCCGGCGACTCTACTCCTCGCGCAGCTCGCCAGCTGCGCGGCGAGGCCGCCGACCTCGCCGCCGCTGGCATCTCCCCTTCTCCCCCGGCTGCGCCTTTGCCTGCGCGCGCTCCTCGCGCGGCTGTGCGCACTTGTGACGATCGCTACATAGTTATTACCGGGAACGTGAGCACAAGTCAAGGCACAACCCGTCCAAGGGGCACCGGAACCCCGCAAACTGCGGACTTTTCATGTCAGCCGGCGTGTTTCATCCGCGCCGCGAGCGGCCATGCAGCCAACACGAGCAAAGCGGCTCTCAGACCCCCGTCTGAGCGACGATGCGACCCGACTCGACGGCACGGGCGAGCGCCCGGTAGTCGCGCTCGTTCTGCTCGGCGTAGGCGGACGCGAACTCGACCATCGCGCGGTCGAACGTCTCGCTGCTGCCGAGGTAGGCCGCGATCGCGATCCGGTCGCCGCTGCGAGCATGTGCGCGCGCGAGCGTCCAGCCGCACAGGCGCCCGTACGCCGACAGGCCCTTGGGGACCATCTGCTCGATTTCCGCCGAGCCCTTCCAGTCCTTGAGCTGGCGTCCGTAGAAGTCGCGCGGCTCGCCATCGATCCCGGCCTTCACGTGCAGCCAGCCGAGGAAGATGTCGCTCGTC
>Ga0187783_10000817_pt1 | contig 22825 bp, 21 predicted proteins | sample 1015_SJ02_MP02_2_FD_132471 | JGI IMG/M metagenome (GOLD analysis project Ga0187783, IMG submission 132471) | Tropical peat soil microbial communities from peatlands in Department of Meta, Colombia - 1015_SJ02_MP02_20_MG | ecosystem: Environmental > Terrestrial > Soil > Wetlands > Peat | place...
GCTCCGCTTGCAGAAGGTTCATGCCCAGGCGCGCGATGCGCTGCCCCGGGAAGACCGATGCTGGAGGGAGCTTGACTCCTCGAACAGCTCCGATGCGCTCTTGATGAACATCTTTTGTTTTCCTGGCACACTCAAGAGCCGGCGAGTACTCGGCCAGCTCGGCGTCCTGACCCCGGGCATGCCCGAGTTTGGCGTGAAAGCCAAGGTTCCCTTGACCAGCGGACACCTTGATCGCACGGAAGTTGACATGCGTCTGGGGAACCTGCTGGTCGAAGCCAAGCTGACCGAGACCGATTTTCAGTCGGCCGCACCGGAGCTGGTCGAAGCCTACCGTGATTTTTCAGAGGTGTTTCACCAGCGTGATTTGCCGAGGAATGGAAGGCGCTACCTTTCGTATCAACTGCTGCGCAATATCCTGGCGGCGTATCGACACCAATGCTCCTTTTGCGTCATGGTAGACGCCCGTCGGCCCGATCTCATCGAGGCCTGGTACGCCATCATGCGCTCGGTGCGGCCGATCAGCCTGCGCCTCGAATGTAAGATCATCACCTGGCAAGAGCTGTCGGAAGGCTTGCCCAAAAGGCTGCAGCAATTTCTGCAGGAGAAATACGGAATCACCTCGCCAGGGGGGCCTGCGAACTCATGAGGGCCGCGGTGTCGGGGAATGTCGAGTCCATCTGGGGCAGAGCGGCGACGCGCATTCCGCGTTTTATGATCTTTCTCGCCTTCCTGTTCGCGGGCCTTGCCTGGCTTCGCTTTGGCTGGCGGATCGCTCTCGGATTCGCCTGTGGCAGCGCGATTGCCTACTTGAATTTTTGCTGGCTGGAGCGAGTGGTGGCCGCCCTGGCGGACCGGGTAACCAGCACCGGCCAGCCCCAATCGAGCCGCAGCGTGGTCGGCCGTTTCCTCCTTCGCTATCTTTTGATGGCCCTGGGAGGCTATGTTATATTCAACTTTTCTCCGGCGAGCCTGTATGGGTTGCTGGCGGGCTTGTTCCTGCCCGTGGCGGGAATTGCCTGCGAGGCCGCGTATGAGCTGTATCGATCCTTCGCACGCGGGGCTTAATCCGTTCATTTCTCGACAACTGGCAGCTCGGAGCTAATCGCCGCAACTGGTATATGCCCGAACAACTCTGGTTCACCGCGGTTCTCAATCATCTGTTTGCCAGCCCGGTCGCGGCACTGCTGGGCGCACTCGGTATCACCCCGAAGTATCCCCAGGCCCCGATCAGTAATGCGTTCTCCATGGAGCTCGTGGTCTTCCTGCTTTTGCTTCTGCTATTTGTCCTGGCCCGCACGCGCCTGTCGGTCGATCGTCCGGGATCTCTGCAGCATATCTTCGAGGGAGCTCACGGCTTCATTACCGCCCAGGCGCACGAAATCATCGGACGCGGCAGCGAGAAGTTCGCCGCCTATTTGACCGCGCTGGGTCTTTTTATCCTGTGTTCGAATCTCTTGGGGTTGATTCCGGGTTTCGAGGCGCCGACGGGATCGGCGGTCGTGCCATTAGGCTGCGCCATTTTGACCTTCTTCTACTACCACTCCTGGGGAATCCGAAGACAGGGCCTGTGGCATTATTTGAAACACTTTGCCGGACCCATGCCGGCTTTGGCGATTCTGATGGTGCCGATTGAAATCGTGAGCCACTGCGCACGCGTGCTGTCTCTCACCGTCCGCTTGTATGCCAATATGTTCGCCGGTGACATGGTTACCATGGTCTTCTTTTCGCTCATTCCGCTGGGACTGCCGATTCTGTTCATGGCACTCCACCTGGGCGTATCGGTGATTCAGGCCTACGTGTTTGTCCTGCTGTCCATGATCTATTTGCAGGGCGCAGTAGCGGAAGAACATTAACGGCGGGTCGCCGGTGGCGAGCGACTGAGCCCAGGCTACCCGTGACACGGATTTTCGTCGTTTAGCGTGAGGGCGTCTGTACGGGCTGACGTCAACCACCCACTGACGGCGAAGTGCGGGCGCTCGGAAGGCGCCAATTCATACAAGGAGAGAGTAAAACCTATGCGTACGACGCTTAGCTATATCTTCATGGCGATGGCGGTTCTGTGCTTTGCCCTACCCGCCATGGCCCAGGGAGGTGAGGCTGCTGCCCCCGTGAATTGGGTGGCCATCGCGGCCGGCTTCTCCATGGCGATTGCCTCGGCAGTTTGTGGTCTCGGCCAGGGGAAGGCCACGGCCGCCGCGATGGAAGGACTGGCACGCAATCCGGCGGCCCGGCCCGGCATTCAGCTTGGCTTGATCATCGGCCTGGCCTTTATTGAATCCCTCGCTCTCTACACCTTGGTCATCATTTTCGTCAAGGTGAAGTGAGCGTCTTCGACTCACAGCGAAAAGGCCCCTTCTGCGAGGGGCCTTTTTCCTTTAACCGCTGACAACAGTCGAGGGTGGCGTTCAGCCTCTAGGTATCCGACTTTCGTTGCCCACTCCATTCCGCCTCTCGGGTCTCAGGAGCACGGTTCACCGTCTCGATCAGCAAATTCCGCAGTCGAAGACGGCTATCGAGATCGGTCGTAACGAGCTCAAACCCCAATTCAGTGACCCGCGCACGGCGCAGCAAGACCTGGCCGCGAATGTGGCGGATGCCGAGCGAGATCTCGATAATGGCTTCCGAGCCGACCCGGAGGTTGTCTTCCTTGGTTGCCAATCCCCCGCCCAGGCTCAGCTCGCGCACGAGAACGCTCGATCGTCCCCACGAGCTGCTGATGATCGCGGGAAGTGCCCGGCGCAAGGCGATGCGCTCGTAGCGGCGCTGGCGCACCCAGGGACAGGCCGGAGCCGGGTCCAAGGGCGCGATCGCCAACTCTGCCGGTGCCAAACCGCTCTCCGCCATAATCTGGCTGGCATACCGGGGATCAATTTTCGCCAGAGCTTGGGCAGCCGCGATTCGCAGTTCGCGATGGTGGGCCCACTTCCACATCTTTTTGGCCTGGAGCAGAGATTGCAATGGCGGCGCCGAATCCGGATCGCGCAGCCTTCCCAGGGACTCCACGGCCTTCACCTGAATCAAAGGAGAGCGTCCTTGGCTTTCCCCTGCCTGCGCCATAATCGTCAAAGGGGGAACCGCCGAACGGTCCCCGCTCATCCCAATCTCATCGATGGCTTGAGGCAGTACGGTAGGATCCAGCAGTTCGAGAATTTCGAGCAGGGTGCGTCCGCGATCCTGGGCGGCTCCATAGGCAATCTGTCGCACCACGATGTCGTGGTAGAAGCGGTTCAATTCCTTGAGCCGAATCGGCAGCAGTTCGAGTAAGGTAGGCACATCCAAACGGCTCAGCAGACCGACCACGGACGAGGCAGCCCGCGGCTGCCCGACCCGCAGCATCTCCCGCATCTGCTGGGTGCCATCCGATCCCAGCTCCTTGACCAGGCCGACCATGCGGTCACATTCCTCGCGCCGCATGCAACGAAAGAAGCGTTCCGCCAGATGCTCGACGGCTGGCCCCAGGGTACGACGCAGGACCTCGACAAGATCCTGGGGAATCTGCTCCATGCGGAGGGCTTCTTCAATAAATTCCGGGATGCGGTTTTCCACTCCGATTCGGGGGCGCAAGTCCTCGGCTGAGGCCAGGCGTTCTCTGGCTACGTCATCGAGGGTAATGCAGACCTGTTTCAGCGCCGAGAATTGCTTGCGATTATTCGCCTCCGAGCTCAGCCGCACGAACGCGGCGCTCAGCATGCTTTGCACCTCGCCATCATTTTCCCGGATCAGGGCCTGACCCGTTTGGCGAATGGTGGAGCCGATCAGATCAATGCCGGCAGTGGCGAACAGATCGGCCAACTGGCTGATCCCAACCGCCGCTTTCCTGCGATGCTCCACTTCTTTCGTCGTCAGGCAGGTTACGTAATTCTGCAGAATGTCGGCCGCCGTCTGCTGGTCACCGCGCTTGAGCAGCTCCTCAACGTACTGGCGGATGTTTCGAGCCGGGACACAGGCCGCCTCGCTCGAAAGCAGCACGCTCTTTTTGCCCTCTTCCGGCACCTCGGCCCAGAACATGCGATCCAGAATGTCGGCGTGGGATTCGACCAAGATCCCCGCCTTGCCCATCTTGTCTTCCTGAATGCGCAGAATCTGGCGCAAGGCACCCATCTGCCGGCTCATGTGCTCCATCATGCGGTGCACGGCATTGACCTTGACGTCGCCCTTCTGAAAACGCTCCAGGGCAAAGCGAATGGCCATGTGCTCAGCGGCTTTCATCAGCAGCGGACGGTCCTGCTGTTCGTCACTGGTCTGCTGTGCCGCAAGACCCGCCAGCAGTTGCTGCAAGTTGAGCTTGGTGTTCGGGTCGACTTGGCTAAATTCCTGTTGCAACGCCTCGGGCGCGAACTTGCTATCTCCAGTTCCCGCTTCGCCGATTCTGGTCAGCATCCGAATGGCTTGCAAGACCTCTTGCTCTTGCAGAGGCAAGATGCCGGTCGCGCGCGGGCCGCCCCATCCGGAACCTCCTCTGCCCGGACCTACGCCACCAAAACCGCCGCCGGAACCTCCACCACCAGGACCTCCACTGCCAGGGCCTACGCCACCGGGACCTCCACCAGCATCTACGCTGCCAGCACCGACGCCACCCAGACCTCCACCGCCAGGACCGCCACCACCAGGGCCTCCGCTGCCTGGACCTTCACCACCAGGACCCACGCCACCCAGACCTCCACCGCCAGGACCGCCGCTCTTCGATCCTTCGGCCGCCGCGATCAGCGACAGCAGTTTCTCCGGGTCGTTCAACCACTCCTTGAATTCTGGGCCTAGCGTCTGAGCGGCGATCTGGGCCGCAATGCTCACCTCCCCGGTTGCCGGATCGGCTGCCACGAACTTCACTTCGTTGATCTTGATTGTGGCCTGGTTGCCGGTACCCAGGTTCTCCTTGATTGCCTTGACCACGTCCTGCGCTTTCGAGCCGCCCACGGCAAAAGCGCGGATCAACTTGCCGAAATCCTCGACGGTCACGCCGTTCGAGAAGTGAATGCTGGCTAGCCCGGCCGCCGTCAGCAGTTGCGCAAAGCTGCGCTCTGCCTGCCCGGCTTCGAGCGGCATCCCATCGAGCAGCAGCTTGTTATCGGAAACTCCCAGTAAAAAGCCGGTGTCGCGCCCGCGCGGCAATCCTTCCTGCAGTTCCTTCCAGGTCGTGTCAAATTGCACTTCCGTGCGCTTGTGTTCAAATCCGTAGAGTCGGACGTATTTCACCAAAATGTTCAGGCTGTGAATAAAGGCGCGAGCGGAAGCACTCCGGTCGGATCGCTGGGTTGTAGCACCGGTCTGGATATGCGGCTCCTGAGTGTACGAATAAAGAGTAATCTAGAGAAACAGTGCCTGCATGTTACCGAGGTAAGTGGGTTGCGCGGTCGACCCCGAGCCTGCGGTGTGCTTAAATCCGCAACACCGTAGGGCTTGCCGGCCTGACGGAAAAGGCCTTTTCTGCCGTATAGTGGAATCCGGTTCTTATGTCCGCTGCCGCCGTTCCCAGAACTAAGCCCCCCCTCCAGAAGCACGGGCTCGCTTTCTGGATGGAGCGGGTTCTCGAGGAGTGTGACCGGGTAGCCGTAGAGTTTGCCGCCGATCCGGTGCACGACCTCCGGGTCGCCTTGCGCCGCTGCCGTTCCCTGGCCGACGGCCTCATGACCGTGGATCCTGACCCCTCCTGGAAACAAATGAAGAGGGCAGGTCGGGAGCTTTTTCGTGAGCTGGGAGAGCTTCGGGACGCCCAAGTGATGAAGGAATGGATCAACCGACTGGCCGGGCCGGACGATGCGGTCGCTAGTACTCTGCTTGGCTTTCTGGCGTTTCGAGAGGCCGCGCATAAGCAACAGGCGGTGCGGGCGCTCGAACAGTTCGATCGCAAGCAGTGGAGGAAATGGAGTCGAGCCCTGCCTCGGCGTGCAACCAGGATTCGCTCCGGCGGCCTGATCTTTCGCCATCTCGCGCTCGAGCGCTGGACGGAGGCTTACGAGCTCGGCCGCCGCGCCGTGCGGGCTCGCTCTCCCCTTGCCTGGCACAATCTGCGCATCGGGCTGAAGAGGTTTCGGTACATCGTAGAGAATTTTCTCCCCCAGCAGCATGAATCCTGGATCGACGATCTGAAGGAACTACAAGATTTGCTGGGGGAAGTCCATGACCTCGACGTCCTTTGGTCAACCGCGCTCGAAATGAACGTCTTTCCCGATGGCGACACCCGGCTCCGCTGGCGCAAGAGGATCCTTGAAGAGCGGGATCATCGTATCCGGCGTTATCGGGAGAAAATGGTTGGCAAGAATTCGCGCTGGCAAGTCTGGCGCGCGCACTTGCCCAAGGGCCAGGAGATCGAGACGGCCGCGTTCAACCGCCTGCGGTTGTGGGCATCCCTTCTCGATCCCGACTTTTCTCACTCGCGCCATGTGGCCCGGCTTGCGCTCGAGATTTACGATGGGGTTTTCCCGCAGCGGGAGGAAAAACACGATTTTCCACCCGAGCGGATGATCCTGCGGCTAGCAGCCCTGCTCCACGACGTGGGACGGTCGCGCGGCGAGAAAAACCATCACAAGGCTGGGGCTCGCATGATCGAGAAACTGGAGCCTCCTCTCGGTTGGACACGAGTCAACATGCGCCTGCTCGCCGCGGTGAGCCGCTACCATCGCGGGGCGCTGCCCCGGCGGGGGCAGAGAACTTTCGATGAACTTCCCGCCTCCGAGCGGCAGACTGCGACCAAACTGGCGGCCGTTCTGCGCCTGGCAAACGCCTTCGATGAAGACCGCAGCCGGCGCATTGATGGACTCAAAATGATCGAAGAAAGTGGAGCTTTGGTCATTTTGGCTCGCGGCTACAACCCCTGGAACCAAACCGCTGAATCAATCGCTGCCGCCCGCCATCTGTTAGAGATCGTCTGCCGCCGGCCGATCCTGGTTAAGACCCTGCGGGCGGACCGCCACTAGCAGGACCTCAGCCCGTCGTTTTCCCCGAGCTCGGGGCTGTCTTGACGCCCCTGACTTCCGGGTGGCAGGCTAGTTTCATGAACCTCGAAGAGTTCCGCCAGTCTCTGCTCGGCGACGGACCGCCCCAGGGGCTGAGCGTCGCTCTGGCTGGCCTATGGTGGGACGCCAAGGGTGACTGGACAAAAGCTCACCTATCGGCGCAACAGGATGAGGGTCCATCTGGCGCCTGGGTGCACGCCTACCTGCACCGAAAAGAAGGCGATTCCTCAAACGCCGCCTATTGGTACCAGCGGGCGGGCAAACCTTTGGCGCGTACCTCGCTGAAAGACGAGTGGCTGGAGATTGCCGGATCGCTTCTCGGCTGATACCATCTGTGCGCCGCGCGGAAATCTTGCCGCACTCCGGATGGAAGACGGCTTGATTCCGTATGGTAGAGCCTCGAGCCTGGAAGCTCCCTTGCCACTCCCGCAATCCCTGAAGCTCACGTAGTTTCGGCCCATGACCCACGCTGAACTGGTCGAGAAGGCGATTCAATGGCTGCGTTCCTATGGCTGCGGAGTGATTCTCTCCGAGCAGGCTTCGGTCAGCGGCGAGATGCCCGATGCGATTGGATGGAAGCGACGCTCGCACTCGGTCCTGGTGGAATGCAAAGTTTCGCGTTCCGACTTTCTTGCCGACTGCGGCAAGCCTTTTCGCCAAAAATCGAATCTCGGTATGGGCTGTGAACGCTTCTATCTCACTCCTCCGAATTTGCTCGATCCGGCGGAATTACCCTCTGGCTGGGGGCTGCTCCAGTATCGCACTCGGAAGATCTCGGTCCTGCAACCGGCGGAGGAAAGTCTGCGCACCGCCACCGGGTTTCGTCATGAGATGAATCTTCTGCTGGCCAGTCTGCGCCGGGTCGAAGTGCGCATCCAGCCACAAACTCTCACCGACTTTCTGAAGTGGAAGAATCGTATGGCCAAGTACAACGGGGGCTGGCTCCCGGAGGGCCTGGTGCGTGCCGAGGATGAGCCCAACTTGTTCCTCGATGGAGACTGAAGCGTGAGACCGAGCCGACCACGTTTTCGTGGCGGACTCTGCTACCTGGTTAGATGCGGAGCGCGGGCCTAACTGAGTCCCCAGGTCACAAAGCGAATGAAGTGCTCGGGGAATATGCCAATGAAAACCGTGGCGAAGGCGCTGACCCCCAAGGCAACCTTCATGGCGGCGCTCACCGGGAGGCGAGATTCGTCCGGGGCATGGCGCATGAACATGGCGTTGGCAATTCGCATGTAGTAGTAGAGGCCAAATACCGCGTAGACGACGGCCAGCGAAGCCAGGATGTAGTGGCCGCTCTCCATGAGACTCAGGAAGATGAAGTACTTTCCATAAAAGCCTGCCAGAGGCGGAATCCCCGCCAAGGAGAGCAAAAAGATCAGCATCAGAACCGCCTCGGTAGGCGCACGGAAATACAGGCCGGCAATGTCGTCGATGTCATCACCGATTACGTCGCGCTGCCGCAGGGAGGTGATCACCGCAAAGGCGCCCAGGTTCATGAAGGTGTAAACCAACAGGTAGAGGAGGATGCCCCTGAATCCGTCGGCGACGGCTGCGGAGTAATCCACGGAAGCGAAGGCAACCAGACCGAGCAGCATGTACCCCACATGAGCGATGGAGGAGTAGGCGAGCAGCCGCTTGAGATTGTTCTGCGTGAGCGCGGCCAGATTGGCGCCGGTCATGGTGACTACCGACACGAACACGATGAGAGGTAAATACACCGTCCGCATGGGACTTAGCCCCCACACGAAGATGCGCAGGAGCATGGCCCAGGCTGCCGCCTTCACGGCGACCGACATAAAGCCGGTGACACTGGTCGGGGCTCCCTCGTAAGCGTCGGGTGCCCACTGGTGAAACGGGACTGCGGCGATCTTGAAAAACAGTCCCGTGGCCGTGGTCAGCAAGGCAACCATCAACACGGGAGTGGCGTGGCCCTGATGGGCAGCCATTTCATTCGATATGCCTTCGGCGATATCGGCCAGATTGGTGCTGCGGGTCAAGCCATAAAACAGGGACAGGCCGTAGGCAAAGATTCCCGAGGAGAACGCACCGAGCAGCAGATACTTCAACGAGGCTTCGTTCGAACGGCGGTCGGTGCGGAGAAAACCTACCAGCACATAAGTCGAAATTGCCATCAGTTCGAGGCCGATGAAGATGAGCACGATGTCATAGCCTGCGGCCATGGCAATCATGCCGATCACCGAAAACAAAATCAGGGCGTAATACTCGCCGTGATTCTCGTGCTCGATTTCGAGATATCGTACGGAAATCAAGATGGCGAGCGCCGCTCCCGCCAGAAATAAATAGGTGAAATAGATGGCAAAGTGGTCCATGCGCATCGAGTGCATGAAGGCCCACTCCACGTGTTGGCCGCGGGCGGCGAGAGCTCGCTGGGCAGTTTGCAGTTTGACGACGCCGGCGGTGGCAAACAGCACTCCCATCATAGCGACCACCGGGTTCATCCACTTCCACTCCGCAGGATTCCACAGATCGATGAGCAGGATTGCCAGGGCAAACAGGGTCAACAAAATGACGGGCAGCGACAACAGGTAATCGATGCCGGTGAAATATTGTGCGCCTGGCACTTATTGGCTCCCCTTGACGGCGTTGACGGGAATGACTTGACCGCCATCGAGCGAGCGTGCCGGCGACGCCGTCGATCGGTTGACGCCGCCGCGCAGCCCGGGATAATCGGGGCGGACGGTCTCAACCAGCTGGTTGACCGGTTGCTCGAGGATCTGGAAGAACGGCTTGGGATAGAGGCCAATCCAAAAGGCCATGATCAGAAGCGGCACGAAGGTGAGAACTTCGCGCGGCGTCAGGTCGTGCAGCTTCTCGTTTTTGGGATTGGTCACGGTGCCAAAAAACACTCGCTGGTAGAGCCACAGCAAGTAAGCCGCTGCGAGTACCACCCCCGGCACAGCCCACGCCGCCCACTTCCAGCTCTCAAGAAACGTGCCCTGCAAGATGGTAAATTCACCCACGAAACCGTTGAGCAGCGGCAACCCCATGGAAGACAGGAACATAATCATGGTGACCGTGGCGTAGAGCGGCATGACCTCCGAGATGCCGCCGTACTCCGCGATTTCCCGCGTGTGCCGCCGCTCGTAGAGAATCCCCACGATTAAGAACAAGGCACCGGTCGAAATGCCATGGTTGATCTGCTGCAGCACCGATCCGCTCAGACCGACAGGATTCAAGGCGAAGATGCCCAGGGTGCAGAAACCGAGATGGCTGACCGAGGAATAGGCCACGAGCTTTTTCATGTCTTTCTGCATGAGAGACACGAGCGCGCCGTAGATGATGGCGACGAGCGAAAGCACGATCATCCAGGTCCTTACTTTGGGGTGCATGACGACATCCGGAAAAAAGGGCAAGGAAAAGCGAACGAAGCCATACGTTCCCATTTTCAGCAGGACTCCGGCCAGGATGACCGAACCGGCCGTGGGGGCTTCCACGTGGGCATCGGGAAGCCAGGTATGAAAGGGGAACATCGGGACCTTGATGGCAAAGGCCAGAAAGAATGCCAGGAACAGCAGGATCGCAAAACTGGCCCCGTAGGCGGGGTCGTGGAAAATGTGCGGCGCGGTCCGATAGAGCGCTTGAATGCTGAACGTGTACTGCCCGGTCTGGCGATAGTTGTAGAAATAGAGGAACAGCACGGCCAGCAGCATCAGCACCGAGCCGAGCAGCGTATAGAGGAAGAACTTGATGGCCGCGTAAAGTTTGCGCGGCCCGCCCCAGATGCCGATCAGCAGGTACATGGGCACCAGCATGGCTTCCCAGAAGACGAAGAAGAGGAAGAAATCGAGCGCCATGAACACGCCCAACATGCCGGTCTGCAACACCAGGAACCAGATGTAGTATTCCTTGACCCGATTCTCGATGGCCGACCAGGAAGAGAGAATCGAGATCCAGCCGAGCAGGGTGGTCAACATGATCAGCAGGAAGGAAATGCCGTCGATGCCGAGCACGTAGCCCGCGCCGATCGAGGGAATCCACTGATTGGGTGCGCCCTCCACGAACTTGAAGCCGGGCTCGAAACGAATTTGCCAGAACCAGGGTACGAGCGGGAGCGAAACCAGAAAGCCACCGAGAGCAAAGATATTGGCAATCCAGCGAATGGCGCTCTTGTTGTCCTTGGGAACAAAAAGCAGCAGAACGGCTCCCAGGAGCGGCGTGAACAAGATGACCGAAAGAATGTGATTCTGCATTGTTCATCCCTTGCGCGGGCCACGGCACCCGCGCAACCCAGGCTTTCATCGCCAGGCGTAATAGGCGACGAATCCTATCAGACCAACCACCATCACTAACGCATACCACTGCACCAGACCCCACTGCAGCAACCGCGCGGGATAGGAAAGGATGCGCGAGACGAGCGCCGGACCGTTGACCAGCAGCCCGTCGATGATCCATTTGTCAAACCAGCTGGAAAGGCTTGCGTTGAGCCGAGTCATCCAGCCCGCCCCGTTTACCATGCCATCGATAACGTGGGAATCGAACCAGAAGCAGGCACTTCCCAAGCCCAGGGCGCCGAGGCGCACCCGGCCCACGGGACGACGACCGGTAAAGGCGTAATCATAGAACTCGTCAACATAATATTTGTTGTAGAGGACGTTGTAGACGGGCGGAGCGACAGCGGCGATGGGCTCCACGTAGCCTTTCGCAGCGTGGCGGTAATACTTCCATGCTACACCCCACCCGGCGGCGGCAGCCGCAATCGAGAGAATCATCAATCCATATTCGGCCCCGCTCGTGTGCTCTTCCTCTTTGATTCCCGCCGCCAGCTGGGCGCTCTCGCCGGTCTCTTGAAAAAGCCGCGCTTCGCGAGCAAACACCGGCTCTAAGAATTTCGCGAAGTGATCGGAACCACCCAGGCTGCGTGGCCAGCCCAGCCAACCGGCAGTGATCGCCCCAATGGCAAGAATGACCAGCGGCACGGTCATCGACCTCGGCGATTCGTGGATGTGGTGTTCGACTTCATGGCTCATGCGCGGCTGGCCATGGAAGGTGAGATACATCAGCCGGAACATGTAAAAGGCGGTCATCAAGGCGGTCGCGTAGCCGATAAACCACAGCACACGATAGGCGCCGCCTTCGGAGGACCACGTCTGCCATAGGATTTCGTCCTTCGAGAAGAAGCCGGCAAACGGGGGAATTCCCGCGATGGCCAAGGTTGCGATGAACATCGTCGCATGCGTGGTCGGAATGCGATGATAAAGATCACCCATGTTCCGCATGTCCTGTTCCCCGCTGAGAGCATGAATGACCGACCCGGAACCGAGAAACAGCAGGGCCTTGAAGAAGGCGTGAGTGAAAACGTGAAAGACCCCGGCGGAGAATGCGCCCACGCCCAGCGCCAGGAACATGTAGCCGAGCTGGGAAACGGTGGAATAAGCGAGCACCCGTTTAATGTCGTTTTGTACCAGACCGATGGAGGCGGCAAAGATGGCGGTCAGCCCGCCGATGATCGCCACGGTCTTCATCGAGGTCGGGGCCAGCACGAACAGCGCATTCGAGCGCGCCACCATGTACACCCCCGCGGTTACCATGGTCGCGGCGTGGATCAGCGCGGACACCGGCGTGGGACCTTCCATGGCGTCGGGCAGCCAGACATAGAGCGGAATCTGGGCAGATTTTCCGCAAGCCCCAACGAACAACAGCATGGTCGCCAGCGTGATGACCGGATCCCCGATCGAGAATCGCCCGCTGCGGGCGAGACCGTTAATGTCGAGATAGCGCCAGGAGCCAAAGTACCAGGCCAGGGTAAACATGCCCAGCAGAAATGCAGCATCGCCGATGCGGTTCACGATGAACGCCTTGCTGGCGGCATTGCAGGCGGACTTACGCTGGAAATAAAAGCCGATCAGGAGATAGGAACATAGGCCCACCCCTTCCCAGCCCACAAACATCAGCAGATAGTTGTTGGCCAGAACCAGCGTGAGCATGGAGAACATGAACAGGTTGAGGTATCCGAAGAAGCGGTAATACCCGCCCTCGTGGGCCATGTAGCCGATCGAGTAGATATGGATCAGCAAGCCGATGCCGGTGACGAAGAGCAGCCAGATGCTCGAGAGCGGATCGAGCAGAAATCCTGCGTCGGCCTGGAACCGGGCGAGAGTACCGTCGTGAGTGGGGTAGCTCAGCGTGGCCACGTCGTGGGCGACGCTGGCTCTCTGGCCACCATCGCTGCCCAGCCAGGTGTAGAGGATGGTTTGATACGGCTGTCCTCGATTCTCCGTGGCATACTCCGTGTATTGCCATACCGAGCCGCAAGCAAGGACAAACGCCAGGACCACTGCCCCTACGCAGATGGCACTGACTACCGACTTCTCCAGCCGCCGGCCGAAGAAGAACATCAGGGCCGCGCCCGCGGCCGGAAGCAGCGGAATCAGCCAGATGTGGCTTAAGAAGAACATGTCGTCCATATTTGCTCGTCAGTGCTTGGCTTCAAGGCCCGGCTACCACTTCAACAGATCCACCTCGTCTACGTTCACCGTCTCCTTGTTACGGAAAAAGGCGATCAGGATTCCCAGACCGACGGCTGCTTCGGCGGCGGCATCGGTAATCACAAAAATGGCGAAGACCTGTCCGTGCAATCCCCACAGCCGCGAGAATGCGACCAAATTCAGGTTCACCGCGTTCAGGATCAGTTCGATCGACATCAGCACGATGACCACGTTGCGCCGGGTGAGAACGCCAACGACTCCCAGCGCGAACAGCGCCGCGGCTACAACCAGATAGTGAAATGTGGTGATCGGCAGCATATCGTTCCTTCCTCAAGCCAACACGCGCTTCGCACGCTTAAATTCTTTTTTTCGCCATCACGACCGCGCCGATGATGGCGACCAGAAGCAACAACGAGGCAATCTCAAACGCAAACATGTAGGGGCCATACAGCAACTCGCCGATTTGCTGGGTATTGCTGGCTTCGGCAATCTGCTCCGAGGATGCCGGAAACAGAGCTTTGCCTCTCATCAATACGCCGACAAACAAAGCACCGAGGATGATTGCCGCCAAACATCCGGCCAGCCATTGCCGGCTGAACTGCTCTTCCTTCAGCGCGCGGTCGAGGTTGACCAGCATGATCACGAAAAGGAACAGCACCATAATCCCCCCGGCGTACAGCATGATCTGCACGCCGGCCACGAAGGGGGCATACAGCATGAGATACAGGCCGGCCTGCCCCAGCAGGCCCAAAATCAAGGCCAGGGCGGAATGCACCGCATTTTTGCAGGTAATGACGAGGAAGGCGCTCCCCAGTGTTAAGGCTGACAAGAAGTAGAAGAAAAATGGTGTCGCAACCGGAGTCATATCAGAACACCACCCCCACCACCGCGGTTCCGATGAGCACACCAAGGGAAATTGGCAGCAGAACCTTCCATCCCACCCGCATGAGCTGGTCAAACCGGTAACGGGGGAACGTCGCGCGGTACCAGATGTACATATACATAAAGAAAGCAACCTTCGCCGTGAACCAGAAAATATCCTGAATCCGCTCGCGCACCGGAGGAGCAAAGAGCACGAGCCCGATCAGGCCAAGCAGAAGCCCGAATGCGGCCAAGCCCAGAGTTTGCACCCGAAAGTAGGGATCTTTCGGCATGCGGATCACGCCGATCCAGGCCACGGCAGCCAAGGCCAGGAAGCTAAATCCCGGGACGAGCGAAAACACCAGATCCCAGGTCGCGCCGGTCAGGGCATTGGGGAAAGGACGAAGCCACCCTCCCAGCCACAGGGTCACGGCAATCGAGGACACCGCGATCATGGCGGCGTATTCCCCCAGCATGAACAGCGACCAACGCAGGCCGCTGTATTCAGTATGGAAACCGGCAGTCAGCTCGGATTCGGCTTCTGGCAAATCGAAAGGCGCGCGGTTGGTCTCCGCGACCATCGCAATGGCGAAGACGACGAAGGCCAGAAAACCCAGCGGAAAGAACTTAAACAGGTACCAGATCTGTTGCTGCTGTTGGGCTTCGACAATGCCAATCATGCTGAGCGTACCCGTGCCACTGCGGTTGAGGCTGGTCATCAGAATGGCGGAGACCACCGCCATACCCATGGCCACTTCATAGGAGATCATCTGGGCGCTCGAACGCAGCGATCCGATCAGCGGGTAATGGGAATTCGAAGCCCAGCCCGCCATGACCACGCCCAAGACACTCAGCGAAGACACCCCGAGCATGAACAGGATGCCAATGTTCAAGTCGGTAATCGCATGTGTCGGTCCGAAGGGGATTACCACGTAGACGGCGAAGGAAGCACAAAGAATGATGAGGGGAGCGATCCAGAAGACCAGGCGGTCGGCACGTTCGGGAATGATGTCTTCTTTGGTGAGCAGTTTGATGGCGTCGGCAATCGGCTGCAGCAGCCCGTGGGGGCCGACGCGCATGGGGCCAAGCCGAATCTGAAAATGCGCCAGAGCCTTGCGCTCCAGCCAGTTCATGGCCATTACCGCGACCGAAACCCCGCCAAACACGATGAGAATATAAATCAGCGCCCACAGCACGTTGCCCGCTTGGCCCGGGGTGGTGTCGCTGCTGAGGTAAGAGGTCAGGGCATCGAGCATCAGCGATCCACCTCGCCGAGAACAATGTCCAAGGTTCCAACGACGGCAATCACATCCGCCACCAGTTGACCGCGAACCATGAGATCGAGCGCCTGCAAGTTCACAAAAGACGGCGGCCGCACCCGCACGCGATAGGGTTGCGTGGAACCGTCGCTGACGATGAAATACCCCAGCTCGCCCTTGGGCGCCTCGATGGAATGGTAGACCTCTCCCGCTGGCGGCTTCATGACCTTCGGAACCTTGGCCATAATCGGCCCTTCAGGAATTCCCTCAACCGCTTGGCGAATGATGGCGAGCGACTGGCGCATCTCCTGCATCCGCACGAGGTATCGGTCATAGGTATCGCCGTTGGCCCCCACCGGAATCTCGAAAGCAAACTCAGGATAGGCGGCATAGGGAAGAGCTTTGCGGATGTCCCATTTCACTCCGCTGGCGCGCAGGACCGGGCCGGTCACCCCCAATGCTTTGCAATCGTCGGCCGAGATTTTGCCGACATTCTTGGTGCGCTCAACCCAGATCCGGTTGCTGGTGAGCAGCTCCTCGTATTCGTCAATTTTGGGAGGGACAAAATCGATAAACTTCTTGACGTCGCGCTCGAAACCATCGTACGTCTCGTACAGGCACCCCCCGATGCGAAACGCGTGGGTCGTCAGTCGAGCCCCACAATACTTTTCGAAGATCTTGAGAATCTCTTCCCGGTCGCGAAAGGTATAAAACAGAGGCGTCATGGCGCCGATATCGAGCGCATGCGTGCCCAACCACAGCATGTGACTGGCCAGCCGGTTGAGCTCGGTGAGAATCACACGGATATAGTTGGCGCGTCGAGGGGCTTCGACCTGGAGCAGTTTCTCGACGGCTTCGCAATAACCCAGACCGTTCGAAACTGCTGCCACATAATCCATGCGATCCACGTAGGGGTTGAACATGGCGTAGGTGCGGTTTTCGCCAATCTTCTCGACCCCGCGGTGCAAGTACCCGATCACACACTCGGTACCCAGAACTTTCTCCCCATCGAGCTTCAGGATCACGCGCAGCACCCCGTGGGTCGCCGGATGCTGCGGACCCATGTTGAGGATCAGCTCATTCGAGTCAAGGAAGGTCTTTTCTGGCTGGCTCAGCTCGAGCTGCGACGGAAAGGGGGTCGAATCAGGCATGATTATTGGCCGCTCTCGATTCCCAAGTGCGCCTGCACCCACTGCTGGTCCTGCTCAATGATTCCGTAGTCTTTGCGAAGCGGATGGCCCTTCCAATCCTCGGGCAAAAGAATACGCCGCAAATCGGGGTGGCCATCGAAGCGAATGCCGAACATGTCATAGACTTCACGTTCCAGCCAGTTCGTCCCGGACCAGATGGGAACGGAACTGGGGAAGGATTCTTGCTCGCCCAGCATGGTTTTTACCCGCAAGCGCTGGTTGCGAGGGAACGAATAGAGAATCCAGACGAGGTCAAATGGTTTCTCGCGCTTCGGGTAATGGACGGCAGTGAGGTCGACGCAATAATCAAACTCCTCCTCCTGGCACAGAATGTTCAGGATCTCGTGCGTGATCGAGGAATCGAGGATGAGGCAGTTCTGTCCGACATAGCTACTGGCCTCGCGGACTCCGGAGCCATATCGTGTCTTGAGCTTGGTCACGAGCGGGGAGGTCCAGGGCGGAGCTACAGGACCGGCGGGTTTAGCCGCAGCCGGCGGGGGCGATTTAGTTTCCTCGGGCATGCCTCAGGGGTACAAATCTCCGGCCCAGCGACGTTTTTGCAGGAACGTTCATTTCTAACAGCACGCACTGACGCTGTCAACGAGCAGCCTGCTGCGGTAGTGGGCTACTTGGAATTTCCAGCCTTAGGTTTCTGCGCCTCTTCCGGTTTGGGATTTGCCGTGAAGGAGCCGAGAAAACCATCGCAACCAGGAACTGGGTGAACCCCGATGCTTTGAGAATGGCACGGCCGGTTACACTCATGTCGGCTTTTGTTTCCTCACTCCGCGGTTCGTCTTGATCATCTTGAGCAAGGCTCCGAGAGCCTCCATGGCCAAGTGACTGGCATGAGAAGATGCTTCCGGCAAGCCTTCGACGGCTTCGAGAAGTTCCTGTCGTCGCAACTCACCTGCTTCTTGGAGCGTTCTTCCCTTCACTAGCTCGGTCAGAGCCGAGCCGCAGGCCATGGCAGGAACGCATCCTTTCGCGCGAAAGCGGATCTCGGCGATCCGCCCACTCTCAACCCTGATGGTGAGTCGCAAAATATCGCCGCACGCTGGATTTTCGACTTCGACCGCCGCATCCGGGTTGGCGACCTCGCCGGCGTTGCGTGGATGCTGAAAATAATCGAGCAGGCGTGCCGAGTACATGCCATTCAAATTCTACCTCTTGGGGATCACCGTGCCCGGGCACACGCCCGCACGGCCCAACCTGTAATATAAAGGCAAATGTCCCACGACCATCGTCCGCGACGAATCGTATCCCTCCAGCCCAGCGCCACGGTAATGCTGGCCGCGATCGGGCAACTCGATCGCCTGGTTGCCTGCACCAAATACTGCCGGGATCTTTGCCCGGAGGTTGCCGGACGTGACCTGGTATCCGACTCCTGGACCGCGAGCAAGGATCAGATCATGGCACTCCGGCCCGAGCTGGTGATTGCGGCGGTTCCCTACCAAGAAAAAGCAGTCGTAGAGATCCTCGCCTGCGGCACCCGTTTCCTCGGATTGGCGCCCAGGAACCTGGAGGATATCTATACCGACATGGCAACCATGGCGGGCGTGATGGGTGCGGCAGAGCGGGGCGAGCAGGTGATTGGCAAGATGCAAGGCGAGATTGAGGCTATGCGGCGGCGAACCCGGGATAAACCGCGTCCGCGTGTCTTTTCGGAAGAGTGGGGCCATCCCCTGATCGTGTCGCAGGGCTGGGTTGCGCAGCTGGTCGACGCAGCCGGCGGCGAATTTGTCGGGGTGCCGGGAAGCAAAACCACACCCGAAGCCGTTCTGACCGAAGATCCCGAGGTGTGGGTTGCCGCCTGGTGCGGTGCCGGAGACCGCGTTCCCCTCGAAAAGTTGATTCGCCAGCGCCATTGGTCCACGATGAGAGCCGCGCGCGATGGCAGGGTGTACTCGATTCGCGATGAACTTCTGAATACTCCGGCTCCAACCCTCGTCTATGGCTTGCGAGCCCTGGCCGCGGCCATCCATCCACACGACTTTCCACAACCTCCCGGTCTAAGATCGTTGGCGAACGTGGCCGCTGCGCGAGTGGTGGTTTAGGTCCCCAATATGCCTGCTACATCCAGAATCGACCAGCTCAAGACGGAGTTGGCCAAGGTAGCCGCCGAGGCCAAGTCGGCAGAGGAGCTGATGTCTCGCATGTGTAAGCTCCTGCATGAAAGCATGTTGAAATATAACTGGGTGGGTTTTTACATGCTGGAGCAGGCTCCGCCTGCGCAGCAGCCGATGCTGGTTCTCGGTTGCTTTGAAGGAGCGATGACCCCGCACACCCGAATTGCGCTGAACCAGGGGATTTGTGGGGCAGCGGCTTCGAGCGGTAAGACGGTGGTGGTCGACGACGTGAGCAAAGATCCGCGATATCTGGCCTGTTCGCTCGAGACCAAATCGGAAATCGCGGTTCCCATATTTGCTCGCGGCAAGCTGGCAGGGGAACTGGACATCGACAGCCACTTTCCCGCGGCGTTTGGAGACAATGACCGCAAATTTGTCGAGTACTGCGCCGATCTGGTGGGCAAACAGCTCTCCGAGACCGCTCGATGAGCGCAGGAATTCCAGGTACCAGCGGAAGGCCGATCTCGTGATGAAGCGGGTAGTGGCAGCTTTGATTGTGCAAGATGACAAGATGCTGGTGTGCCAGCGCACCCGCCACCAGACGATGCCACTCAAATGGGAATTTCCCGGCGGCAAGATCGAGAATGGCGAGCAACCGCAGCATGCCCTGCGCCGGGAGCTCGAGGAAGAACTCGGCATTGACGCAAAGATTGGCGAGGAGATCGCGCACATTCGCCATCATTACAAGACCGGCAGTTCGGTCGAACTCCGCTTTTATGTGGTGCGTGAGTTTAAGGGTCAGATTGAGAACCGAATCTTTCGTGACGTGCGCTGGTCCTCCCGTTCCGACCTACCCACCTACGATTTTCTGGAAGCGGACCGAAGCCTGGTACAGGATCTCGCGAAGGGAAAAATTATCTAGGCGGAGCGCGTGACCTCCCCCGCGAAGCGTCTTCGGTCGGGGCCTCGAATCGGGACGAGGTCGAACTTACTGTGAGCTGGTGTTGCGGCGTTTCAGGGTTGGAGTCTCATCCTGGTCGCCGGAGTCCGTACTATCCGTGCCGGCGTGAGGCGGCCGGTGCAGGGAGGGACGAGATCCGTCGTTGTTCTGCAGGTGACGGTTTTCGAGCTCCATCATTCTAGCCTTTACGTCCTCAAATTCCGAGGTGTCCAATTTATATTCCGCCAAGGGGGGAAGCAATGTGTTGATTTCCTGCTGCGTCTTTTCGATGCGGTCGGGGGTTTGAGGATGGGTGTCGAAAGCCTTGGCCAGGGTTCCCGGCTTGTGCTTCTCGAGGGCCTTCACCTTCTCAAAAAAGGCCGTCAGGGCTTGCGGATCATATCCAGCTTTGTACATGTACTCGATGCCCAGATAGTCGGCCTCCGCTTCGAAGCCTCGCGTGAACTTTAAAAAGCCCATCGGCATGGCCAGGCCGGCGATCTGTTGCACGGCGTATCCGATCCCGCCGCCCACGAAGATCAAAGCCACCGAGGCCAGCTGCATCAACTGTCCGCGGGACATTTCCCGAGCCGCGTGGCATGCGGAGACATGAGCAATCTCGTGGGCCATCACGCCTGCCAGTTCGGCCTCGTTATCAGCCGCAACCAGAAGACCGGAATCGACGTAGAAGAACCCACCCGGGAGGGCGAAAGCGTTAATGTCGTCGCTGTCCAGGATCTTGATGGTGAAGGGCACCTGGGCGTCGGAATTCCTGACCAGATTCTGCCCGATGCGGTTCACATATTCGGTAACCACCGGGTCGGTAATCAGCTTGGAACTCGACTCTACCTGCTCGGCATACGACCGGCCCATGGCAACTTGCTTATCCAGGCTGTACCAATTGCCGACGCCTTGTTTGCAGCCCACGTTGCGGTTTCCGATGGCATCAATGTCCTTGATGCTGCCGTCGTGATGCGATTTTTTCGCGGGTTGATTGGCCGAGCTCGCAGAGTTGGTTGTATTTTCGCTAGGGGCCGCGCTATTCGACGTATTTTGGGCAGGGGCCGCACTCTCGAGGACAAGGAGAACTGCACAGAAAAGCGCGATACCTCGCATGGCCCCACCTACCCTGGTTGATGGCTCTCATTATAGATGGGAAGGCGTTGCCGAGGAAAGAGCTATCGAAACCGGGTGCGGAAGGCAAAATAGCCATGCCGGTCAGGGCGGAATCAGCTTTGCCAATGGCTGCGGACAGGCCTGCGCGCGGTGCTCGAGACCAAAAGCCGCGCTGCCCTAGCTGGGGCTGGCTCGCAGCGTCCATAAATACGCGATCGTCAGCACGGTCATCACAACGGTCGTCCCCCAGGCGATGGCATCATAGAATCGCGAATTCACGAAATCTCCCATCAGGTCCTTCTTGTTCACCAGGAGAAGCATGAAGATGAGCACCGGGGGAATGGCAATGCCATTGATGACCTGCGAAAGAATGGAGATTTTTACTAACGGCAGGTTAGGAATAAGAATGCAGCCCGCCCCGGCAACGATGAGAATCGTGTACAGCCAATAGAACACGGGCGCTTCGGAGAATTTTTTCCCCACTCCGGATTCAAAGCCCAGACCCTCACAGACCGTGTAGGCGGTCGAAAGCGGCAAGATCGAGGCGGCGAATAGCGAGGCATTGAACAATCCCAAGGCGAACAGGATGTAGGCGTAATCGCCCGCGAGCGGACGCAGTGCTTGCGCGGCATCGGCGGCTTCGCGGATGTTGTAGTGTCCGTGCACGTACAGTGTCGCCGCACAAGCCACGATAATGAACCAGGCGACCACGTCGGTAAAGATGCATCCGGAAATCACGTCGATTTGCGAGGCTTTGTATTGGCGACGGGTTACTCCCTTTTCGACGATCGAGGACTGCAGGTAGAACTGCATCCAGGGTGCAATGGTCGTCCCCACTACTCCGATCGCCATGTAAAGGTAGCCCGGCTGGCGGAACGCCTCCGGGGGCGGCGGTTTGACCGTGGCAATCAGCGCTTCCTTCCAAGCGGGCTGGGCAAAGAAACCAGCTACGATGTAGGTCACGTAGAAGAAGGAGGCAGCCAAGAAGACTTTTTCGACACTCTTGTACTGTCCTCTGACGACAATCAACCAGACAATGACGGCGCAGATGGGAACGCTAATGTATCGGGAGACCCCGAACAACTCGAGGCTGCCCGCAATCCCGGCGAACTCGCCCACCACGTTGCCGAAATTGATGAGCAGGATTCCAACCATCATGAAGAAGGTGATGCGCAAGCCGAACTCCTCGCGAATCAGGTCGCTGAGTCCCTTGCCGGTCACGGCTCCCATGCGGGCTGAGATTTCCTGGACCACAATCAGCGCCACCGTGACCGGAATCAAGGTCCACAGCAGCTGATGGCCGAACTCGGTGCCCGCTTGGGAGTAGGTAAAAATGCCGTTGGCATCGTTGTCCACATTGGCGGTGATGAAGCCCGGGCCGACGACGGCGAAGAACAGCAGGATCTGGGTCTTCCAGCGTCTTAGGAATCTCATGGGCACAAATTCGGGACATAGAGCAAAACTACGGTGAAGCGACGAAACAGAATAAACGGAGTCGGCGAATCTGAACAGAGAGAAATCTTCGATGCCTTGAGCAGAACGATGAAAGTTCACGCTTCAAAACCAGCAGTTGGAGCGAACCTGGAGCGAGCTGGCGCTCTGATCCCTGACCAAGAAAACCGCCAGCATCGAACGATGTCTGTTTCGCCATGGCCGTGCCGGAGGACGAAGGAAACCGCCAGCAACATCGATCGCCGTTGGCCAACGCCCGAGGATTGTTCCGGGGTTTCGTACTTCGATGCCCGGGTCTGTCCACCCAGGGCTACCCTCTCACAACTTGGCTCGCAGCAGGCTGATCACATCGTCCGAGGTGATGACCCCGGTCAAGCGCTTGTGTTCATCGACGACGGGTAGAGTGAGTAGGTTGTACTTATCAAACAACTCAGCCACTTCTTTCTCGTTGGCGCCCGGGTTGCAGGAGATCAAAGGCTCCTGGGTGAGAGACAACAGCGGCTGGTCGGGAGTTGCCAACACCAGTTTGGCGAGCGGAA
>Ga0187783_10000818_pt1 | contig 22824 bp, 21 predicted proteins | sample 1015_SJ02_MP02_2_FD_132471 | JGI IMG/M metagenome (GOLD analysis project Ga0187783, IMG submission 132471) | Tropical peat soil microbial communities from peatlands in Department of Meta, Colombia - 1015_SJ02_MP02_20_MG | ecosystem: Environmental > Terrestrial > Soil > Wetlands > Peat | place...
ACACTCCGAGAAGCTTCATCCCCCACGCGGCGTTGCTGCGTCAGGCTTTCGCCCATTGCGCAAGATTCCCCACTGCTGCCTCCCGTAGGAGTCTGGACCGTGTCTCAGTTCCAGTGTGGCCGGTCAACCTCTCAGTCCGGCTACCGATCATTGCCTTGGTGGGCCGTTACCCCGCCAACAAGCTAATCGGCCGCGGATCCCTCTTCTGGCGACTTGCGCCTTTGAAGACAGGGGCATGCGCCCCCGGCTTGTTATGCGGTATTAGCCCAATTTTCACTGGGTTATTCCCCACCTGAAGGAAGGTTATCCACGTGTTACGCACCCGTTCGCCACGAATGTATTGCTACACTCGTTCGACTTGCATGTGTTAAGCACGCCGCCAGCGTTCGCTCTGAGCCAGGATCAAACTCTCATTTGATCTTGGTGCACCCGATTCCCCCATGCCTCAGGATTGCTCCCGCTGCAGGCGGATCCGGGGCGAACTGTTTAAATCGCTTGGTTTATGTTCTCAGAATTGGCCTTCGCCCCGGTACACCCGGAGCTAAAGCCAAACCAAACGGGTTCTGGCTTGTACCATTCGGTTGTCAAAGAGCTGGTACTCCCAGGCAGGCTGGAAGACAACAGACAATCGCCGATTCTACCCGATAGCCATGAAATGTCAAGCACGCTTTTCAATACCCGACGGCCCGATCGACATTTCAGACGGATCCAGCCTCGCGAATTCAACTGCCAAAAGCCATCTATATCCTGTTACTGAAGAACTCGTCCGAGAACGCCCGGTCGATAACTGAGTGAGTTGCATCGCTGTTTGCTCAAAAATGAAAATTCGCGTTTTGTTGCGATTAGAGAGCATCGCCATCTTTTGTTTTCAATGGGTTGAGCCACATTCTAATAACCGGATGTTGCGATTAGAATTTCGTAGATTGGGTCGGACAGTCTCCTGATCTGGGCACCACAGGGGGAAGCCAAAACAGACAGCTGCCCCTCGTTGCGATGTTCCGTGCCTTCCTGCGCAGGCCAAGCGGGACGCGACGTCCCCGCGGGCAGGCAATCCTGGTCGGATTGGCGACTAAAAATTTCATAGATTTCTGTCATTGGGCATCTATCTCGCAGCGCCCATGAGCCTCGCTGCCTAGCTGACGGGAGGCGGAGCCTATCTGCGGTAGGCACGCAAGCCTCGACACGTTGCTGCGGGTCTTGCCCTGTCCGGGCAAATCGGACGGCCGCGCTGCGTTGCGCTTTTCTTCTGTCGTCGGCATGGAAAATTCGTTTTGCAATCACTCAGGCTAGCAAACACGCGGCGAGAAAATACTGGCCGGTCGTACAGTCGAGGGCGGGGCACAGTACCACCTGTACAAACTCTGTTGCCTTTGATTTTGCAGGCCGCGCGAATTCGCCGCGAGCTTAGCTCGTTAGTCAGGTAGGAGTCGAGCCGCCGCGTCTGGGCCCCTCAGCTCGGGCATCCTGAAGAACCGTGGCCAGCTGGTTTGCGAGGAGCGACCCCAATAGGTTCTCCATAGCACTCACGTCGATATTGTTCTGCTTCTCGTATGCCGCATCGGCTACCTCAAGCGCTTGATAGTATGGATTCTTGTCTTTCGATATTTGCTCGGGGATAGTATTCGATCCGGGAACGCGGTAGCCGAGCCTCACACATAGAACGACGAAAGATGTTGCACGAGTGGTGCGGCCGTTTCCGTCCACAAAAGGGTGAATCCAGTTCAATCTCCACATAACGTATGACGCGAGATGAACAGGAGACCGAGCCCAGTTAGTGTTCACGTAGTCGCACAGATCTTCTACTAATTCGGGGATCAAATAGGAATCCGGAGGTCTGTGCTTACTGCCGGCTATCGCGATGCCAGCGGGACGGTAAATTCAGGCGTAGCCGGTCAGCCCCTCAAGGGCCACACGATTTAATGACATGATTGTAGAGGGGCGAAGTTTGAAGGGTCTCTCGGGATGCAGCGAGTATTCGATTTGTTCTATTGCGTAGTCAAATTGACGGACACCATTTTTGGCCTCAAGCCGCGCCCGTTCCTCAGGATCCGTCACCAACTCGGCTTCGACGGCCTTGCTATGCCTTTCTTCTTGCTCCATCGGAGACTACTTCTCGTTCAGAGCGTCCGCTTCCTCGTCCACAGTCTCGCGAGTAATACGTGGGTTTTCGATCTTCGTGTTGCCATAGGCGAAACTTCGTCTTTGCTCTTCTTTTTGCTCGGGGGACATCGCAACTTTCTTCGCAGCGTCTAGTAATTCCTGCAATTCGTTTGTCATGGCCCGCCCCCACCAAAGAATTAATCCCACGCAGACGTAGAGACTCCGAAATTTCCACAGTACGTTGCGCCGGGCCAAGATTCCCATTAGGCATGGGGGGCCTTTTCATATGTGATCGTAGCAGGCTCGCAAACGGGAGCCAACATTTTTCCCCGAATCATTGACTTCTTGCGCTTGTGGGCGCCATCGCCGAAGATTTGCTCGGCCGGCAAGCCGAGCAGCTCAGCGATTTTCGGAGGAGGTCCGATTGGGCGGCTCCAGCCGATGCTGGCCTGCCTGCGGCGAGCCGCGCCTGCAGGTAACGGCAGAAAAGGCGGCCCAGCTAAAGCTGGCCGCTACGACAGGCGCTCGTACGATCGGCGCCGAAGTCGTGCGGTCGCTGCGGCGCTCTCAGATTCCGAAAGGTGTCGCTACCTCGCCTTGTAATACTTCTCGAGGGAGGCCGGCAGTCCGCCGTCGTTGGTCACGACTCTTTTCTTGAGATACCAGCGACCGCCCTGCTTGACCAGCTCGTCATGCTCGCGGCCCTGCTCGACAACTTGAGGCTGGGCTCCATGATTTGCCGAATAGACCTCGGTCCATATCAAATCCGCCTTCGCGGAGTTACCGTCCACGACGATTTTCGGATTCGTGAGCAGCACGTGCACCGTCCCTTTCGAGTTCGGAATGGTCTTGTACAAATCATCGATGGGCCCTTTGCCATGCCTGACGATGCCGTTCACATCGAGCACCGCATCGTCGGTGTAGTAGGAATCGAAGTGCGCACCGCCGGCGCTCAGCGCGCCGTAGTAGTCGACGAGCATGTCCTCGATCTGCGCTCGATCGATCAGCGCCGCGACCGTGATCGGGCTCTGTTGGGCAAGCGCCGGAGCAGCTGCCGCGAGCGTGACCGCGACTGCGAACAGAGCGGCCACTCCACCTGCCCAGGGACGATTTTTGAATGCGTTCAGTATGCGAAGTAGCATCGAAATTCTCCTGGCTGTGTATTTCGTTTATGTCTGAGTTCTTGAAAGGCAAAGCACCGGCTGCCTTGGGAGACAAGGCGCACGCATTCTACATCCGCGATTCTGTCAGGTGTGTGGGACTTTGTTCCCGCGACGCGCGGGCGAGGTCACGATGCGGGTGCGCAGTTGGAGCCACGTCGCAGCCAGATGGAACCACCTTCGAGGCCAAAAGGCCACATGGCGAGATTGGGAGTCTCGACTCCAGGGATTTCGAGAAGCGGCTTGCCGATTGCCGCCAACTCAGCGTCCCGCGCGACGAACGCAACTGGCATGAGAATCCGAAAGTCGCGACCGGCATCGGCGAGCAAACTCGCGGCCAGCAGATACTGCTCCGAATAATATCGATCGGCCCATCTGGGTGGATAATCGCTGGGCCAAAAAATATCGTGGAAGTGGACGATGACTCCGGGCCGCAGCCGCGGCAGCACGTCCAGAAAAGCGACAGTCACATCGGAGTTGGCGAAGGTTCTGTGTGAGGTATCGATGAACAAGAAGTCGCCTGCGTCCAGTTCATCGAAGATACGCAGATCAACTTCCTCCAAGGGAAGCCGGATGACGCAGTCGCAGAGCTGGTCGATCTCGGCGCGAGGCATCGGATCGATGGAGGTGATACGGGTGGAGATAGAATGATCGCGCATCGCCCGGCGGGCGAATTTCGTCGAGTGCCCCGAACCAACCTCTATCAGGCGCTTGGGCCTGAACTCGCACAACATACCGTACAGGGCGACGGCGTCCAGCTGCGAGAACCAATCCTGTCCCCAATAAGGTTCTTCTGCTTGAGCAGACGGTTCGACGGGAATGCGGCTCAACGACTCTCGCAGCCCGCAGAATCCAGAGAGGCGCTTGCCGTACTCCTCTCTGCCGGATTCCAACAGCGCGAGCAGTTGAGGATGGTAGCTCTTGCCGTAGCCGTACCTGGATGACGATTTAACGGGGTAGTCGAGGAGGATTGGAAATTCGGGCGCGACCAGGTTCCTTAAGTCGTCTTTGAAGAAGTGTCGAAAGACGGACTGGCGCAATTGCAATCGATTCATAAAACCCTGTATCCCGAATCGCTGTAGGCCGCGAATGATATTCGAGCCACGGATGTGGTTTCAAGTTGATTTCGAAACAAATCGATTCAAGCTACGGGCCTGGCCGCTCCAGTACTCTCAAATCCGGGATGCGTTCGCGATTAGAAGGGGGTGGGGAGTTGGGTAGGTGGCTGGATCCAGGTGGCTTGAATCTGCACGATCTTGCCCTGCTCGACGGCAAAGAATTCGGCGACGAAGGCGTCGCCGCGAGCAACCGAAGAGCCAGCGGGCGGATTGGCGGGCGAATGGAAACGCACGAGCGCCAGCACGACGCCAGTCTCGGTGTCGACGACGGGGTAGCGGCGGTCGTAGATCTTCGTGCCCTTGAACATGGCGTTGTCAAACTGCTCGGCCGCAGTCGTGGCCTTGTGGACCTTGAGGTCGATGTTGGTGGCTTGCACGCCATTCTCGAAGCGCAGCGTGCTGGGAAGCAGCGGCGCGCGGATGTAGTCGGGCGTGCCTTCCGTCTGGAACGCACGGAAATAGGCGTCGGCGGCTGCGGCGAGCTCGTAGCGGGAGTTCTGCTCGGCGGGGCGAATCTTGCGCGTGAAATAGCGCGGCACGTCGACCAGTTTTTCGGGGGCGTGAAAAACGGCGGGGTCGTCGCCGCGGACGAGAACGCTTTCGGCTTCGGTGATCTTGTGATTTTCGACTTTCAGGCGCAGCGCGACGATCGTCGGGACACTGCCATCGGGCACGACGGCGTCGATGCCAATTCCACCCGTCTGAGGATCGAAGATTTCCATGCGATAGGTGGGCTTGCCGGCCCGGCGCCATAGGCCGTCACCGATCTTCAGCACGCGGCCGGTTTCGGAATATTTCACGTCAGGCGCGAATGGGGCGGCCGAGGGGTTGTGCTGGGCGAGCGCGTCGAAATACGAGTCGGAAATTTGCTGCAGACAAGCGCGGTCGCAGTCGTATTTGGCGGCGTCGTCGGCATCGGTTGCGCGCGCGGGCGTGGCGTGAAGCAGCAGAATTCCAACGGCGCATGATGCGGCAATCGCGACCGCCAGCCCGCCGATCATCTTGAATCGAGATATATTGAATCGAGACATGCTTGGCCCCCTGGGTTCGTTCCGAGCTACTTTCCGGCTGGGTGGTTATAGCATGAAAAATAGAGGTAGGCCGCGGTTATGGCATGTCACTGCGAAAAGCGGCCCAGCTGCCATTCGCTCCGCTCAGGCCAAGAAAGCTGGCCGCTACGAAGGCTCTCTTACGGTCGGTGAAAGATGAAGTTCTCGATTAGCGCAGGCGTTTGCGGCAGCTGGGAAAATGTTCACGCCGGGTTGCCCTTCGGCGCGTCTCGCGAGCCTCGGGGCAAGCCCTTCGTCCAGGCGCCTCAGGGTAAAAAGCAGGCCCTGCGTGCGGCAGGCACGCGCTACGGGGCAGTCGGCCGCTACGAACTAGTAAGATTGGGCGATCTTTTGCGGCTGCGCGTTCAGGAAGCGGCAAACGTCTTTCACGGCATTGCTGAGCAGGGTGGTCTGCGTCGCGTAGACCGAATCGCCGCCGTGCGCGATGATCATGAAGCGATAGCTGCCCGACCATCCGCCCGCGTAGAGCATGTAGTCCGAACGCTTCTGGTCCGTGGTCAAGGTGATGTTGGGGCAGTGCTGGCTGAAATTCTTCATGACCGCGACGGGATCGGCCGTCGATTGCCTCGCCAGGACGAGCTTCAGCGGTTTACCCTGCGGAGGGCCCGCTTTGGTGACTGGCACCGCAAAACCCACGATCGCGACCGCAATTGCCAAGGCCAATTTTCTCATCGCCTTCTCCTTGCACACACTCCCGATAATCACTAAAAAGAGGCGTCGACTGCCGGCGCCCCCATCCCCATTCAGTCCTATTCGTTATGTTAGAACACATTTCGGGGCAAAATGTTGCGTGGTGTCCAACAGCTAAGACGTGCGGGATGCCAAGGGCTGCCGACGGTGGGCGATGAGGGCGAGTCCGGCGGCAGTGGGCCTGACAATGCGGACGCCGCGGACATCGGTCGTGACGACGAGGCCGCGATCGTTCGCGTCTTCCCAGACCGGCAAGCGGGGGCAGGAGGTTCGCCAGGCGTCCATAACTTCGTCGTAGGTGCGGTCGCGAATCGCGAGCCATTCGAGAAGGTCGAGAATCAGGCTTTCGGTTGTAGAGGTCGAATCAACCATGATCACAATCATTATACTTGACGGCGCGTTGAAGGTTGCGGCTCGCCTTGAAGGCGAGAGTTCACTTAGTCCATTGAAATGAAAACAGTGATTGTTCGCGCGATAGTGGGCTTGATCGCGGCTGCTTGCGCGCTCTACATCGGGGATTATGCCGCCTTGGGCATACGCGCGCGGATCAAAGGGCAGAATGGCGTGATGGAAAATCTAACTGTTTATGACGCTACGCCGCTGAAGAATGGAAGAGACGAAGTTTTCTACGGCCAGCCGGAGACACAGGCGTGCGTGGATGCGATTTTTCCACACTGGGGGTATCCGGCGTGCTGGCGCGTGCGGCGAAATCCGGTGAAAGAGATCGAATGAAGACGAGGGGCTATGGAGCTGCAGCTTCTACTTTGCAGCGAGGGCGTCTTGAGGAGAAAGTTCTGAAGCGAAATTGCGGCCGGCGATGGCTTCGCGTATGAGATTTTCGACGCGGCCCCACACGGTTGGATCGCACTCGATTTCAGTGTGTTGCCGGGCCATGTGGCGATCCCACCAGGAATATTCGCCGCAGGTAAGCGGCTTGCCGGTGTAATCGAATCTGAAATTCCCGAGAATCGTTGTGCGCGCGGGATCGGCGGCGCGGATAGCGCTGCGTCCATGAATAATTCCATGGGGCTGATAGAAGTTAGCAGCGCCACTGACATTCGCGGGGATCACGGCGTCGTCCTCGCCCGGTTTCTGGACGCTGTCGACCATAATGGTGAGCAGGACAGGGATGTTCTCCTTCTGGAGCCGGCGCGCGAGGGTGACGGCTTCGGAGCCGCCAAAACTGTGACCGTAAAGAATGATGCGCGCGTCTTCGCGTTCGCGCAGGGAGAGAGTGCCGTCACGGTCGGTGTCGAGCAAGCGCACGATCTGGCGATACGCCAGGCTGGGTTTGTGATTTTCGAAGATTTGCGCGTAAAGGCCGCTCGGATATTCCGTGCGCAGTTTCATTGCGAGCTGGACCTCACTCTGGACCAGGTTGTAGTCGTGGACCCAGCCGCCGACGAACCCGACCACGATTACGGGCGGAGCGGAAGCTTTGGCGGCTTTGGGCGATCCGGGCGGTTTCGGCGCCGCGGCGGCGGTGCCTGGCGCGATTAGATACGGCAAGAGAAGAATCGCCGGAAGCAAGAAGAGAAGAACGGGCACCGAGCGTGCTGTGAGATGAGCCCTAATGCGCGGATAATAGCAAGAACGCATTTCGAAAAACACTCTTCTCTGCTGCAAAATCAGGGCGGGCTAGTACGGCTGTGCTGCGCTTATTATTCGCCGATTCGCCGTACTCGAAGGCTGAGCTCAGACAGCTCCAACGTTGCGACAACAATGGTTGGGGCCGACATTCAATAGATGCGGCTGGCGCGCGCGCCGGCGCTATCTTTTTTTGTGGCCTGGCAATACTGATGAGGTCCGTTCGAGTCCTGTAAGGTAAGGTGCAACCTGTTTTTCTGCTGGTCTACAGGCCAAGATGGGTCCCAGCATAGAGGGGACTGCGGACAAAATTCGATAGGAGGATTGGATGAAGATGCCCACATTGTTTGACCTAACCGGCAAAGTCGCCGTCGTGACCGGTGGGAATGGTGGAATTGGGCGCGCCATTGCGCTGGGATTGGCTGAAGCGGGCGCGGCCATCGCAGTGTTGGGACGAAGTGAGGAAAAGAATCAACGAGTGCTTTCCGAATTGAAGGCTATCGGAGTCCCTTCGGTTGCGGTGAGGGTCGATGTGACCGATCGTGGCGCACTGGAGCCCGTGCTGAACAGAGTGGAAAGTGAACTCGGCGGCATCGGCATCTTGGTGAACAATGCTGGCAACGTATCGCTCAGCGGCGGTGTGTTGCTCGAAACAGCCGAAGACTGGGACAAGGTCATTGAGACCCAACTCAATGCAGTTTTCCTACTTTCGAAGCTCGCTGCCAAATCTATGCTTAAGCGCAAAAAGGGAAAGATTATTAACATCGGCAGCATGTACTCGTACTTTGGATCCGGGCTCATCCCTTCTTATAGCGCGGCGAAAGGAGCCGTCGTCCAACTGACAAAGTCCATGGCCGTAGAGCTCGCGCCGCATAACATTCAAGTCAATGCGATCGCACCTGGGTGGATTGAAACGGACATGACGGCGCCCGTGCGGACGATCGACATGAAATCCATGAATGACGAGATTCTTGCGCGGACGCCGGCTGGCCGGTGGGGCCAAGCCGAGGAAGTCGCTGGAACGGCCGTCTATTTGGCCGGGTGCGCATCCGACTTCGTTACCGGCGAGACGATTCGTGTCGATGGCGGTTACGCGATCAGGTGAGAGCGAGAATTGATCTCTGCCAGCCGAAGATGACAACACGGTTGGCTAGAGTCCCGACTCGTCACACAGGTCCGAGATCGGCACTCCTTCCACCAAATGCTTCCTCAGAATGGCGACTTTCTCTTCCGGTGTGTAGTGCTTCCGTCGTTTCTTCATGTGTTCGCTCCGTTATCTTAACGGACGAACACTTTTTCCATTTCCAGCTGAGGCAGGACACATCGAGTCCGGACGTTGAAGCGGGACATCTAAAGAGGCCGGAGATATCGGGTCTCGGTTTGGGGGATTGATGGCCGGAGCGAAGTTTGGACGTGGCGCGGTTCGTCTAGCCGCGGTCGTATGTGTTGGATCGCTGGCTGGGGGCATCGCCGCGGAAGGCACGGGGAGCACGATGACGAGGCGCATTGAGGTGGAGCGATTCAGTGTGGTGTCTTCGAAGGCGTTCGATGATGTTGTCGCGGCTGTCGAAGCGAAGATAGGGCATCCGGATATGGGCGCGTTGCGACGGGGAATTACGGCTGCGCAGAACGAAGCCGAACTGAAAAAGGTCGTGGAGAGCGCAGTCGGGCCGTCGGCGATTATGGAATTTGCGCGCTACGATCTGGGCGAGGTCTTGCAGAAAGAAAACGGAACGAAGCGGCCACGGATCGTGCGCCTAGTGATGGGCAATCCGCTGATCATGAAAGAAATGGTGAAGTACGTGCCGGACGCGGGGTCGTATGCGCCGGTGACGGTGCTGATCGATGAGCGCGCGGATGGAGTGCATCTTTCCTACGATCGAATGGCGAGCTTCCTGGCGCCGTACGAAAACGCGCAGGCGACGAAAGTTGCGCGAGAGTTGGACGCGAAGATCGAATCGCTACTGGTGGCGGCAGCCGCGGGGAAGTGAACGGCTGTGGCGCGAGCTACTTGTTGGCGAGCGAAGTAGCGAGAGCGGCATCGCGATCGTTTAGCGAGACGGTTTGTTTGAGCTGGGTGTCGTCGACAGAGCGGCCGACGAAAATGTCGAAATCCTCTCGATCGACTTTCCATCGATGCGAGGCGATGTCGTAGTAAGCGAACGATCGCGCTTCGAGTATGACTTTCGCGCGCTTCGTCTCATGCGGCCGCAAAGCGATTCTTGCAACGCCTTTTAGTTCTCTCGATGGGCGGGGCACTGCGGGATGGGCTTCGCCGACATAAACCTCCGCAACGTCGGCTCCTTCGCGATCGCCCGTGTTCGTAATATCGAAAGAAACTTCATAGAAGGGATCCGAGCCTGCCAATCCGTTTGCTTGCGGGTTTTCGATCGGACGAACGGACAGATTCTGATAGCGGAAACTCGTGTAGGAAAGGCCGTAGCCGAAGGGAAAAAGCGGTTTCGTCTCATTCCGTTCGTAGCCGCGATAGCCGACAAACACGCCTTCCTTGTAAGCGACTTTGTTTGTGCCGGCCTCTGGATAGTAGCTGTCGTGAACGGGATTATCTTCCCAGCGATTCTCGAAGCTGACGGGCAGGCGGCCGGATGGATCGGCTTCGCCGAAAAGAATTTTGGCGAGCGCGGCACCGCCTTCCTGTCCCGAATACCAAGATTCCAATACGGCGGGAACGCGATCCAGCCAATCGCGCATGTCCACGCTGCCGCCTGACGTGATGACGACGATTACGCGCTTATTGAGCGCGGCCATTTTTTGAATAAGTTCATCCTGGCCGGGAGGGAGGCGAAACGTGCGGTCGGAGCCTTCACTTTCGCTTTGCGGGTCGAAGCCGACTGTCACGACGACCGCATCGGCAGCTGCAGCGATTTTTGCGGCGGAAGCACTGACGTAGGTTCCCTGACGCACGACTCCGAACCTGAATCTTGAGCCGAGGAAACCGGGGCGGCCGTGGTGCTCGACGACGATCTTGTGGGGTGCTGCGTCGAGTGGTGCTGTCGCAGATGAGAGAAGCGCTCTTGCCTGGCTCCAATTATCAAGGATGAGTTTGTCGTCGAGGTAGACACGATAGTAGCCGCCGGCTTCGCCGGTGGATTGAACGAAAAGGTCGTATTGGCCGGTGGTGTCGGGCGTGTAGTAGCCGGTCCAGCGAGCAGAGCCGACTCCATCCGGAAACGCCGGTGCGAACTGACCCAAATCCGCGGAAGCGGACGCGCCGAAATTAATGTGCGATTCCGTGCGCTTCATGGAATCGCCTTGCAGATCATCGCGAGAAAAATACTGCGCGAGCAAGCCGGGACTGCCGCCCGAAGGCGCTGTCGAGAAATTCGTTTTTTGCGCGAGGTCGCTGTATTCGGGAATGCCCCGATCGTAATAAGTCTTGAAGCTGCCGCCTGTCTGGTTCGCTATGCCTTCGAGGAAGCTGATAGCGGCAAACGGTCGAACGCCCGCGCTGCCGCCGCCGACGGGAACTGCGGGGTATGCATCGGGGCCAATGACAGCGACCGATTTAGTGGCCGGTTTGTTCAACGGCAGGAGTTTTCCTTGGTTTTTCAGCAGAACCATTCCTTCGAGTGAGGCCTGGAGAGCAACACGGCGGCCTTGGACGTTGTAACGTGGGATCGATAGGTCGAGCTGGTCACGATCGAGCCAGTGAGATTCGACGGCGAGGCGCAAGATCCGGCGCACCTTGTCGTCAATTGTGGCGACGGAGACTTGGCCGCTGCGAACAGCGGGCAGCAACGTCGCGGCGTTCATGAATTGCCCCGAGGGCATTTCGAGATCGAGCCCGCTGTTGGCTGCGGCGACCCCATCGTGAGTGCCTCCCCAATCGGACATGAGGACGCCGCGGAAGCCCCAGTCATTCTTGAGAATTGTGGAATTAAGGACCGGATTCTGGGTCATGTGGGCGCCGTTGACGAGATTGTAGGCATCCATGACGGCGCCAACGTGGGCTTCTTTGACGGCGGCCTCAAACGCAGGCAAATAAATTTCGCGCATGGTGCGCTCGTCGATGATGTCGTCGACGTTGTTGCGGTCGTATTCGGAGTTGTTGCCCATGAAGTGCTTCACGGTGGCGCTGACGCCCTGGCTCTGGAGTCCTTCGACATAACCGACCACGATTCGGGAAGCGAGAAACGGGTCTTCGCCGAAATATTCGAAATTGCGGCCGTTGAGAGGCGCGCGGTAGATGTTAAGTCCGGGGCCGAGCAGGAAATTCACGCCTTTGGCGCGCGCGTCGCGGCCGATCTGTTCAGCGACTTGTTGAGCGAGAGCCGGATCCCAAGTGGCGGCGAGATTGATTCCACCGGGCATCGCGGTTGCGGGGCCGAAATTGCGAACGCCCATGGGACCGTCCGCCATTTTCAGCGGTGGAATGCCCAGATCAGGGAAGCCGCGAATATAGAATCCGTCCACTCCGCCGAGCATGTCGATTTTTTGCTCCAACGTCATGCGGCTGAGGAGGGCGTCGACGCGGCGGTCGACGTCCGTGGCGGCTTGCGGAACGGCGGTGGCACTGTGGACTACAAACAGCGTAATAAAAGCGAGCAGTAAAACAGACACCTTTGTGGCGGTCTTACTAAGCGATTTCGATTTCATTCTCGAGTCCTGGATTGCGAGATCGGCCTGGCATAGATTACGTCAATCCCAAAGCCTGGCGTTCGGCACGGTCTGGCGCGTTCTTCACTTCGCACGTATTGTCGAAAATCATGACAGTTTCCTGGTCCGAAGCGAATGCGGGCCATTGCGGCAAGCCCGGATGATTCGGATCGCCGGTGCGCGCGAAATTGATCCAGGCGTCGCTAACTTTTGACGCGAGAGCGCGAGGAATGGGGCCGCCGCCGGTCATCGGAGCGCAGCGGTCGGTGTTATCAAAGACGAAGGAAAGCTCAGAGCAATGGAAAGCGCCGGGCCTGCCGTCGAAGACGGGAGTTTGCCAACGGAACCAATAGTTGTAGGCGGGCGCGGAGTGCTGGGCAGCCTTACGGTCGCATTGAGTTACGGCGCTTTGCCGAACGGGCGCCGCCGAAATACAGGACATGAGTTGGCCGGGCGTGGCACTTGGGTAGTCTGCGCGAAAAACTTCGACGATGCGATCGGTGCGATCTCCGTACATCGTTTTGACCTGCGCGCTGAGCTCATCTTGAGTCATGGAGACCAATCTCGGGTCGTATAGCGGAGTGGAAAATTCGTTGAGGACGGTGCCGACGAGCAGCGGCACCTGGGCCGAAATTGCAGGCGCGACGGGATCGAATGGCTGCATCGGAAGATTGATGCCGTCGACGGTGGGTTGCCAACCGATGCGCGGCAAACGGAATGGACCGCCCGGCCGAAATGGCGGCGCAAGACTTTTCACGGCTGCGATTCCCGCAACGATCAGGCGGTCGACGGGCACATCGTAGATCTGATCGATTTGCGATGAGCTGAGCCCGAGCTGCTGGAGAACGGCCGCGCCGAGTTTTGCGGAGTCTTCAGGAGTGGAAGCATCGAGCAGCGAACCGCTCTGAACGGCGGCGCGATGAAACAAGCCTTTTGCGGAAGGCATGGCCATCAGGGTGTTGACCTTACCTCCGCCGCCGGACTGGCCGAAGATCATCACGTTTCCGGGGTCGCCGCCGAAATTCGCGATGTTGTCGCGAACCCATTCGAGCGCGGCGACAATATCGAGCATGCCAACGTTTGCGGAGTCGGCGAATTTTTCGCCACCGACTCCGGCGAGATTGAGATAACCCAAGACGCCGAGGCGGTGATTCAGCGAGACGACAACAACGTCGCCGCGACGGCTGAGATTTTCGCCGTAGTAGGATTTCAGCTCCTGGCCGGAACCGGCGGAAAAACCGCCGCCGTGCAGCCAGACCATGACGGGACGCTTTTGGCCATCGTTTACGCTGGGCGTCCAGATGTTGACGCGCAAACAATCTTCGCCGGGACGACCATCATCCCAATCGAACATCCAAGCGACTTCATCGTTGGCCCAGCCGGCGCGCGGTTCCTGCGGCGATACGAACCCGTACTGCATGGAGCTGCGGAGCCCAGTCCAGGGTGCGACTTTCGTGGGTGGCTGGAATCGGGCTTTACCGGCGGTTGAGCCCGCGTAGGGGATTCCGAGAAAAGTCTGGATGCCGTTGCGCGTGAAGCCGCGCACTTTGCCTGAAGTCGTGTCGGTGACGGCGTTTTCGTTGGACGCGACGATCAGCGTGTTGCAATGCCCCGGCGTGGCACTCGAAGTGTCGGGGCTTTCCGCGGCGCGCAACGGCGACGGCGCGCCGACCGTTGCGATTCCCGCGATGGCGCCGGCGCCTTTGAGTACGTCTCTTCTTGAAATGCGGCTCGCAGTTTCCGAGGCAACGCGCGAGTCTTCTTCGTTATTGCGAACCACGGTTTTTTTCATCGTCGCTTCTCGAGAACTTAGGCTCGATCAAAATTCCAGAACAATCCACGCACGGGTTTGCCTCGGGCACTTACCCAAGCGAGCGCAGCGCACGGAGTGGGGGGCGCTGCGCGTCGTTGGGCAAACCGCCGTTTCTTACGCGACGGTGGTGGTGAGGCCGCCCCGCCTAGAAGTGCAATTTTAGAGCAAACTGAATCACGCGCGGTGTGTAGTTTGTCGATAGCCCATTGATTTTGCCAAACTCTCCGGTTCCCAGAGTCGTGTTCGTGGCAAGAAAACTCGGGGTGTTAAACACGTTGAAGCTCTCCACCCGGAAATCCAAACCAAACCGCTCCGTGAGTCGAAATGTCTTCGCGAGCGACAGGTCGAGATGCTGGAAGTTGGGGCCGTGCCACGCATTTATCTGCTCGTTACCGAGGGTTCCGGGAGCCTGTGAGGCAAAGGCCGCGGGATTGAAGAAATATCCGGTTGGGACATTCGCGAAGGGATTGCTGAGCACGTCAGGGCGATCGGCGCCCGTGATTGCTCCGCTGACATTGGCCGCGTTCAAAACCGTAAATGGATTCCCGGTCTGCCAAACCAAAATTGCGTTCACAGCCCATCCATTTACCAACACCCTGGCGGCGCCGGTGGTGTCCTTGCCAAAAGGCAGTTGGTAATTGGCCAAGGCCGCAAAACGATTTCGGATATCAAGGATGTCGTTGCCGTAATCGAGCTGGTGCACTTCACTGGGCACCTGCCCGTAGCCGCCGGCGAGCTCCTCGCTAAGACCCGTGGCGTCGCTCAAGTTGTGAGCCCATTGGTAATTGATATTGAACGTCAAACCATTCCGGAAGCGACGGTCAAGAGACGCCTGCAGGGCATTGAAGGACGATGTCGCGTGGCTTTCGAAAAATCCCACCGTCGTCAAATTCGGATCGACTGCGAAGTACGGGCGTAAGGCGTTCGCACAAGGAGAAACAGCGCCGCCGGGGCACGTGTTGGGAGGCGGCGCATTCAAGTCGGGCAGGAGCTCGGCGAGATCCCGGCCGACGATGCCTACGTAGCTTAACGTGGCGACATTTCCTGCGAACTCTTTTTGCAGCGTGAGATTGAACTGCTGCACGTAGCTCGTACGGAAATGAGGGTCCACCGCATCTGGAATGGTGACACCGGGCGTGCTCAAGGTTGTCGCGGTGATCGCCGGGTAACCGTCCGCGAATGGCGGGCAAAAGATGAAACAGTTCGGCACGGTGGCGACGAAGGGAGGGTCCTTCATGTTCGCGTTGGAGGTGGTGTTCATTGGGAAGAAGCTGATGCCGTAACCTCCGCGGAGCACGAGGCCGTGATTCAGACTCCAGGCAAAACCCAGTCGAGGCGCCAGACCTCGGTGATCAGGCTGCACTCCTGCGGTGTTACCGATGCCGTTGACTCCGGGAACCAGCAATCCGCCAGTAATGGGATCAAAGGTAGAAATGTGCCCGTCGATTTCGCTGTAGGGCGAAAAATAGTCGTAGCGCAGCCCTAAGTTCAGGGTGATGTTTCGAGTCGCATGCCAATCGTCCTCGATGTAAGCGCTCGGTTCCCAGGTTCGGAGGTGGGGTGGGAACAGCTGGAGGGAGCGCGAGACGGCGTAGGTGAAGATCTGACCTTGAAGAAGAGACTCGAAATCGGCGAAGAGCGGGAAACCTTCGGGGGCGCTACTCTGAAACGAGGTGAGTTGGCGGCGAATAACTCCGGCTCCGATCTTGAGGTTGTGTGCGCCCCGCGTGTAATTGATGGCGCCGAGATAGGCGAACGTGTTGTCCTGGTCCTTGAGCGGCTGAAAGAGAACGCTTCCCAGGCCGGGCTGTTCTCCCAAGAAACTGATAGGCATTAGCCCAGTCGAATCGCTGATCGGCGTGTTCACGTTGGGTTGCCCAAACTTCTCGTTGGGATTCAGTCCCTCAGTTACCGGATAGCTCTGGTTGTTGGAGCGGGTGTACGACGCTTTGAGATCCAAGAGCAGGTTGGCGCTGAAGATGTGATGGAAATCGAGGAGGCCGTTGTAGTCGATGTCTTTCGCATACCCCAGTCCTGAGCCAATGAAGCTGGGATTCAGCGTGACTCCATCAACCGTCACAGTGGGAAGATTTCCGGGGGTATCCGTGTAGACGTTGTTGTATGTAAATCGAGCGAACATGGCGTTTGACTGATTGAAGTTGTGGTCAACGCGGACGTCGAACTCCGAGCTGTACTGAATGAATTTCGGCGTTCCGCCAAAAGCGGGAGTGGGCGGGCAGGCCGCCGGACTGACGGTACAGGTTGGCTGAGGCGACAAAGTAGTATTCGGCAGCGGCATCATCCGAAAATAGTCGAGCCCGATCGGGTCGATTGGCCCGGTGATATTTGGCTGGGCGATATCAGAGAAATTTCCAGGATTCTCCTGTTCGAAGGCGGTGGGGACCCAATTCACTTGCGGAGGCAATCCTTGAATTATGCGGAGGCCTTCGTAGTCGCCAAAAAAGAATGTTTTGTTTTTGACGATCGGTCCACCAATACTCGCGCCGTAGTCGTTTTGGCGAAGTTCGCTTTTTGGCAGAGCTGCACCGGTAAGGTTGTCCGCGCTGGCATCGAAGAGGTCGTTGCGGAAGAACTCGAACACGCTTCCGTGGAAATCATTGGTTCCCGACTTCGTAATCACGTTGACGACACCACCAGCCGTGCGCCCAGCCTCCGCCGAGTAGGTGTTCGTTTCAATTTGAATTTCGCTGATTCCTTCGACCGCGGGGCGCACGCCAATCGTTCCGATCAAACGCTCGTAGTTATCGGCGCCGTCCAATAGTTGGCTGTTCAACACGTCGGATTGGCCGTTGACAGAGAAAGCCGCTGTTTGGCGCCGATCATCGAGTTTGCTGCCGTTGACGAGACTGTCGGGCGGACCTTCGTTCACACCAGGCTGGAGCTGAACCAACTGAATAAAATTGCGCCCGTTGAGCGGAAGGTTTTGGGTCTCTGTCTCGTTAATGGTGTCGGACAGGACTGAACTGTCCGTTTGCAGCGAGGTGGCTTCGGCTTGGACAGTCACCGTTTGCGTTACGCGCCCGACTGCGAGCTGGGCGTCGATGCGCTTTCGGTCGCCAGCTACCAGCGACAAAGATGAAACCGTATAGGTGGCAAATCCAGCGGATGTGATCGCTACCTGGTAGGTGCCCGGGCCCAGGAGGTTGACGGCGTAGTCCCCATTTAGAGCAGTTTGAGTCTTGCGCGTGTCATGAGTCCCCAGATTTTCGACTGTCACGCTGGCGCCAGCAACGGCTCCGCCGGAATTATCGGTGACCGTCCCGAGAATATCGGCCGTCGTAACTTGAGCCCGAACCGGCAAGGCATGAATGATCAGGTACGCCATCCATAGAGCGCAGCCGCAAAGCCGCACTCTACTCTTGGTAGCCATTTCGCTCCTCCGCCAACCGCTGAAGATTTCCGGCAAAACTGAGAAGACGGGCCGCCTCTCACTGGTGGGTCGAATCCGCCGGAAGAGTACGTGAGGGGCAGAGCTGGCGGGCAAGGGCGCTACGGTATCAAACGTCGGAGTGCTCGATATATCGCGCTACATCAATCAGTTAGGAGGACAGAGGGGCGCGTATCATACCGTAGCAATCGTCATTTCAATTGACAATGGAGGAGCTTTTGGAGTAACTGTCGCGGCAACCGAGGTGGGGAGCTGCCATGTCGCGTCTGACTGGGTTCGGTGACTCGGCGCGAAACGACCATCTTATGGCCGGAGCATCTCCGACCGAGCGCGAAGCCATCCGCGAGCAGCTCGAGAAGGTCCTCGCCGACCCGCATTTCACACACAGCAAGCGCTACCCGAAGCTTCTTCGTTACATCGTGGAACACGCATTGGAAGGCAGCGGCCAGCTAAAGGAGCGCACGCTGGGGGTCGAGGTCTTCGGGCGACACGCGGATTACGACACGAATGAAGATCCGGTGGTGCGAGTCACAGCCGGCGAGATTCGGAAGAGAATCGCCCAGTATTACCATGAGCCCGGTCACGAATTGGAGCTGCGCATCGATCTGCCGCTTGGATCGTACGTGCCTGAGTTTCATTTGCCTGCTGAGCGACCCGTGGCGGAGGGCGTCAATCCGCGATCGGACCATGGAAAGCTGGTGTTGCCCAGAGTTCGAAAACGCCTGGCTGTTACGCAGCGGGTTGCGGCTTATTTTCTGCTCGTTTTTGTAGCCGGATTCGCGGCCATCGGCACGGCCCGAGTGAAAGCCTGGGTCTCGCCGCGACCCATCGATGATTTCTGGGCACCCGTTCTCGATTCGGCTGCGCCCTCGCTGGTAGCCATCGGTGAACCGAGTTCTTTACTACCTTCAAAGGACCCAGACTTCAGCGTCTCGGATCATATCAATCGTGGCGATCGGATTTGTTTTTCTGACGCCAACGCCCTATTTCGGCTTGCGGTGCTTCTCGGAAGCCGGGGCAAGATGGCTCGCCTGCAGCCATCCAGCGCGACGTCCCTGACGGATCTTCGGCAGGGCCCGGTTGTGTTGATTTCGGGGATCGACAACGAATGGACCATGCGCATCGGCGCCCCACTTCGTTATCACTTCGGGGTGAATGCAGACCGCCACGTCGCCTGGATCGAAGACAGCCAAAATCCTTCGCGCCGGGACTGGTCCGTCGACTTCAAGCAGAAGTATTCGCAGCTTACGCAGGACTACGCGATCGTTTCGCGGTTCTCCGATCCCACGACAGGTCAGCCGGTGGTGATCGCTGCCGGGCTGGGCGAAAACGGCACCATCGCGGCGGGTGAATTTCTGACCGATCCGCGCGACATTGAAGACGCGACGAAAAGCGCTCCGAGCAACTGGCGCGTTCAAAACGTAGAGTTCGTAATCGCTACGCAGGTGATCAACGAAAAATCCGGACGACCTCGCGTGTTGACCACACAGTATTGGCCTCGCTAGACGTCGCGCCCGCTGACGCCACCGGAGTAATGCTTGACGTGGTGGTGCATCTGCACGACACTCCCAGCATGAAAACGCTGAGCATGAAGAATGTCAGGGTCGCAGCCGTCCTGATCACACTGCTTGCGCCAATCACGTGCGTCACGCGATTGGCCGGGCAGACCGCGCCGGAAATAAAGCTGGCCGTGACGGGAGACGTCACGACGCCGTTGACCCTGAGCGCGAGCGATCTCGCTGCGATGCCGCGCGAGCATGTGGAAATGAAGCTGGAAGATGGCACGAAGGCGGCTTATGACGGAGTTGCGCTGCAAGCGATACTGGCGAAGGCGGGGGTGGCGACCGGACACATACGCGGGAAAATGCTTTCGGGCTACGTGCTCGCTGAAGCAAAAGATGGGTACGAAGTTGTGTTCAGTATCGGCGAATTGGGCGCGGACTTCGGCAACACTCGAGTGATTGTGGCCGATACGCAGGATGGCAAGCCGCTTGTGGGCAATAAAGGACCGCTGCGAGTGGTGGTGCCGAGCGACAAGGAAGAGGCGCGGTCGGTGCGAATGCTGGAGAACTTGGAGGTGGTGCAACTGCGGAAGTAGAAGCTCAGACTGCGAAACTCGAATTGGTTGTTCGCAATAACGGAAGTGGCGGAAGTATCACTTTCACTCCTGGCGGGAAATCCGCTTCACATACTGCGTTGAGGCTTTCGATCTCGAGAGCGTCTTTCGTTTGCGCGAACGAGAGCGCCAGAAGCAGTGGTGATTCAGGGGAAAAGTCCATAAAATCTTGGTAGTGGGCGTGTAGCTCAGCTGGGAGAGCACCTGCTTTGCAAGCAGGGGGTCAGGGGTTCAAATCCCCTCACGTCCACCAAGTGTTTCAACAAGTTAGAGTTGGTTCTCATTAGTTCGGGCGCCCTAGTGTAGCGGAAATTGTAGAGGCCTGCTGATTTTTTTCCGCCAGTTTCATCGCCTCCGCTGCTTTGTAGATATCGAGCTTGCCCGCAGCTTCTTTCTTGTGCTCCTCGGCCGGATGAACGTATCGCATTGTCATTTGGATGCTCGTGTGGCCGAGCAGAGCGGCCAGAGTTGGGAGATCGACACCAGCCATCACCGCCCGCGACGCGTAGGTATGGCGCAAGTCGTACAGAATGAATCGAGGATTTATTTTGGCTCGGGCCACCGCCCCATCATGTCCCTTGTGTACGCGACTGATCGGTCTGTCGGGAGGTTCCGGCGATGGAAACACGTATCGCGACTTCGCCCCGACGGCTCGGTCCTTCAGAATCGAGAAGACCTCATCCGTCATAGTGACTTTGCGCCTCGCGGCTGGCGTCTTCCCAAACGCGTTGAAGATTGTTCGCTGAGAGAAATCTAGATTCGAGAATTCGGTTCGAAAGACTTCGTCTGGCCGCATGCCCGTGTCGAGGATGATCCGGGCAATGTCCTTGAGGGGTTGGCTTGCGGCCGCCAGATACGCAATCTCCTCCTCGAGCGAAATGGTCCGCAGATGCCTCGGTTCTCGATAAAACTCGATGTCCTTCACAGGATTCGGCATCTGATAGCCGTACCGATCCGCATAATTGAACAAAAGCCGGAGCGTGGCTAGAGTGCGGTTTACAGTTACGCCTGAGATCGGGCGCTCGTCTTTTTCTCCCCAACGCTTTTCCTGCACACGCGCAAGTTTGAAGTCTTCGACCATGCCCGGTGTGATTTCGTCCAACCACTTCCCGTCGAAATACCGTTTCAGCGATTTGCAGTTGTTCGCGTGTAACTCATAGGTTTTCGGCCGGTGCTGATGCTGAGACCACGTCAGAAATGCTGGAACAAACTCTTCGAACGGTGGCGGAAGTTTTCTCCGGGAAAATCCCGCGCGTCGCTCCAGCAAATCAGTTTTCCGCTTCGCTTCTGCCCGAAGTGCTGAAGTCCGATTCGTGAGGCCAGTGGACTCCTGGATGCGCCGACCTTCAAATTCAAAGCTGTACCACCAGATGCGTCCGCGTCGATAGACCGCCATGGCTAGAGTCTCCTCTCAGCGTTGGATGGGTCCGTTGCGACGCGGACTATACGCTCGGCGAGCCAAGCGTCAAGGTCACCCTGTCGATATCTCACGACGTTGCGGCTCAATTTCAGAAACGGAATGCCTTTTCGCTGGCTTCCCCACTGCGCAAGCGTCTCGACGGACAAACCCGTGATCACCGCGACGTCTTCGGCCGACAGCAACGCTGAGATTGGCATCGGTGCAGTCGGTGTCTTCACGAGTTTGGCGGCGCTCGCCATTTTCAGCAGACCATTCCCGCATCGCAAGCGCAGTGAGATACTGGATTCACGCCCTCAACTTTTCCGCCGGAGTCAAACGATGCAAATCCAGAACGAAATCGCCGCTGCGCTTCTTGTGCAATCTCTCGTAGACCATCACCCGCAACTGCAAGCGGAAATACGGCAAGACCAGCCAGAACCAGGACCGCTCGCCAAGTTAATCGCGCCCTACTACCGCGCGATGCTCGAAGAGTTGAAATCGTCCGCCTGAATGGCGCTGCCGCGGCGAAATCAGCTGTTTTTGCCACGGCGCAAGGTCCACCCGGAAATCGCCTAAATTTGCGCGGCCACACCACGTCTTTCTGGGAGGGTTTTTGCCCCGGCATGGTCATCGGCTTGCCTCTTCCGGCTGCTCTGTTGAAAGCCTGCGCGCCGTTGCCCATTCCAAGGCAGACGTTTTAAGGCGAGCCTTCCGTGCTTCCCATTCCTGCTCGGTTGGAATTTCGGCAACACGCGATAGCGCGGCATGGACCTCAGTACGCGGAATTCCAGTTTCAGGCTCTTGTGGCCTAGGTGCCGCGAGTTGCCGCTGATGTGGTGGACCCGCAGCTAGACGCGCGAGGACCTTCTTGGCTTCAGCGTTTCCGATGAGATGCTGCGCCTGCTGCGTTTCGTGGATGTTTTTATAGGCCTCGAGGAACTCTTTGCGGCGCCAGTGCAGATCCTCTTCAGGGCAGCTTTCGATGAGGTGGAATCCGCCGGCCGCACGCGCCGCATGTTCAGTCTCAGCATCCAACCGTGGAGCACCGCGGCGAATCCCGATGCCTGGGAAATAATTCGCATGAATCCACGCCAAAAGCCTTCGCCATTTTTCGCTGGCCTCAAGTTCGAAGCCCTGAGCATCGGCATTCTCGAGTTGCGCACGCACGTCTCCAGGCAGCGGGAGCTTTGGCAAGCGCCAGGTTTTCATCAGACGATCGCAGGCCGCGTGCAATCGGTCAGGGGAGAGGTCCGCTAGCTGTTCGGTCCAAATCTCAAATAGGACACGCTCCGCCGGTTGCCCGGTGACGGCCACAAACCTCACGAGCCATTGCCGCGCAATCTCAGTTGACGTTAAGCGATTTGACTCTTCCGTCTTTGTCGAGTCCTGAATTTGCAACGCTGATGCTGAGGGCGTCTGCTGCACTGGGTTTCTCCTTTCTGCCCGATAGCGGACCATTGATGAACGAGTCGAAATGACTGCAGAAATACGCGAATCGCCTTGCTTTGCGGTGAAAGCTTCGGTGCTCGCGATGTAGTTTCCCCATCGCCTGCGGAAATCATCGAGGGTTACAGATTTATTGCTCTCGAGAAGAGTTTTCAGGCTCTTACGATCACGGCCACCCCAGCTAGGATCGCTACCCTGGTGCTTTGCTCGGAAGGTTTCAAAGGCGTGGTGGTAGGACGGTTGGTAACGGGGGTCGGCGGGCGGCGCGGTTTTCGCCGCCTTTGCCTTCTTCTCTCTAT